>WNFG01003700.1_pt1 | contig 12821 bp, 14 predicted proteins | sample 5400431 | NCBI WGS metagenome assembly WNFG01 (sample SAMN13153346, study PRJNA577476) | soil metagenome | isolation source: 120 cm saprolite under Douglas fir tree site 2 hole 3 replicate 2 | place: USA:California | collected 2015-04-18
GTAATACTGGTATTCGCTCACCAGGACCCTCGCCGCCAGTGGCGATAAGCGACAATCCATTCCACTCCTGCCGGTGCCGGCGTTGGCAAAGGCAGGTCCAGGATTGGAATCTTCTGGCGCGTTTTGCCTCGACGGCAAATGGCAACAATTTGGCCATCTAGCGTCATGTCGACTTTCTCCACGTCAACGACGCCGAAGACCTTCACACGGAACGGCAACGCTAGGTATTCCTCAAGCATGGTGAAAAAACCACCCACTTGTTCTTCTTCGCCGTAAGCATCCACGATCGCTTGTTCGATCAGTTCCTTCAGCCTCGCCTTGCTGAGCGAAGCGAGATTTATCCCAGACTCGCCTTTCAGCTTCCGAAGATGCAGAACCGCCGGGCGACAGCTCCGTTTCGTCATGTTTCTCCGTTGATCGAAGGCTCTTTGGGAGATCGATTTTCAACCCGTTGAAAGAACGAAGTTCCGTTGCTGGTATCCCGGATCGTGTAGCCGATCAGGTTGTACCCTTTCAGGCGACGCGCGTACATTCGCGCCAGCATCAGGACGTTGGAATCCACGTAATCGTAGACTCGCACAACGCGCTTGGCATCATGAAGTCGGTGGAGACGCCCTAGGTATTGCTGTAGCGTTCCCTTCCAAGAGATGGGCATCGCCAGAAAGAGCGTATCCAAGCGAGCGTCGTCGAATCCTTCGCCGATGTAACTGCCGGTCGCCAGAATGATTCTTGGCTCGCACTCTGGCACGGCCGCGATTGCCTCTGCTGTCGATCGTCTTTGTTTCTTGCCCATGCCACCCTTGAGGATGAACACGTTGTTCACTCTGCCAGCAAGCTCCGCCTCGAAATATTTCAAGTGCTCAATTCTGCCGGTAAGAAGCAACGGTGAGCGGCCATCTGTAGTTACCTGGATGAGATCGGTAAGGATCAATTCATTGCGGACGCGATCATCAACAAGTGCTGCGTACACCTCCTGAATCGTCATATCGGTTTGCTCAGACGGCAAGAAGAAGTCCGTCAACCGCGGAACTACTTCATGCTCGAACGGCGTAGCTGCCGTCATTGAGCGGGCGCTGAGCTTGAATCGAATCGGGCCACACTGCATATAGATGATGGGATGATGTCCATCTTTCCGCTCTGGAGTTGCTGTCAATCCGACGACGTACTTTGCTTTCACCTGCCTCATCACCTGCTCAAAAGTAAACGCCGACAGATGGTGACACTCGTCAACAATCACTTGACCATACTCTGCCACGAAGTCTTTCACCCCTTCCTTGTGGTGGGCGCTTTGAAGAATGGCAATATCTACACAGCCGCTGCGTTTGGCCGCCCCTCCCCCGATTTGGCCGATTGACTGTGCCGGAAGACCGAGAAACATTGCCAATCTTGCATGCCACTGGTCCAGCAACTGTTGACGATGCACCAAGATCAATGTGTTCACCTTCCGTGACGCAATCAGCCATGCTGCGACAGCCGTCTTGCCAAAAGCTGTGGGAGCGCACAGAATCCCCTCATCCTGCTGTGCGAACGCATCAACGGCATCCTGCTGTAACGGGCGCAGTCGACCGGAGAACTCTACTTCGATCGGACGACCAACGAACCGTTCGTCCCTGACCATTGGCTTGATGCGGTGCGATTTCAACAGGTCGGTGACCTCCGCCAGACAGCCACGTGGTAAGACAATGTGGTCAGGAAGTTCCTCGGCACATGCGATGACTCGCGGCTTGTTGAAAGTAGGAAGCCGCATTGCCTGCGCCTTATAGAATTCGGGGTTCTGGAATGCCCCAAGGCGAAGCAACCGGTTCAGCATCGCGGAAGGAAGATCATTCTTTTCGATATACAAGAGGTTGGCGCGAACAACTTGGACCTGCACCGGAAAGGGGCCTGGTATTGGACGCTCTGCTCGCTTTCGGGATGGTGGCAACGTCCAAGGATCTTGTACGTCATCTTCTCCAGAGCTGATTCTCACTCCGACAAGGTCTCCACTTCGTTGAGCCTCCAGAACGACGGCCTCCGCAGCAGAAGCGGGCATCCGTTTCACGCTCGCCAGAAAGGCCCATTGGTCACCGTACGGACGAAACTCCGCATCAACGAAGACGCTGTTTCCGTCTGCGCGAGGAAGCTTTTGCAGAGGCAAAGCGATTAAGTTGCCAAGCCCTCCCTTTGGCATGGTGTCTTGGTTGGGAAAAACCGGTCGTACGAATCCAATCCGAGTTGGTGACGGGACTCCATAGCACTAGTCAGGATTGCACAACCCAGTTTTCGCGCGGTGGTTGCGGGGATCGCTCGGTCGAAGAATATCCACACGTGGCCACCGTTTCCTGAGCGTGAACGCTCTAGTGCCGCTGGCACGTTCAGTCCGCAGCATACGGCCAGAAACGCAGTGGCATCCTTTTGCCACGTTTTCTTGTCGAAATCGACCGCCAGGAAGCAGCAGGTCTCATCCTGCAGGAGCGGATAAATGCCGATGGTGTGATCTCCGACGAGGTGCCCACGCGCTACTTCGTCGTTTAGCGGTCTGAACTTCCGAGTCTGGCGGTCAACCTTCTTGCGGTCCTCGTCGTCGGCGCGAAGATAGGCCTTCCAGTCACGATCTGCCTTGGGCATATACCCAGATCGCCCGTCGTCGTTCTCCCAGCGAACAGCATAAACATCGTCACGGCCGCGGAAAAGGTTCCGGAACAATGCGATTCGTTGTTCTGCCTTCAAGACAGGAATATGAGCACGTGCGTTCGTTGTGACGAGAATCCCGGTAGTGGACTCCGCCGCCGGAATCTGTATGCCGTGCTCCTGCAAAAGACACCGTAGACGAACATTTTCTTCCCGCAAGCGCTGCATCTCAGCAAGAGCGGACTGTAGGTCCAGGAGTTTGGGACTAGATTCGTTCACGTGAAGCCATTGTCGCCGTCTACAATCTGTGACTCGATCAGGAATAATCTCACAGTTGCGGACCCGTTAATTGTCGCGCCCGAAGGCTCCATCTATCAGGTGCCGGTCGCCTGGTACGGCAGCGAGTGGCTGCGGAGCAATTGGCACCCGCTATGTTTCTAAGCATATGAAAAATAAAGCCATTATTATATAGTCATGGCATTCCACCGAAGGTTCCATTCGCATGTTCATGATTCATGAACATGCGGAATTGATGAACTATATGTTCATAATACATAATGGTTCATGATTCATGTACAATACATAATACTGAACATAGTCTACAGAAATGGACCATACAGGCCAACACGTGCAATTGATCGAGACAGCCCTCGAAGGTCTCCGGCGTACCACCGGGCTCACCGCGAAAATAACCCGCCTTGACCCGCACAGGGTTCTCCACCAGGATCAGAACCAGCGATTCGACGCGTTCATTGAAATACAGGCACAACACCGGAAATACCAATTTGCCGTCGAAGCCAAGCTTGGCGTGAGAACTGAGTTGCTTACTCAAATCAGAGCTCTGTGGCCCCACAACCAGCAACCTCCTCTCCTCGTTGTCGCCCCCTACATCACAAACTACCTCGCGGAAAAATGCCGAGAAATCCAACTCCCATTTCTCGACACCGCTGGAAATGCCTACTTAGCAGACCACGACCTTTTTATTTACGTCACGGGTCAGAAAAAACCCCCAGATCTGGCCCCAGCCCAAACCAACCGAACAAACACCGCCGCGGGTCTGCGGGTCCTGTTTGCGTTTTTGTGCCGCCCACCATTGCTAACCGCCCCATACCGAGAACTGGCGACCACGGCTAGAGTGGCACTCGGCACAATCGGGCCAGTCATCAAGGATCTTGAAACAAGAAAACTAATTGCAACATTTGGAACGACCCCTCCAAAACGCCGCCTGCTTGACGCCAAGGCCCTGCTGCAAGAGTGGGTCACCTTCTACCCCGCAACACTCAGACCAAAACTCCAACCTAGGAGATTCCGTGCCCAAAATCGCGAGTGGGCGCAGCAAACTGATTTGACTCGTTTTGACGCCTATTGGGGAGGAGAGATGGCTGCGGATCGCCTCACCCACTATCTGAAACCTGAGATGCTAACGATTTATACCCGACACAACCCGACAAAGCTGATAGCAGAGTTCCGGCTCAGAGCAGATGTCAACGGTGACATAGAGATGCTCGATGCCTTTTGGGACCAAAATCTGATCACCGGGACACGCGACGTGGTCCCGCCAATACTCGCCTACGCCGACTTGATGACTACGACTGATGCACGGAACCTTGAAGCAGCGAAATTGATCTATGAACAGCACATCGCGCCAAATCTTCCAACTGCGTAAGCCGGTGAGTCCGCTCGTCCTTGAGCCCCTCAAAACAGTTGCACAAACCGCGAACGCATTGCGCTTTCCATTCTTTCTAACGGGTGCGACGGCCCGAGACCTGATCCTCGAAAACATATTCGGCAGACCTCCGGGACGGTTAACGCGCGATTTGGACTTCGGCTTCGCTCTCTCCGACTGGAAACAGTTCGAGAGCCTTAAGGCAGCATTGATCGCAACCGGACGATTTGAGGCCAGCAGGGCGATCCAGCGCGTCTCATACCTGTATTCTCCGGATACCAAAATCAACGTCGATCTCATCCCATTCGGAGGTATTCAACAGGGCTCGACTATCTCCTGGCCTCCCCAGAACGATTTTGTGATGAACGTTGCCGGTTTCAGCGAAGCTCTCGAATCGGCGATCCAAGTACAAATCGACACCCATCTTGTGGTACCGGTCGTCTCTTTGCCGGGTCTCACTGTTCTCAAGGTGTTCGCATGGGTGGACCGTAAACACGAAAGGCGTGACGCTCCCGACATTTTGAAGATCATCTCCGAGTATGCAGACGCGGGCAATGAAGAGCGTCTGTACACAGACGACCTCCAAGTTCTTGAGGCCGCAGAATTCGACATTACAGCGGCAGGAGCGCGACTTCTGGGCCGAGACGCCTGCTGCATCTGCACCGCGGAAACTGCAATTAGCGTTGCCAATATTCTGACTGACGTCAGCTTGAGGCAAGAACTGCTCAACCAGATGATCCAGAGCGGAGCCAAGTCAGATGAGTTTTTTGCTGATCATTGCGCGCTGCTACTGGACAACTTCGAGCGTGGGTTCAAAGAAAGGCAGCACCGCGATGAAGACCGTTAAGACAGGGCTGACGCAACGGAACCCGGGAATAAAATACAGGCATACGAGTTCGTACTTGTCTTTCCGCGAACGTGTCGATTACGTCAAGGTGGACTTTGAAAGCCTCGGCGGTCTCCTCACCCTGAATGTCGCGTGGCTGCCTGCCGTTTTCGGTAGAATACGACTTTCCCCAATGAACGGTCCGGTCCCATGAAGGGTTAACGCGTGAGCATAGTCCAGGTCCGCCAAATCGAAGGCTATCTCGAAGCCACCTTTGCTGGCCTTATCGACATGTCCGATTACGATGGCAAAGCCGCCGATCACCGCAAGGGAGCATTCCTGTCCCGCGCCGTTGCCGCCCTTGCGCTGGTGCATGCGGCTGGGGTCTCCCCAGATGTGGCCGCGAAAGCGGTGGTAGACGGCTACGGCGACAACGGCATCGATGCAATTCACTACGACGAAGCAGATCGTCTGTTCTACATCGTCCAATCCGACGGTCGCGATGTTCAGGGTATGTATCAAAACGGTGAATGGAAGGTCCAAAAGCTCTGGAATGGCGACGAAACCGATCATGGTCTCTCGTTTCACGACAAACCCGAAATAGTACGCGTACGTTTGGGTCGCTTTTAACACTAGACGTGCGCCAGTGAAGCGGGTTCTGGCGCATTTGCGTTTCCTACATTTTCAAATCGCATGACGCGCCAGGTTCCGATGGAGTCTGGTAGCAGCCATCGTTCACCTTCGCAGGGAAAGCGAAATGTTCCCGCAAGTGTGGAATATATTCCAGAAATAGAACGTCATGCCCCATGGCAATGTGGTTGAAGAACACCAGATGCTGATGAATTTGTCCCATGTCGCCGACGTGGGGCACTATCGGCAAGCCAAATTTTTTGGCCAGCAGGCTCACGGTCAGAAATTCGCTGATTCCTGCCAGTCGCGTACAGTCAGCCTGCACAAAATGCATTGCGTTGCATTGCATAAAGTTCTTGAACACGACCCGGTTAGGTATGTGTTCTCCAGTCGCAATTTTCACCGGAGCAAGTTCGCGGGTGAGCACAACATGGGCGTGAAGGTCATCCGGGTGGGTGGGCTCTTCCAGCCACAATGGTTTGAATTTCCCCAACTCGCGTCCCATACGAATGGCATCGGGCAGGTTCCAGTGCTGGTTGGCGTCGAACATGACGATGCCATCGTTTCCCACCCGTTCTCGTAAGATTGCAGCACGCCGCAGGTCACGCCGTTCATCCTTCGATCCAACTTTCAGTTTGAACGCGCGGAAGCCCTGGCTGATTGCTTTGTCCAGCATTTCGCGGATCTTGTCATTGTCATAGGCCATCCAGCCCACTGATGTGTCGTAGCCGGGATAGCCGCTGCGGAGAATTGCTTCGCGGGCAGGTCGATTGCATGTATTGGCACGCAATATTGCGATTGCGTCCGCCCCACTTACCACGTCTTCGACGTAACTCAGGTCGAGTAAAGCGATGACTTGTTCTGGGGAAAGATCCAGGAGCAGCTTCCACAACGGTACGCCGCGGCTCTTCGCCCACAGATCAAAACATGCGTTTGTGATTGACGCCAGCGCCAGGTGCACCACTCCCTTGTGCGGACCAAGCCAGCGCAGAGAGGGATCGTCTGCCAATCGCCGCGACATGGTTCCGAAATCCGCCATGAGATCTTCAATCTCCGTGCCGACGAGCGGACGTGCGAGCAGATCTATGGCTTCACACACCAGGCGATTACCATCTCCGAGAGTGAGGGCAATGCCAGTTCCCACCAAGCCTGGGCTGCTTTTGAGAACCGTAACCGCCAGGCAATACTCGGAATTGATATGGACAGAATCCGTTCCTGCTCCAGGCGGCAAGGCGTAGCGGGCATCACGCGTAGAGACGGATTCGATTAAGCAGTTCGGCATTCTATCTCCGCAGGGTCATCGTGTGAACCCCGTCGACGGCTCCACCAGGAGGATGAGACGCAGGGTCATTTCGAGCCGTTTCACTTCGAGTCCTCTCTGAATTGGGTGGATTCTGCCACAAAGTTTTGTCCCACGAAAAAGAAGCCTCAAGGACTTCGGCGGCAATTCTTAACGCCAGTCAGCCTAAACATTCGAGCGCTTAGAAGTAAACGTGACGACGCTTGTGTTAAGATTGTGAAAATAGTCGGTAAATATCAATAATGCAATAGAATAATGCAATATTCGACGAATCTAAGGCCCCCGTCGGTATTTCAGTAGTTATGCACATGAGCGCTTATTTTATTGACGACTCGATTTCCTACGACTTGCCTGCCCCGGCCCCCGTTTCGCTTTCGGCTCTTCGCACTGGGAAGATGGACGAGGGGCTTGGTATCGCATTGCCAACTTTGGCACGTTTGTTCACTGGGATGCATATTTATAGCCCAGTTCCCCCGGCCTCCTGAGGCTAGTTTCCATCACCGGCGTGGGCTATTTATTGGACGGCGGTTTTACCAATCTTCGAGACTAGAATATGGAACTCCAGCCGCGAGACAACAAATTGCGCGAACCGTTGGAGACCATTGTCGTTTTGGAGAACGCTAAATCGTTAAGGTGGGCAATCCCATGTCATCCAATCAAGACCGGCGCACGCCGGTTTTAGTGAAGCAAAATCTCGCGACGCAACTCCGTGAGGAAATCCTGGCAGGCAAGATTTCTGCCGGCGCGAAAATTGTAGAGGGTACTTGGGCCCGGCACTTTGGCGTCGCCCAAAGTTCAGTGCGCGAAGCGCTCAATATTCTCATTGCGGAAGGCTTCGTGACCAAGGGGCACGGGAGAAGCGCCCGCGTCTTGAATCTGAGCAAGCAGGACATCATCCACCTCTACCAGTTGCGCGGCGCGCTCGAAGGTTTGGCGGCTCGGCTTCTATCCGAACAAAAGGTCCCGTTGACGGATCTGGAAGCTGCCATGGTGGAGATACGGAAGGCTGTCGAAGCCGACAATGTTCGCGAGATCATCACAGCGATGCAACGATTCCACATGACTCTCCTGGAAAAGGCCGGCAATCCCTTTCTTGTGGAAGAAGGCCGGCGGCTGATTATTCCGCTTTTCGACTTTACCCTTATGCGAGCGCTTACCCATGGGTTTGATGGGAGTCCGTGGAGGCAAAATCTGGAAAGGCACAAACAAATCCTTGACGCGATCGTGACCGGTCCTCCTTATTTCGCGGAGCAGACAGTGGTTCACGTTATGGATCAGTTTCTTATGACAGCATTGCATGTGTGGGCGGAAAAAATGCAAAGCCCACCGCAAGCAGCCGATACGAAAAACTCCCGCGCCAGAAAGAAGACTAATGGCCTCGACAATCCCGATAACAGCACGAATGGACTTGACGATTCCACTGATCCTCTGGCACCACGGGCTCCGGAGAATCATGGCTGAGAAAATCGACTCTCATCATCACCTCTGGCAGTACGACAAAGAGAACTACGGGTGGATCGATGAGAACATGGGGATCCTTAGACGCGATTTCCTGCCTCCCGACCTGGACGAGGGATTGCGCAGCACCGGAATCGACGGGGCGGTTGCGGTACAGGCGCAGCAGACGTTAAGCGAAACCGATTGGCTGATTAGTCTGGCGCAGCAGTTCTCGTTCATCCGCGGAGTCGTCGGATGGGCCCCCATCGCCAGCGAGGATTTTTCCGAGCACCTGGGCCGTCTTCAATCCTCTCGCAAGCTCAAGGGGCTTCGCCACATCATTCAGAGCGAACCGGACGACAACTTCATTCTGAATGCCAGTTTCAACCGGGGCATTGCCCGCCTCAAGAACACCGGTCTGGTTTACGACATCCTGATTTTTGAGAAACATCTGCCTGCGGCGATTCAGTTCGTGGACCGTCATCCACAACAGAAATTTGTTCTCGACCATATTGCGAAGCCCAGGATCCGCGAAAGGGTAACGGATCCTTGGCGGCAGAACATCACCGAGTTGGCTAAGCGCGAAAACGTCTATTGCAAAATTTCGGGGATGGTGACCGAAGCAGATTGGTCTGCGTGGTCCCAGCAAGACTTGTGGCCTTACCTTGACGTCGTGCTGGAAGCGTTTGGGCCGCGGCGGCTCATGGCAGGCTCCGACTGGCCGGTGTGCTTGCTGGCAACTTCCTATTCTGGTTGGTTCGAGACGTTGACTGCTTTTCTGGGGAAGTTGGCCGTTGCTGAGACAGAGCAGATTTTAGGTGGGACCGCAAGCGAAGTCTATCGTCTCTAACTTCGTGCGTTAGAAATGCACAATCACGTAATCAGCAAGGGGATCGCGATTGCGAATTACTACCTGCTTTCAGATTCTGCGTGGACTAATACTCGCTTTAGGTTGTGCTTCACTCTTCGGGTTTCCGATCGCTGCCCAGACTGCAAAGGACTCGAAAGATCCCCTCACGTCGGTCAATGTGTTCATTGGCACCGGACAGGACGGTCACACTTTTCCCGGAGCAACAACTCCCTTCGGTATGGTCCAACTGAGTCCGGACACCCAGATCCGGTATTTCAAGCAAAGCTATAAATGGGCGGCAGGTTACCGGTACGAGGACAAAACGATACTCGGTTTTTCCCATACGCACTTTTCTGGCACGGGACACTCCGATCTCGGAGATTTTCTGCTCCAACCGATCTCCGGTGAGGTGAAGCTGGAGCCGGGCGAAATCGATCAACCACGTTCGGGCTACCGGTCCCGATTCAATCACAATACTGAAACGGCAGAGCCCGGCTATTACGCCGTTTCGTTGGAGGATTATGGAATTCGGGCGGAGCTTACGGCCTCGCCTCGCGTCGGCGTTCATCGTTACACTTTCCCGGCAGAGTCTCCAGCGCACGTGCTCATGGACCTCCGCTCGTCCATTTACAACTATCCCGGAAAGGTCCTGTGGGCAAGCCTTCGCATCCGGGCTGATGGAACCGTGACCGGCATGCGTGAAACTCGGGGATGGGCTCCCGACCGCCAGCTCTTTTTTTCAATGCGTTTCTCCGTGCCTCTGGCTGGCCACGAGTTTCACAACCGGGAAGATGCGCCGGTCGAGTATCGAGGTTTCCAGCCACCTGCCCCAACGCCCGCGGAGTCGCAAGCAATCGCAGGTCGAGGTTTGGTCGGTGTCTTTGATTTTGGCGTTCTCACAAAACCGTTGATTGTGAAGGTCGCAATCTCGACGACGAGCGAGGAAAACGCCATTGCGAATCTCAACGCTGAAGTCCCTGCTTTTGATTTCGATTCAGTTCACGCCAACGCCCGCGAAGCCTGGGAACAAGCACTATCGGTCGTCGACATCGATACCGACACTGCGACTCGAACCAATTTCTACACAGCGCTCTATCACGCATTCATGGCCCCGGGTCTCGCCATGGACGTCGATGGAAGCTATCGTGGGCCTGACAACCAGGTCCACAAGGCCGACGGCTTCCGCTTCGTTTCAACCTTTTCTCTCTGGGACACCTATCGCGCCGAGCAGCCGTTGTTGACCATCCTTCAGCCGGCTCAAAGAACCAGCGATATCGTTCTGTCTTTGCTGGTCTCGCAAAAGCAAAGTCCATACGGAATTCTGCCTGTCTGGCAATTCCAGGGTCTCGAGACCTGGTGCATGATCGGCTATCACGCGGTGCCGGAAATTGCGGATGCATACATGAAAGGCATTCGAGGATTTGATTCCAAAGAAGCGCTCGATGCTATGGTGGCGAGCGCCACGTATGTCCCCTACGGCCACCTTGGGGACTACGTGAAGTTGGGTTACGTCCCGATCGACCACGATGGAGAGGCAGTATCCAAAACCGTTGAATATGCATTCGACGATTGGACCATCGCCCAGATGGCTCGCAGCATGGGAAGGCAAGATGTAGCCGCGACATTTGCGAAACGTGCTGGCAATTGGCGCAATGTCTTCGACGCCAAAACTGGATTTGCGAGACCTCGGATCTCAGACGGGATCTTCCGGGAACCCTTCGATCCTGCGCGTGCAGGAACCGGAAGCGGGTTTACAGAAGGGAATGCATGGCAATACTCCTGGTATCAACCCCACGATGAACGTGGATTGATTGAACTCTTGGGAGGCGATCAACAACTCGTAGCCAAACTTGATGCCATGTTCGACGCCAAGGTTGATCCGAAAGACTACGCCGATGTCGAAGACATCGCGGGCATGATTGGTCAGTACATCCATGGCAATGAACCGAGCCATCATCTTGCCTATTTATACAATTACGCGGGCCAGCCGTGGCGTACGCAGGAGCGCTTGACGCAGATTGTGAATAGCCAGTACAAACCCGCGCCCGACGGCCTCGTCGGTAACGACGACCTTGGGCAGATGTCCGCGTGGCTCTTATTCACGTATCTGGGATTCTACCCAGTTGCGCCAGCTTCGAATGAGTATGTGATCGGTCGCCCGTTCGTTAAGGAAGCGACGATACATTTGCCGAATCAGAAAGTGTTCCATGTAGTCGCCAAGAATCTAAATGACGGAAATGGCTATATCGGGAAAGTGTCGCTGAACGGCAAGCCCCTTGATAGAACCTTCATTCGCCACGAGGAAATCATGAAGGGAGGAGAACTACGCTTCGTGATGACGAACGCTCCCAATCGTGTTTGGGCTATCGGTGAAAGTGCCAGGCCATTTTCGACGTCCGCCGCGAGCCATTGAGTGCAGCCTGAAGCAACGGACCTCAGCATTTGCCAGACGAAGCGATCGATAGGCGAACTGTCACATGAAGAAGAAACGTCGTGCCGAAGCGAATAACCATCGGATTTTTCGACCGGACGGCACTATCAGATTTCTGCGTTCCGTGGGACACCACAATCCCTCCGGAGACCTCGGTGAGTATGTCGGTATCACGATGGATATAACAGAGCGAAAACATGCCGAGCAGGAGCGCGAAAGGCTGCGGCAGCTCGAGGCTGATCTTGCGCATATCAATCGCGTGAACATGCTCGGGGAACTGGCCGCCGCTCTGGCCCACGAAATCAAGCAACCTATTGCCGCCTCGATCACAAGCGCCAACGCGTGCGTACGATGGCTTGCGCATGATCCACCTGACTTAGAGAGAGCCCGCACAGCAGCAAGTCGAATTGAGCAGGACAGTAACCGTGCCGCGGAGGTTATCAACCGTTTGCGATCCTTCCATAAGAAAGGTACGTCGCCTGAGCGCGAGATGGTGGACGTCAAAGACATCATTGAAGAAATGATTACGCTGCTGCAGAACGAAACGGCTCGGTACTCGATAACAACCCATTCCGAATTCGATTCAGGCCTGCCTGCTATCCGGGTTGACCGAGTCCAACTGCAACAAGTGTTCATGAACCTGATGCTGAATGCCATCGAAGCTATGAAGGACACTGGCGGTGAATTAGCGATTAGGTCGGAACTGAATCCCGAAGGTCAAGTACTCATTTCAATTCGCGATACGGGCGTAGGATTGCCGGCGGAAAGTCGCGAGCGGATTTTTGATGCGTTCCATACGACTAAGCCACAGGGGACAGGGATAGGTTTGGCTATTACCCGGTCGATCGTGGAGGCTCACGGAGGGCGAATCTGGGCCGAGGACAATCCGCGGGCGGGCGCAACTTTCTACTTCACTCTTCCTTGCCAAGCCGAGGCGTAGCATGAAATCCGCGGCTGTTCCCACGGTGTTCATCATCGATGATGACCGCGGCATGCGTCAGGCAATCTAGGATCTTGTAGAGTCAGTTGGCCTCCGCGCCGAAGCCTTTGCAACGGGCCAGCAGTTTCTCC
>WNFG01041695.1_pt1 | contig 12819 bp, 12 predicted proteins | sample 5400431 | NCBI WGS metagenome assembly WNFG01 (sample SAMN13153346, study PRJNA577476) | soil metagenome | isolation source: 120 cm saprolite under Douglas fir tree site 2 hole 3 replicate 2 | place: USA:California | collected 2015-04-18
CGGCGCTCGCGGCGAAACAGGCGCCGGCGCCGAGCGGTGCGCTGCGCCCGGCCGGCGCGAGCCGTGCGTCGAGGCCCAGCGCGCCGAGCGCGTGCGCCAGGCGCGCGTGGATGTCACAGTAACTCTCCGCGAGGGTACCGAACCGGGCGATGGGCGCGGCGACGGCGTAGGTGACTTCGTGCTCATGCCACACCGCGCGGCCGCCTGTGGGTCGCCGCACCACCGCGAGCCCCCGCGCCGCGATGCGCTCACGGTCGTAGCGCGCGAGCGCCGGCTCGTTGCGGCCGAAGGACAGGCAGGGGGGATTCCAGCGGTACAGGCGGAGGAAGGCGGCGCCGCTCGCGTCAGCTTCCTCGAGCAGCGCCTGGTCCAGCGCCATGTTGTCGGGCCCGGGCCGACCCTCGGGCTCGATCAGCAGCGCCCACGACAGCGCCGTCTCAGTCGGCGGCAGCCGCGTAGCTCTCCATCGGGGGGCAGGTGCACACGAGGTTGCGGTCGCCGTAGGCGTTGTCGATCCGGCCCACGGGTGGCCACACCTTGTGCTCGCGCGTGGCGGCCGTCGGGAAGCCAGCCCGTTCGCGCGAATACGGGCGGTCCCATTGCTCGGCGATCAGATCGGCGAGCGGATGCGGCGCGTTCTTGAGCAGGTTGTTCTGCTTGTGCGCCTTGCCCTGCTCGATCTCGCGGATCTCCTCGCGGATCGCGAGCATCGCATCGCAGAAGCGGTCCAGTTCGGCCTTGGGCTCGCTCTCGGTCGGCTCGACCATCAGGGTGCCAGCGACGGGGAAGGAGACCGTGGGTGGATGGAAGCCGTAATCGATCAGGCGCTTGGCGATGTCCTCCACTTCCACGCCGGCCGACGCCTTGAACCCGCGTGTCTCCACGATGCACTCGTGCGCGATCAGGCCGTGCTGGCCGGCGTAGACCAGGCCGAACTGTCCCGTCAGCCGTTTGGCGATGTAGTTGGCGTTCAAGATCGCAATCTTGGTTGCGTCGGCCAGCCCGTCGCGGCCCATCATCGCGATGTAGGCCCACGAAATCGGCAGGATCGAGGGACTCCCCCACGGCGCGCTCGAGACGGTGCCGCACGGCTTCTCCACGCCCAGCGGCACGACCGGATGGTCGGGCAGGTGCGGCGCCAGATGCGGCGCGACGCAGATCGGCCCCATGCCGGGGCCCCCGCCACCGTGCGGGATGCAGAACGTCTTATGCAGGTTGAGGTGGCACACGTCGGCGCCGATGTCGCCGGGCCGGCACAGGCCGACCTGCGCGTTCATGTTGGCGCCGTCCATGTAGACCTGGCCGCCGTGCTGGTGCACGATGCGGCACACCTCCTTGATCGTGTCTTCGAACACGCCGTGCGTGGACGGATATGTCACCATCAGCGCGCCCAGGTCTTTGGCGTGCTCGGCCGCTTTGGCCTTGAGGTCGTCCACGTCGATGTTCCCGTTGGCGTCCGTCTTCACGGCGACCACCTCGAAGCCCGCCATCACGGCGCTCGCCGGATTGGTGCCGTGGGCCGACATCGGGATGAGGCAGACCGTGCGGTGGCCTTCCCCCCGCGCCTTCTGGTATGCGCGGATCACGAGCAGCCCGGCGAACTCGCCCTGCGAGCCGGCGTTGGGCTGCAGTGAGACCTTCGCGAACCCCGTGATCTCGGCGAGCCAGCCCTCGAGCTGCGCAAACAACTCCTGATAGCCCTGCGTCTGATCGCGCGGGGCGAAGGGATGGATGCGGCCGAATTCCGGCCAGGTCACGGGCAGCATCTCGGTCGTGGCGTTGAGCTTCATGGTGCACGAGCCGAGCGGGATCATTGCCGCGGTGAGCGAGAGATCGCGGTCTTCGAGCTGCTTCAAGTAGCGCAGCATCTCGGTCTCGGAGCGATGGTGATGGAAGACCGGATGCGTGAGGTAGTGCGAGGTGCGGGCCAAGGAATCGGGGATGGCGCGTTTCGCCGCCGCGGCCACGTCGGTGAGCTGGAACGGCAGCGATTTGCCCAGCGCGAACGCACTGGCTAGATCCTCCACGTCCTGGAGCGTGGTCGTCTCATCGAGCGCGATCGCCACGCGCGTGGCCGACAGCGCGCGCAGGTTGATGCGGCGGCGGCGCGCGCCCGCGAGCGCTTCCTTGATCTTCGCCTCTTCGCCTTCGACCACGATCGTATCGAAGAAAGCCGCGTGAACGACCTTGAAGCCCAGGCGCCGGACGGCCTCCGCCAGCACCGCCGCGAGGCCGTGGACGCGCTCGGCGATTTTCTTGAGGCCGTCGGGGCCGTGATAGACGGCGTACATGCCGGCCACGACCGCGAGCAGCACCTGCGCGGTGCAGATGTTGCTCGTCGCCTTCTCGCGCCGGATGTGCTGCTCGCGCGTCTGCAGCGCCATGCGCAGGCCCATGCGACCGGCGCGGTCCTTCGAGACGCCGATGATGCGGCCCGGCAGGAAGCGCTTGTGCTCCTCGCGCGTCGCGAAAAAGGCGGCGTGCGGGCCGCCGTAGCCCAGCGGCACGCCGAAGCGCTGCGAGTTGCCCACAGCCATGTCGGCGCCCAACTCGCCCGGCGGCACGAGCAGCGTGAGCGCCAGCAGGTCGGTGGCCATGGTGACGAGCGCCTTGGCGGCGTGCGCCCGCTCGCACAGCTGGCGGTAATCCTCGAGCCGGCCGTCGGTGGCGGGATACTGCACCAGCGCGCCGATCACCCCCGGCTTGAACGCGAACGTCTTGGGGTCGCCCACTACGACGTCCACGCCGCGGGCCTCGGCACGCGTCTGCACGACCGCAATGGTCTGGGGATGGCAATGCTCGTCGACCAGGTACGTGGCCCGGCCCTCGTGGGTCGTCGAGGCTTCCGTGAGGTGCATCGCCTCGGCGGCGGCCGTCGCCTCGTCGAGCAGTGACGCGTTCGCCACTTCCAGCCCGGTGAGATCCGCCACCACGGTTTGGAAGTTGAGCAACGCCTCGAGCCGGCCCTGCGCGATTTCCGCCTGGTAAGGCGTGTACGCCGTGTACCAGCCGGGATTCTCCAGCACGTTGCGCAGCACCACGGGCGGCGTGATGCAGTCGGCGTAACCCATGCCGAGGTAGGAGCGGAACACCTGGTTCTTGGCGGCCAGCGCCCGCAGCGTCGTCAGGGCGTCGTATTCGCTCTTCGCGGCGGGGAGGTTGAGGGGCTTCTTCAGGCGGATGTCGTCGGGCACCACCGCATCGATCAGCGCGTCGAGTGAGTCGTAGCCCAGCTCGGCCAGCATGGCGCGAACGTCGTCGGGGGTGGGGCCGATGTGACGGGCCGCAAAGCGGTCCGCATGCGTCAGCGTGCTTAAAGGAATGGGCATGGCGGTTCAGCGGTCAGCGGTCAGCTCAACTCCCGATCTGCTTGCCGTAAGCGTCGCTCGTGAGCAGCTGATCCAGCTCCTTGGCGTCTTTCACTTTGAGCTTGATCATCCAGCCGTCTCCGTAGGGGTCGCGGTTCACGACGGCTGGGTCTTTCTCGAGCGCGCCGTTCGCCTCGACCACGGTGCCCGAGACGGGGCAGTACAGCTCCGAAACGGCTTTCACCGCCTCGATGGTTCCGTTGGCCATGGCGGGGCAAAGGTTATCGGTGGCCTCAACCTCTGTCAAGGCAAAGGGTTGAGGGCGGGGAAGACGTCTCCGCGCGGTGCGTGGCCGCTGGCGCCGTCGGCGCCGAGCAGCGCGCGGTCGCGGCCCCACGGCCGGAGGTCGAGGCGCACGGCGAGCGGATCGGGATCACCGCCCAGGGTCAGCAGCTCGCCGGGGCGGCCGGCGGCGAGCCAGGCGTCATGCGCGCCCGCGGCCGCAGCGTGCGTGGCGACGATCGCGTCGGGCGCTTCGGGCTGCAGCGCTTTGCGAATCCCGGGCCCTTTCCCGGACACCCGCAGCACGACGGCCTCTGCGTCCTCATAACGCGCCGCGATGGCGTCGAGGTCGGCCGCTTCGTCCTTGGCGTCCGCGCTCGCCAGGACGAGCACGCGGCCCGGCGGGCCCGCGGCATCGGCCGCGGCACGGCGGCGCAGCGCGGCGAACACCTTGCGGGCGCGTCCTTCCAGCCGGGGCAGCTCGCCGTCGTTCTCGATCACATAGGCGCTGCGCTCGCGCTTGCGCTCGGCCGGCATCTGCGCCGCCAACATGCGGTCGGCATCGTCGTTACCGAGACCACGCAGCGCGCGCAGCCGCGTGCGACGCACCGCGACCGGCGCGTCGACCAGCACCACGACGTCGAACTGGGCGGGATCGAGCGCCTCGAACAGCAGCGGGATGTCGTTCACCACGATCAAATCGCCGCGGCGGCGGGCTTCTTGCTGCAGCTCGTCACGGCGCGCGCGCACGGCGGGATGGACGATCGCGTTCAATCCCGCCAGCGCGGCGTCGTCGCCCATGACCTTGCCGCGCAGCGCGGGGCGGTCGAGCGATCCGTCCGGCGCCAGCACGTCCTTGCCGAAGCGCTTGACGATGGCCGCGAGGACGACCGAGCCCGGGGCTTCGGCGTCGCGCGCCAGCTCGTCGGCGTCGAGGATCGTGGCGCCCCAGCGGCGGAACCACCCCGATACCGTGGACTTGCCGGCGGCGATGTTGCCGGTGAGGCCGATGTTCAGCAATTACAGCAGTGCCGTTTGATCGGCATCGGCTTTGGGGACTTTGTGGCAGTGGCGGCACCGTGCTTCGTAGGACTCCCGCCCGCCGACCATGATGGTGGGACTGTCCCACGGCGCCGGCTTGCCGTTCACGAGGCGCTGGTTGCGGGTGGCGGGTCCGCCGCACACCACGCAGATCGCTTGGAATTTGTCGACCACCTCGGCGACGCACATCAGCGTCGGCATGGCGCCGAACGGCAGGCCGCGGAAGTCCACGTCGGTGCCCGCGAGAATCACGCGCACGCCCTTGTCGGCGAGCTCGTTGGCGACGTCCACGATCGCATCATCGAGGAACTGCGCTTCATCTACCGCGACGACTTCGGTGCCGGGCCGGATCTGGCGCACAATCTCGGCCGAGGAGTCGACTGGCGCGGCTTCGACCGAGATGCCGTCATGCGACGTGACGCTGTAGAGCCCGGCATAGCGCGCGTCGAGATGCGACTTGAACACCTGCACGGTTTTCCTGGCAATAACGGCGCGGCGGACGCGCCGGATCAACTCCTCGCTCTTCCCGGAGAACATCACGCCGGAGATGACCTCGATCCAACCGGGACGGGTACCGTGAAACAAGCGTCAGACTCCAGGCGGAAGTGATCGGCTGCAAGAGGAGTTGCCAGACGGCAAAGCTACCAGCGGTTCCAAATGTGCGGTGCCAGTTCGGTCATTGCGTCGCCTGCCAACTGAGTCTCTGGCAACCGCTTGCACCTTTGCCGTCTGGCACCTTCCCTGCCTTCGGGCGACGCTCAGACTGAGGTCCTGCCGGCGGAGCGAGGCCCAAAAAATCCAGCAAACTTGCGCTTTTCCGGGGGATATCCAATAATAATCGCGGTGCTATGAGGGTTTTCGGGGGCCCCCCCGAGAAAAGGGGCGGCAGGGCTGGGTTTTCAGGGATTGCACCCTTCACAAGGAGACCGCAGTGAACAAAGCCGAGCTGACCGCGGCGCTGGCCATGCGGACGAAGATGTCCAAGGCCGATGCCGGTCGCGCGATCGAAGCCCTGTTCGACGACAAGGGCATTATCGCCGGCGAGCTCAAGCGTGGCGCGAAGGTGCAGATCACGGGCTTCGGCAATTTCGAAGCACGCAAGCGCGCGGCGCGGATGGGGCGCAACCCGAAGACGGGCGGCGTGATTTCGATCAAGGCGTCGATCGCTCCGGCGTTCCGCGCCGGCAAGCAGTTGAAAATGGCCGTCAACACGATGAAGAAGTAAGCCAGAGGATTTCGCCATCGCTGGTCACGGGCCGCCCCGCTGGGCGGCCCGTCGGCGTTTGGGGCGCTAACTCCCGCTGCGATCGAGCCGCGCCGTCACCCGTTTGCCGCGCAACGTTACACGCCCCAATCCCGCGATCACCCGCTCGGCGGCACCGGGCGCCACTTCCAGGATCGCGAAGGCTTCCGTTACGTCGATGCGGCCCAGCTGCGTGCGGTCGACCTGCACTTCCTTTACCAGGGCGCCGACCAAATCCTTGGGCCCCACGCGATCGCGCTTGCCGACACCCACCCAGACCTTGACCCACGGTTTGGCGGGCTCCACGGCGGGAGCGGGTCCCGGCTCGCGGCGCAGCGCCAACGCGGCGGCCGCGACCTCCGCCGGATCGAACCGGTCGAACAACGGCTCGAGCACCGCGAGCTCCGCGCCTAATCCCCCCGCCGCGATGCGCTCCGCCAAGCGCGTGCGCAGCTCGGCCGCGGCGGCGCGGCCGCGCTCCAACGCCCACGGCAACGGCAGCGGATCGAGCGGCAGGGCGAGCGTGCGGGCATAAGGCAGCTGGGCCGCGCTGAGGACCAACACCGGCGCGGCGTCGCGCGCCAGCGCTGTGAACTCAGCGCGGTCAGGAAGATCAAGGCAGACGGCGACCGTTCCCGCGGGCGGCGCGTCCGCGCCGTGCCGCCAAATGGCGCACGGCGTGGGATCGAGCGCGTCGCGCCGAACACCGGGGCGCGATGCGCGTGCTGCTCGAGCACGGCGCCAAGCTGCGTGGGGTCCCAGGACAGGAAGAGGCGGGCCGCGTCCTTCGCTTCGGCGAGTAACGTGTCGAGCGCGAGCGGATCGTGGGCGACGAGGCCCTCGGGCCACGCCACGACGACCATCTCGAACGCGTCGAGCTTGAGGACGGATTGTGCGACGAGCGCGGTGAGATCGGGCAGCGTGCCGGCGATGGCGTCGGCGCCGCCGGCTTTGAGGAGGCGGGCGGCGCGGCCGAGGCTCGTAACGGGATGCACACGGCGGTCTGCGGGGGCGGTGTCCGCAAACTGGACCGCGGTGGCGCGGTCGGGGCAGACGATCAGCACGCGCGGCGGCAGCACCTCCCAGACGTCGGCAGCATGCTCCACCGCTGGCGGTCGCACCAGCACGGCGCGGCGGCCGCGCTCCAGCGCGGCGCGCAACTCACTCGATCCCAGCACACGATCCTCGGTTGTCAAAGGGCGGAAATGCGACCCGGATGCTAGCTTCGGGGCGTGGGAAACGCAATGCGAACATTCAACCTTTTCATGCTGTTGGGGCCCTGCGCCGCTCCGCTCGTCGCTCAAACCCCACGTGCCACGGCACCGCCGCACGGCGAGGTGCGGGTCGAGAGCTTCTACTCGGCGGCCCTCGGCGTGTCGAAGCACTACGTGATCTACCTGCCTCCTTCTTATGCCCGCGGGACCCGGTCATATCCGGTGGCGTACTATCTGCACGGGTACGGCGGCAACGAGTCCGACTGGATGTCGCTCGCGGAGATGGACCGCGTCGCCGATTCGGTCTTCGCGGGAGGTGCCGCGGAACTGATCGTCGTGATGCCGGACGGCGACGACGGCTGGTATACGGACTGGGCCGAGCCGCTGAGCTATGCCGCCTGCATGGCAGACACGATGCTGGACCGCCGCGGGACGACGTACTGCACCACGCGCAATGCGTACGCCACGTATGTCGCGCACGACCTCGTGGCGCACGTCGACTCGACCTACCGCACCCGGGCTGACCGGCGCCATCGTGGCATCGCGGGATTGTCCATGGGCGGCTACGGCGCCATCACGCTCGCCCTGACGCACCCGGACATTTTCGCCGCCGCGGCGAGCCATTCGGGCGTCCTGTCGCCGATGTATGCCGGGCCGCATCCCCTGGCCGGGCCGCCGCGCTACGCGGTGTCGATGGACTCGCTGCGGCCGATGTGGGCGTGGGCTTGGGCGACGATCGGGCGGGCGTTCGGGAGCGATACCGCTTCCTGGTCGGCGCGCGATCCGGCACGTCTCGCCCGGCGCTTACGCGCCGCCGGTGGGCCGTTTCCGGCGCTCTTCGTAGATGGCGGCACCGAAGACGCTCTGACTGACGAATCGCGCGTGTTCCACGCAGAGCTCGGCGCTCTGGGGGTGCCGCACCAATACGCCGAGTGGCCCGGTGCCCACAACTGGCGTTACTGGCGCGCGCACGTCGGTGCGAGTCTCGCGTGGCTCGCCGCCCGCTTAGATTCCACGCCATGACCGACGGCCTCTCCGCCAACCTGCAGTACCTCGAAGCGTCCGCGACCGTCGCGATTTCGCAGGAAGCGAAACGCCGCCGGGCCGCGGGCGAAGACGTGATCGACCTGGGCGCGGGCGAGCCCGACTTTCCGACACCCGCGATTCCCGCCGAGGCGGGCATCAAGGCGATCCGCGACGGCAAGACGCGTTACCCGGCGAACGAAGGCATCCTCGAGCTGCGGGCCGCGGCGGCCAAACATCTGTCGCTGCTCTCGGGCGGCCGGCCCGTCAACGCGGACCGCATCGTGGTGTCCAACGGTTCGAAGCAGTCGGTGTTCAACGCCTGCTTCTCGTTGTTCGGCCCGGGCGACGTGGTGGCTGTGCCGTCGCCCGCGTGGGTGTCCTACCCACAGATCGTCCATCTCACGCGTGCGCGGCCTGTGCTCATCACGGGCGACCCCGAGTGGAGTTTGAAGGTGAGCGTGCGCGATCTCGAGCGCATGCTGCCCGCCGCCACGGGGCTCATTCTCTGCTCGCCCTGCAATCCCACGGGCGCGGTCTACACGCACGCCGAGATCAAGGCGATCGCGCAGTGGGCGCATCAAAAGAAGGTGTGGGTGATCGCCGACGAGATTTACCGGCGCATTCACTACGGCGACGGCCCGGCGCCGTCGTTCCTCGATCTGCCCGACGAGCTGCTGGAGCGCGTCGTGCTGATTTATGGCGTCAGCAAGGCGTACGCGATGACGGGCTGGCGCATCGGTCAATCACCCGGCGCAATGGGCGGCGGCTGCGGCCTTGGACGATGAGCGCGTGGAAACGGACGTCGCCAAGATGGTGGCCGAGTTTCGCCGGCGCCGCGACCTCGTCGTGTCGCGTTTCCGCAAAGACCTGCCGGGCGTCGAGTTCGTGGAGCCGCTGGGCGCCTTTTACTTCTTCTTTAGAGTGGACTCGTTCGGTAAGATCGGCGGGACCGACTTCTGTACGCGGTTGGTGCAGGAGCACGGCGTGGCGCTGGTGCCGGGGGCGGCGTTCGGGGACGATCGCTGGGTGCGGCTCTCCTACGCGGCGGCGACCCCGGACATCGTGCGCGCGCTCGACCGAATCGTGGGGTTCGCCAAGAAGCTCGCGGACTAGACCTTCGCGGGTCGGTGGCTCAACACCTCCACTCCCGCGTCCGTCATCACGCAGTCGTCCTCAATCCGCACGCCGAACTTGCCCAGCTGATAGATCCCAGGCTCGATGGTAAACACCATTCCCGACTCCAGGCGCGTGTCGTTGCCCTCCACCAAGTACGGGTCCTCGTGCCCGTCCATCCCCAGCCCGTGTCCCAGACGGTGGGTGAAGAAAGCCCCGAACCCCGCGGTGGCAATCACGCCGCGCGCGGCGCGGTCCATCTCCTGACAATGCGTCACCAGCGGCTTGCCGAGCTGCATCGCGGCGGTTTGCGCGTCGTGGACCGTGTTGAAGACCTTCTTAAACTCCTCCGACGGCGTGTCGCCCCACCAGATGGTGCGGGTGATATCGGATGTGTAACCCGAGACACGCGCCCCGGCGTCGATCAGCACGACCATCTCGCGCGCCAGCGGCGTGGCGGCGGGGCCGCCGTGGGGCAGGGCGCTCGACGCTCCGAACTGCACGAGCCCGCCGCCCGTGGACCCGCGCTTCGCTACCTCGGCCGACAACGTCGCCGCCACGTCGCGTTCGGTCATCCCGACGGCGAGCTGCGCGAACGTCGCGGCGATGGCGTCTTCGATGATCGCCACCGCGCGGCGGATCATCACGACTTCCTCGGATGCCTTGACGATGCGCAGCTCCCGGAACAGCGCGTCGGCCGACTTGAACTCCCAGTTGTCCATCGCATCGTCGAGCCTCAGCAGTGTCTGATACGCCGTGGTGGGCTCGAGCCCAGCATGGCCGCGGCGGTGCGGCGGCTTGAGATCCCGCGCGATGTCGTGCACCACGTCGTACGGATTCCCCTGCTCCTCCCAGGCGCGCAGGTTCACGGGCACGCTGTGCTGCTTCAGGCGCTCCACCTCGAAGGCGGGACAGACGATGATGGGTTCGCCCTTCACCGGCAGGAACAGCGCGATCAGCCGCTCGCTGCGCTCGGGGTTGTAGCCCGTGAGGTACTCGTAGTTGGTGGACGGCGTGGCGACCAGCAGGTCGAGCTTGGCCGCGGCCACGGCGGCGCGCGCCTTCTCGATCCGGGCGGCGAACACGCCGGGGGAGAAGGTGGGTTCTTGCAAGGCGACAGAAGGAGGGAAAGACGGAAGGGGGGTGCCAGACACGCCGGGGCGACGCGCTCCCGCTGTTACCAATGCGGCACCAGTCGCCGCGACAAACTCCCGCCGATCCATCGTCCTAGCTCCCTTAAGAGGGTCGGCCTATATTACCCGCCCTCCCCGATAGCTGGAAGGTGTTGGCCGCAATGCATTTCGAAGCGCTAATCGAGCCGCTCGACGGCAAGCTGCCGAAGGTCACCTACAAATGGGACCCGGAGACCGACATCCTCGTTGCGAGTTGCAAAGGGGTGGCGAAGGGCTCGGGCATGAACGGCAGTGTCGATCTCGAAGGCGCCGACGGGTCCTTCGTCCTGCTCGACATCGCAAGCGGCGCCCTGCGGGGTGTGGAGGTCGTGAGCTGGCCCGACGACGTGCGCACGCTCAATGAGCTGCCGGCACCCGACACCGTAAAGGAAGCGCGCGTCGTGTTCCCCACGCGGCGCTCGCAGCCTGGCATCGCGGCGGTCGAAGTCGATACGCCGCTCACGGTCGAGAAGAACGCCAAGGAGTCGGTGTTCCACATCCGCGTCGGCCGCCAGCGCCCCGTCAGCGTGGCGCGGGTCGCCGATCACATGCTCGTCGAGGTGGACAAGCAGGGGCGGCTCGCGGGCCTGTGGCTGCTCGCAGTGCCGCCGTTCCCCAACGTCGAGGCCACCGCCTGAACGTGGACGAGCGGCTCGAGCGCTATATCACCGAGCTGTTCGCCGCCGAGGACGCTGCACTGGCCGCCATCCGTGCGCGCCACGCCACCGCCGATCTTCCCGCGATCCACATCTCCGCCGACGAGGGCAAGGTGCTGCATGTGCTGCTGCGCGCCGCCGGCGCCGCCCGCGTGCTCGAGCTGGGTGCCCTCGGCGGCTACAGCGGCGTGTGGTTGGCGCGGGCCCTTCCACCGCACGGCTCTCTGATCACCATCGAAAAAGAGCCGCGCCATGCAGAGCTGGCGCGGCGCGCGTACGCGGAAGCCGGCGTGGCGGATCGGGTCCGCGTAATCGAAGGCGCCGCACTGGACGTCCTGCCGACGCTCGAGCCCGGGTTCGATGCCGTGTTTCTCGACGCCGACAAGGAGCCCTTGCCGCAGTACTTCGAGTGGGCTGTCCGGCTGTTGCGCGTGGGTGGCCTGCTGCTGTGCGACAATGCGTTCTACAACGGCGCCGTGGCTGACCCGGCGGACCACACGGCCAGCGCCGCGGGCGTGCGCGAGTACAACCGCCGCGCTGCCACCGACCGGCGTGTGGTGTCGGCCGTGATTCCCATCCGCGACGGCGTGGCCGTGTCGGTCAAGGTGGCGAACGCCTGATGCGCTCCTGGGTGGATGCCATCGTGGCGGCGGGCGTCGTGCCCGCGTCCTACATCCCCGAGTCGAGTCTCGGCCGACCCGACGAAGAGGTGGTGCCGGCCGAGCTGGTGGAAGGCGATGCGCTGCGGGCCTACGCGCTGCCCGACGGCGCCGTCACCCCCGCACCCGTGTCTTTCCTCGACGGCATCCAACATTGGAAGGTCGTGGGCCACGCCGGGGCAACGCCCGTGGTGCGGGCCCATGTCGCGGGCGCGGTGCGGCGGCGCGGCCCCGACCGCCGGCTGCGGACCGCCGCCGAGCGCTCGCGCGAGCTGGCGATCACGCACCTCGCGGCGCTGCCTGCGGCGGCACGGCGCGCACTGGAGGAGAGCGGCGTCGACGTCGTAGACTTGCCGGCGAGCGAGCTGGGCCAACCCAGCCGGCTGCTGCGCGCCGCGCGGGTACGCGTCGACCGCGCGCGTGAAGCCGTGGAGCGCGAGCTAGCCGAGGAGTGCGTCGCACGACTGGGTCCGCACGAATGGCTGGTGGTGGACGGCCTGCTGTCGGACTCTGCCGTGACGGCCGACCATCCCCGGACGTTGGGAGTCATCAAGAGTCACGGCACGCAGTTTTTCTCGGGCGCCGATCTCGAGCTGGCCCTGACCCTGCCCGCCGTCCAGCGCACCAGTGTGTTTCGGCCGCAGTCGCACCGGCACCAGCGGGTGTACTCGTGGTACCTGCGGATGTGGCCGTGGGAAGGGAACGATCTGCTCTACGGCCTGGTGCGCATCGAGGCCCGCGCCCACGCGGACACGCTCGGTGCCGCGGGAGCGATCAGCGCGTGGCTGGGGCGCGAGCGCGCGCCGGTGTCTACGCCCGACGCGCGGTTTGACCGGTTACTTTATCCTATACACGACGTGGAGACGTATCTGCGGTCGCGCGCGCCCCGAGACCTGCTCCCGGCGTTCGGGCCCCGTCTGCCGCGCACAGGGTCATGATTCAGAAGCCGGACGCTTCTCCCATTCCCATCGGCCGCGTCGTCGCGACCGAGCTGAAGCCCGCCACCCCCCACCAATTTCATTTCTGGACGGCAAACGAGACGACCGTCGGTATCGGCGCAATCGTCAAGGTCCAGGAAGCGGGGAGCGGGGAGCAGGCAGAGGGG
>WNFG01004818.1_pt1 | contig 12818 bp, 12 predicted proteins | sample 5400431 | NCBI WGS metagenome assembly WNFG01 (sample SAMN13153346, study PRJNA577476) | soil metagenome | isolation source: 120 cm saprolite under Douglas fir tree site 2 hole 3 replicate 2 | place: USA:California | collected 2015-04-18
AGTGGGCGGGGCTGGAAGTTCGTCGGGGGTTGATCAGCCGGCTTGCGGTGTGAGCCGCTGTAGTCACCGGCCGATGCCCGCGAGGTGAACGGTGCAGGCGGTGTCCAGGGCGTCTTGAGGGGTGCCGGAGGTGAACCCCGAGAGCAGGGCGGCCTGCTGGTAGCGGTCGTGGGCGGCGGAATAGATCGCGAAGCCGAAGGAGTGAGCCGAGCCGCCGTAGCGCAGCCGGCACAGCGGGATCTTTTCGCCGCCGGGCAGCACGCCGGTGACGTAGGCGAAGGCACCGCGGCAGGTGACCTCGACCCGCTTGAGCTGGGGCCAGTTCTGTTCGGCGTGGGCGAGCAGCCGCAGCGTGACCGAGCTTTGGGTGGAGGCGGGGATGGCGGGCATGGCCTGCCCAGTGTGCCGCACCGCGCTGGCAGCCCGCTACGATCGCCGTTTCCGCGGGGGAATCGCAGACGTGCAATTTCACCCGGAGCGGCCGATGCCGGCGTTACGTGCCGAGCCTGTCCAGCTGACCGCCAGCGAGCGCACGGCCTTGAAGGAACGCGCCCGGGGGCACAAGACGGCGCACCGGGACCGGCAGCGCGCCCTGATCGTGCTGGCGGCGGCGCGCGGGCATCCCAACGCGAAGATCGCCGCGGGGCTGGGGGCCAGCGAGGATACGGTCCGCAAGTGGCGGGGCAGGTTCGCCGCCCGCGGGCTGCCCGGGCTGGAGGACCTGCCCCGGACCGGGCGGCCGCGGCGGATCAGCGCGGCCGAGCGGGCCGAGGTGTGCGCGCTGGCCTGCCAGCTGCCGGCCGCCACCGGGGTGCCGCTGGCCCGGTGGAGCTGCCCGGAACTGGCCGCCGAGCTGGCCAGCCGCGGCCTGGTCAGCGCGATCTCCCCGTCCAGCGTGCGCCGGATCCTGGCCGAGCACCCCATCAAGCCCTGGCAGTACCAGTCGTGGATCTTCCCCCGCGACCCGGACTTCGCCGCCAGGGCCGCCGTCGTCCTCGACCTCTACCAGGGGTTCTACCAAGGCCGGCCGCTGGAGCCGGGTGACCGGATCGTCTCGGTCGACGCCAAGCCCTCCATCCAGGCCCGCGCCCGCCGCCACCGGCCCGCCCCGCCCGCGCCCGGCCAGCCGATGCGGGTCGAGCACGAATACCAGCGCAAAGGCGCCCTCGCCCTGCTCGCCGCCCTGGACGTGCGCACCGGCACGGTGTCCGCCTCCACCCCGAAGACCACCGGGATCGCCCCGTTCATGGCGCTGATGGGCCAGATCATGAGCCAGGAGCCCTACCGAAGCGCCCCCCGCGTGTTCGTCATCGTGGACAACGGCTCCGACCACCGGGGGAAGAAGGCGGCCAGGCGGCTGCGCCACGCCTACCCGAACTGCATCATGATCCACACGCCAGTCCACGCATCCTGGCTGAACCAAATAGAGATCTTCTTCTCCATCGTGCAGAAAAAAGTCGTCTCGCCCAACGACTTCACCAGCACCAGCCAGCTATCAGCCACCCTGCTGGCCTTCATCAACCGTCACAACCAGACCGCCCGGCCGTTCAACTGGAAGTTCACCGCCAAAGACCTGGCCGGGCTGCTCGAACGGATCAGCGCCCACCAAGAACCCGCCGACCAGCCAGACAGCCTGCCAGAGGCCGCCTGATGAACCCCCGACGGACTTCCAGCCTCACCCACTTATCGCCGGCCGGCCAGTATCCGCCGGACGGCCCCATGCAGGCGGCAGGACAGCGGCACCCTCACCGCGGCCATGGCGGGCAAGAAGGTACACCAGAGCACGCCGCAAACAGCATGACCAGGTCGTTCCCAGTGGCGGGAACGGCCTAACCGCCAATCACGAGCATCGTTCCTGCCGCCGGTCCTCCCGTCCCGCACACCGGCACCTGGCCAGTGGCCTGCGCGGAGCGGAGCGGTCCGCTGGCAATTTCTGGGTTCGCTGGCGTCCGCTGCACCGCCTCGCCTCTAAGCGAGGACTTGCGGCGTGTGGCCTCCTCAATGCGGGCCGACCTTGCCAGCTCGGGGTGCGTGCACGGGGCTTGCCGACGAACACGCCGGTGGGCGGGGTGCCGACCCGGCAGCGCCGAACGCTGGCGCAATGCGGCATCGGTCGGCGCGATCCCCGTCGCGAGTGTGCCGCCCTGCACATACGCGTGTGCACAAGTCCTATCTCGAGGGTGCAGGACGACATGGCGGCAAAAGACCCCGGCGCATGTACTGAGGGCAGTGCGGCCACCCGCCGCAAGATCGCACAGGAGGAGCGACATGCCCGAGAGCAAGTCCCTCAGTTTCGATGAGGTTGCCGTCGACCTGCCAGAGCCGACACGTCCGAGCTGGTACGAGTACGACAACGATCCCACTGACGACGAGATGCGGCCGATCGGCAACGTCACCTACGGCGATCCGCCACGCAAGCGCATCATCTGACGGCCGGACCATACCGGCCGGCGACGCTCTGCCGCGCGCCACGCATCCAGCTAAACCACTCATTGACGTCACGCAAGGAGAAACAGCCATGCCCGAGAACAAATCGCTGCAGGCGCAGCAGGTCGAGGTCGACACCTTCGCTCCCGTCGCGGCCGGCTTTCACATCGAGGACGCAGACCCGACCGACACCGACGCCATCGACTGGACCACCAGCGAAGGCCACAAGCACATCTGATGAACGGCTCACACAGCTCACACGACAGGCTGGCGGCGTCTGCGCCGCCAGCCGGGCTCTCCGGACTGATCACTCCCCTGGACCCGGCCACCTTCGGCCGGGACCACTGGGAGCGCGAGCCGCTGATCCTGCATCGCGGCGACCCCGACTTCTACGCATCGCTGCTGACGCTGGACGACATGGACGGCATCCTGGCGAACTCGAGCCTGCGTCCCTCCGAGCTGCGAGTGGTGGCCGACGGCAAGAACGCGCTGCCCCGCTCCGTTGAGCGGAGCAACCGCCACGCGGCCCACCGCAAGCTGGAGACCGTTTACGAGCGCTACCGCGTCGGCGCCACTATCAACCTGCTGCACCTGCACGAGCGGTGGGCACCGCTGGGCCGTCTGTGCCGGGCGCTCTCGGCGGAACTGGCCAGCTACGTCCAGACCAACGTGTACCTCACCCCGGCCGGGTCCCAGGGGCTCACGCCGCACTACGACTCCCATGACGTGTTCGTTCTGCAGATCTACGGCACCAAGTGCTGGCGCCTGTACGGGGCCTCGCTGGAGCTGCCGCTGCACGACCAGCGCTATCGCCGGAGCGAGGATGGCCCCGGCGACCCGGTCCGCGAGTTCGAGCTGGAACCAGGCGACCTGATGTATCTGCCGCGCGGGCACGTCCACGACGCCACCTCCAACGAGGCCGCATCCCTGCACCTCACGATCGGCGTGGTCCCGGTGCGTTTCGCCGATGTGATCCGTTCGGCCGTCGCCAAGGTCACCGCCGAGGACGTCGCCTTCCGGCGCGCGCTGCCGCTGGGCTTCCCCGACGACCGGGGCCAGCAGGCCGAGGCCGAGACGGCTGTCGCCGGCCTGGTGGAGCGGCTGACGGCACGGTTGTCCGCGCCGGACCTGATAGCGGACGCGGTCGCCTCCTCCCTGGCCGACCGCGAACCGGAACTGGACAACCACTTGACCGACCTGGAGGCGCTGCGCTCCCTCGACCTGGCCACCACCGTGCGCCGCCGCCGCGGCACGAGCTGCAAGGTGAGTGCTGACGCCACGGCCGCGCGGCTGGAATTCCACGGCAAGATGGTCCGGCTTCCGGCCGCACTCGAGGACGAGCTGCGCTTCGTCGCGCAGGCGCAGGAGTTCACCGGCCGTGACATCCCCGGTGAGCTCGACGACCCGGGTCGGCTCGTGCTGATCGGTTCCCTGGTTCGCGAGGGCTTCCTCACCGTCACGTGAAGGGTTCCCGATGTCGCGTCTCATCCCCCGTCAGGTCCTTTTTTCCGCCCCGGCCCGCGGGCGCCCGCAGCTGTCGCCGTCCGGTCGGCGGCTGGCATTCATCGCCCCGGCCAGCGGCGCGCCGAACATCTGGGCCGGGGATCACCGCACAGCTTCCTATCGTCCGGTTACCTCCGATCCCCGCGGCCTCCGCGGCTTCACCTGGGTGGGCGACCGCTACCTGGTGTATGGCAAGGACCGGGACGGGGATGAGAACACCCACGTCCACGCCGTGGATCTGGTGACCGGTGCGACGCGGGACCTGACGCCGTTCGAGGGCGTCCAGGCCGGCGTGCTGCGGGCCGACCCGCACGTGCCCGGTGCGCTGCTGGTGACCATCGACCGTGGCGATGGGCGGGCCGACGCCTACTACGCCGACCTGGCGGCCGGGTCGCTGATCCTGGCCGCCCGCAACGAGGGGTTCACCGGCTGGCTGCCCGGCCCGGGGCTGGACGTACGCGGCGCGATCGCACCGGCACCCGGTGGTGGCGCGACGCTGCTCGTCCGCGACGGCGACGGCTGGCAGGCTGTCTACACGGTCGGCTACGACGACGTCGCCGCGTTCCAACCGTGCGCCTTCACCGCCGGCGGGAATGCGGTGATCCTCATCTCCTCGCGGGACGCACAGTCGGGCCGGGTGGTCCGGCTGGATCTGGCGAGCGGTGCAGTGGCCGTCGTCTATGAAGACCCGGACGGGTTTGATGTGACGGGCGTGGACCTTGACCCGGTGACCCGCGAGCCCCGCTTGGCGCTGGTGCAACGGCGACGCCGCGACCTGGACGTCCTCGACCGCTCGATCGCTGGCGACGTCGCCGCCCTGCGCGCCCGGTGCCGGGGCGACGTCGCCCTGCACGGGCGGGACGCCGCAGACCGGCTGTGGCTGGTGCATGACAACGTCGACAACGCACCGGCCTCCTACTACCTGTTCGACCGCGCGGACACCTCGATCCGGTTCCTGTTCGACCATGTGCCCGAGCTGGCCGCCTACGACCTGGCCCCGATGGAGCCGTTCGAGGTGACCGTGCGGGACGGTCTCACGGTCCACGGCTACCTCACCTACCCGAGGGACGTGCCGCGGCGGAATCTGCCGACGGTGCTCGCCGTGCACGGCGGCCCGTGGGCGCGGGACGTGTGGGGGCTGCGGGCCGAACCGCAATGGCTGGCCAACCGCGGCTACCTGTGCGTGAACGTGAACTACCGCGGGTCGACCGGCTACGGGCGTGACTTCGTGAACGCCGGAGACCGCGAGTGGGGCGGCCGCATGCAAGACGACCTGACCGACGTCGTGACCTGGCTGGTGGCGGGGGGGATCGCCGACCCGGGCAGGCTTGCGATCTTCGGCGCCTCCTATGGCGGGTACGCCGCCCTGGCCGGCGCGGCGTTCACCCCGGACCTTTTCCGCTGCGCCATCTCGCACGCCGGTCCCTCCGACCTCGGCACGTTCATCGTCGCTATTCCCGCGTCCTGGAAGCTGGCCGCCGAGGAGATGTACCGGAGGGTCGGGCACCCGGTCCACGACGCCGCCTTGCTGTGGTCGCGATCCCCGCTATCGAGGGTGGACCAGATCCGCGTCCCGGTGCTGATCTCCCAGGGTGCCAACGACCCGCGGGTTCGGCGGCAGGAGTCGGAGCAGATCGTGGCGGCGATGAGGGAGCGGGGCATCGCCCACGAGTACCTGTTGTTCCCCGATGAGGGGCACGGGTTCGTGCGCCCGGAGAACCGGCTGGCCTTCTACGCCGCGGCCGAACGGTTCCTGGCCGAGCATCTGGGCGGGCAGTGCGAGGCCGATGGGGACGAGGTGGCGGCGTGACCGGCCCGGCGGAGCGGGTGCCCTGTTCGGCCCAGCCCCTGGGACGGCTGGCGGAGGTCAGGGTGGCGGGCGCGTTGCCCGCTCATGCGATCCCGACGCGCGCCGACTGGCGCAAGGACAAGGTTGAGCTGACCGACATGGGCGAGGCGGCCCTCACCGAGCCCTTCTACAACATGACCCTCGCGCGGATGCACGAGAAGGAGACCCCCCGGCGGTTCGCCGGTTCCCGGGGCGCGCTGATCAGCCTGGCCGCGGCCGAGCGGCTCCCCCCGCCCGCCGCGTTCGTCTTCCACACCGGGCGCTGCGGCTCCACCCTGCTGGCGAACATGCTGGCCGGGCATCCCGACTTGCGTGTCATTAAGGAACCGGAGATCCTCAACAAGCTGCTGGTGCGCCGGCCGGGCGACCACGACGCACTCGACGCGCTCCTGCGGGTGTTCTCGCGCGGGCTCGGCCCAGACCAGGGGACGGTCGTGAAGCTCTCGAGCTGGAACACGGTCGCCATCGAGCGCTTCCTCATGGTGTTCCCTACCGCCCCGGCCGTGTTCCTGTGGCGGGAGGCCGCTCCCGTCGTCGCCTCCTGTCTGGCTGCCCCGCCCGCGTGGCGTCTGGGACGCGAGCTACTGGCGCTGATGGATGCGTGGGCATCGCTGCCGGACGTGGACGCCGACCCGGTCGGGATGTATGCGGGAGCGTGGCTCGCCCCGGTCACCGCGGCGCTCGCGGCGGCGGAGGTCTTCGGCGAGCGTGTGACGGTGCTCTCTTACGATGAGCTGTGCGCGGCTCCCCGACATGTCCTGGCGGACGTGGCGGCGCGCATCGGTGTCAGCTTCCCGGACCCGCTGGCCCGGGAGATCGTCGCCAGCACCACGCGTACCTACTCCAAAGACCCCGACGGCCAGGCCGTGTTCGACCCCGCGGTGAAGCACGCGCGCACGCCGTTGGGTGACGCGGACTTGGCCCGGGTCGCTGAGCTCACCGGCGAGGCAGTGGCGCGGCTCCGGGCGATGCGCCCGGGCTACGCGGCCGCATCATGACCCGGGTGCGGATGGTCGACTCCGCCCGGCCAGGACGCTCGGACCGCAGCGGGCTCACTGGATCGGCCGAGATCCCCGACCCGCCGGCCGAGCGCGCCGCCCCCGGTCTGGTGGCCCGGCTGCGCCGTCTGGCCGCGACCGTACGCGGCACTTTCCTCGGCATGGCCCGGGTGCTGCGGCTCACCTGGGCGGCGGGGGCCGCACTCACCGTGGGCCTCGGCGCGGCGACCGCAGCGTCCGGGCTGATCCCGCTGGCCAACGTCTCCCTGGCCCGGCTCCTGATCAACACGGTCGCCAATGGGATCCGCCTGCACGCCGAGCATCGCCCGGCCCGCCTGCCGCCGCCCATCCCGCTGCCCGGTCTTCCCGCCCACGTCTCGGTCGTCACGGCGGTCCTTGTATTGGTGATCATGCAATTCCTCGTCTTCGCCGCCACCCAGCTGCTCACCTCCGTGGGGACGCTGTGCCGGCAGCTCCTGCAGGACAAGGTGACGCTGTACATCCAGCTGAGGATCATGGAGCACGCAAGCGCCCTCGACCTGCCGTTCTTTGAGACCTCGTCCTCCTACGACCTGCTCAAGCAGGTCGACGCCGAGTCGAGCGTGCGGCCCGTCAACATGATCAACAGTGCTTTCAGCCTCGTGCAGACCAGCATCACGTTCATCAGTATGGCGGGGCTCCTGGCTGCCCTCAGCCCGCCCCTAGCCGTGGTCGCGCTGCTCGCCCCGGTGCCCGCTTTCATCGCCGACGCCAAGTACGGCCGCAAGGGATTCCGCCTGTCAATGTGGACATCGCCGGCCCGGCGCCGCATGACATACCTCCTGCAACTGGTCACGACCGACACCTACGCCAAAGAGGTGCAGCTGTTCGGGCTGGCGCCTTATCTCACCGAACGCTTCCGGCTCCTGTCCCGCTCCTACTACGCCCGCCAACGCCGCCAGATCGGCAGGCGCCAGCTCGCCGTCCCCGCGTGGACGACGCTCAGCACACTGGCGGGTTCCGCCATCTACGCCTATGTGGCGCTGCTCGCTGTCGCCGGCCGGCTCACCCTGGGCGACCTCGCCCTCTACACGGGCGCGGCCGCGGCGCTCCAGTCCGCGCTGCAGACCCTGTTCCAGACGTTCTCCAGCATGTATGAGGACAACCTCTACTTCGACGTGTACCGCAGGTTCCTTGCGGCCCGGCCGGGGATCCGCGCTCCGGAACAGGCCCGTTTGCTGCCGTGGCCGCCGCGCGGGCACGTCGTGTTCGAGCACGTCTCGTTCCGCTACCCTGGCGTGCGGCAGCACGCTCTCTCCGACGTCAGTTTCGAGCTCCGGCCCGGCGAGATGGTCGCGCTCGTCGGGGTCAACGGTGCAGGCAAGTCGACTCTGATCAAGCTCCTGTGCCGGCTGTATGACCCGGAGGAAGGGCGGATCCTGCTGGACGGGATCGACCTGCGTGACCTGGACCCGCGCGAGCTCCGCAGCCACATCGGCGCGCTGTTCCAGGACCACGTCAGCTACCAGGCCAGCGCCGCGGAGAACATCGGGCTCGGGGATGTGCGGCGATTGGCGGACCGGGCGCGTATCGAGGACGCGGCCGTCCGGGCCGGGGCCGACGAGCTGATCCGCGGACTGGCGCGCGGTTACGACACCCCGCTTGGCCGGTGGTTCGATCAGGGCGCAAGCCTGTCCGGCGGGGAGTGGCAGCGGGTCGCGCTCGGCCGGTCGTTCATGCGGGACGCCACGCTGCTCATCCTCGACGAGCCGAGCTCGGCGCTGGACGCCCGGGCCGAGTCCGATCTCATCGCGCGGCTGCGGCATCTCGCCGAGGGCCGCACCACTGTGTACATCTCGCACCGGTTCTCCACGGTGCGGCGCGCGGACCGCATCGTCGTGCTCGACGAGGGCCACATCATCGAGACGGGCACGCATGACGAGCTGATGGCGGTCCAGGGCGTCTATGCGGAGCTGTACCAGCTGCAGGCCGACGCCTACCTGGGCGATCCGGTTGCCGGGACATGAGCGTGCAGGCCACTGAACCAGCCGGTCACGCTCCTCATCAGTCAGGACGAACTCGGCCGCACGTCCAGTACCCGACATGCGGCAGAAGTACACAATCAAAGCGCCCATTTCTGACGGCTCACACTGGGACTTGTTTGGCTCCCACAATTGAGATGATCAGGCCGTCCGCATGCCACCCTCGACCCACTGGCCGGGCCGCGGGCTGTCTGTCGCAACCTGATCGCAGGCGTTTGGAATCGGGCTCCTATTGGCGAACCGATCAGCCCTTCCGGCCGTGTTAACTTCGAGAGGAGCATTCGCCAAGGGAGACCTCGCATGCCGTGTGGGACCGCGGGACTATTCGAGCGGCGAGGTGCATGGAGCCATGTGCTTGGGGCATCCGGTGGGCGGGGCGGAACGGAGCGGTCGTTGCTCCTCCTGCTCCTGCTTCAGCGGGCCGTCTGCGTCATGACATTACTCGCAAGTTCAGTGCCACGCCCCCCCGCTGTTGTGCTGGCCGTGCTGGCGGTATGGAACGGCTGCCTGTTCGTGATCGCCGGACGCCACCGCCTGACCGGGTGGATCGCGGTGATCGATGTCGGCCTGGCGGTGGCGTTGCTCGCCCTGGCCGTCACGTCCGGCCAGGACGACTGGGCGTACCGAGCTGCGCTGGCCGCCGGGGCCATGGCCGGGGCCGCGCTGAACCTGATACCGGCCGGCCTGGCGGTGTCCGCGCTTGCCGCTGCGTTCACCGCCGAGACGCTGCTCCGTAAGCACGGTCACGTCTCGCCCGTGGCGCTGGCCAGTGATCTGAGCCTCCTGGTGGGATCCGCCGTAGTCGTCGGATGCTGCGCGTATTCCATGCGGCGGTCCAGCCGCCGAGCGGAGCGGTCCTCGCCCCCGCCATCTGCTCTGGTGAGGGACTTGCACGACACGGCCCTCGCCACCCTGAGCGCGATCGCCGGCGGCCGGCTTGATCACCGAACCGAGCAAGTCAGGCGCCGCGCCGCCCACGATGTAGCCCACATCCGCCACCTGCTCCTCAACGAATCCTCCGGAGGCGAGACTCCGCTGGATGCCCGCCTCGGAGAGGTCGTCGCCACCGCCGAGCTGCTCGGGTTAAGGGTTCACTGGCAGAGCGACGCCACTTCTTCCGATCTCCCTCCGGCAGCGATATCCGCGCTGGCCGACGCCACCCGTGAGGCGCTCAACAATGTGGCCGCGCACGCTGGGGCCGCAGAATGCTGGCTGACCCTGATAGCCGGGCGCGGCCGCGTCACCATCCGTGTCGTGGATCGTGGATGCGGCTTCGATCCCGGAAGCCGTCCGCCGGGTTTCGGCCTTCGCCGCTCGCTGCTTGAGCGGATGACCGCTTGCGGCGGCGCAGTGCGCCTGTCCTCGAGCCCGGGCACGGGAACCTGTGTGGACCTGACATGGCCCAAGTGATCGACATAATCATTGTCGATGACGACCGCATGCTCATAGAAGGCCTTCAAGCGTGGACGCGCGGGTCGGTGGACCTGCGGCTGACGGGCGCGTTCCCGACGGTCGACGACTTCCTCTGTGGCATGACCAGCCGGCCGGACGTCGTGCTGCTCGACCTCATGCTGCGCGACCGCTCCGATCCGGACATCAACGTACGGCGGCTGGCCATGGCGGGCCACCAGATTCTGATCGTGAGCGCCTGGGCCGAGCCCGAACTCGTCGCCGCCGCGTTCGCCGCGGGCGCGCGCGGGTGCATCACCAAGGACCAGGATCTTGCCGTACTCGGTGCCGCGATTCAGCAGATCGCCGCGGGCGAGACCGTCTATTCGCACGAGCTCGCCTCCGCGCTCCTGCGTGACACAAGAGTCCTGCGGCCGCGCCTGTCAGCCCGTGAGCGCGAAATTCTCATGGCCTATGCGTCTGGAATGACTCTCGAGACGGCGGCCCGCCACATCGGCATCAAGCCGGGGACGGCCAAGACCTACCTCGATCGGGTAAAGGCGAAATACGAGGACATCGGGCGGCCCGCATACACCAAGCTTGAGCTCGCCCAGCGCTTCCGGGAGGACTGGCACCGCGTGCTGTGATGCTAGGCGTGTCACACTCACGGCCGGCCACAATACCCGCAATTGCATGCTGGATGGTCCCGACCACGACCACCCCGGTGCGCGAGAGCTTTCTAACCTTCTGCTGATATCGGCGCGGGCGTCGGCCAAGCGCTCCCGTTGAGCACTCCCAGCGCTGCCGGACTGCGAACCACAACGGTCCGGCGGCCGGTCTCGATCCAGCCGCGCCGCCGCAGCACGCGCAGCGCCTTGCTGGCCGCCTCACGGGATGAGCCCGCCCAGCTGGCCAGCTCATCCTGGGTTATGGCGATCGAGATCCGCACGCCCTGGTCATCCGGCTCACCGAACCGGGCCGCCAGCTCGGCGAGACGATACGCGACTCGGCGGGTTGTGTCGCACGCTCCGTACTCGGCCCGCTTGTCGTCGGCATCGCGCAGCCGTTCACACAGCGCGTGCAGAAACAGGCGTGCCGCGCCATTGTGGGTCCGCAGGAAATCATCAAAATCGGCATGCGAAACGACCAGCGCGGTCACCGGCTCCAGCGCGTGCACCGTTGCATGGCGCAGCTTGCCGTCAGCCGCCTCGACCTCACCGACAAGCGTCCCAGCACCCTGGATACCCAGCACCACCTCCCGGCCATCATCTGTGTACCGCGACGCCTTGACGATTCCGGAGAGCAACACGGCGACCCACTGCGCCATTTCGCCCTCCACGCACATGACGGCGCCCCGTGGCCAGCGGCGCTGCCTACCATGGGCCCGGAGGTCGCCGCGTTCCGCAGGCGTGAGACTGGCGAGAAACGGCGCGCGCACGAATGACTCGCCGCCCCCGGATATGGCCATCCCGTGTCCTTTGCCTTTGAGTTCATGGGGCAATATGAACAGATTATCCGGATCGGCAAGGTGTGCGTCATGTCCGCTGTTCTGTGGACAAGCCGGCGGTCTGTCGGCAAGACGCGTCGCGATGCAGAACCACGTATCCACCGGGCGCGGGCATCGGCGATCGGTCCTGTGCGGAAGGTTTCTCGTGCACCAGGTTCACCCCGCCAAGATCGGCGCGGATATCGCGGCCGCCCAACGCGGGTCCGGACCTGACCCCGAAACTCATTTGACCGGTCCGTACACAGAATCGTAGCGTCTGTCATACGCCTGGCTTGTTCCGCCTTTGGCCGCGCATCCAAGCCGTCCTCGACGCCGACGTGGCCCACCGGTCACGACAGCTCACCGGCCACGGCCTCCGCCCGATGCTCGAAGGGATCGATGCACGGATCACCTGGGGCGACGGCACCGTGGCCGTCAACGACGGCATGGACCTCACGGTCGAGCTCCGTGGCCGAGGGCTCGTCTTGATGCCGAGCGCCTACATCTGGCCGGCCGTCGCCGCGATTGTCGACGAGCCCTGGCAGCCAACGATGCCCAGCTGACCGTTAGGTGGTCGCGTCTGCCGACCGTGCCGAGGCGCCGGGCGACGAGATCTTGGATCTCCTGCAGTTGCTGCCGACGCCTTCCTGGCCGCAGTTCTGGCCGCGCTGGCCGCCGTTGCCTCCGCGGAGCGCCTGACCCGCTGGCCCCCCGGGCGCCCCAGCGTCACCCTCGGAGAACATAAGCAGTTTCCGGTGCCGCAGCGACCGCCCGGCCATCTTCGCGCTGCTTGGTGGCAAGCTCATCAGTGCGCCCGGCACCCTCGACGCCACCCCCGGTCACCCGGCGGCAATCGCGAGCCTGATCCGGGTCACCCTCGCCCAGCGATCTTCGCGTTCCCCAGGCCGGGCATGAGGAGCTCGCACAGTGCGCTCGGTGGCGGTGATATCGAACTGGTCGTCTCGGCCTCCTGGTGCGGCCGGGTTCCTGGCGGGTTCAGAGACCATCAGTGATGTCCTTTCCCGCTACGGCCTGGCCGCCGAGAAGCGTGGTCACGACTTGTGTGCCGGGGAGGTCGTCGATCGCGCAGGTGAGCGGGTCTCGGTCGACGATGACGAGGTCGGCGTGGTGGCCGGGTTCGAGTG
>WNFG01007311.1_pt1 | contig 12816 bp, 8 predicted proteins | sample 5400431 | NCBI WGS metagenome assembly WNFG01 (sample SAMN13153346, study PRJNA577476) | soil metagenome | isolation source: 120 cm saprolite under Douglas fir tree site 2 hole 3 replicate 2 | place: USA:California | collected 2015-04-18
CGACCAGCGAAAGCAACGACCTGCGCAATGCGGGCCTGAAGGTGACGCTGCCGCGACTGAAAATCCTCGACATTCTGGCCGACGGTTCAGCGCGCCACATGAGCGCCGAGGACATCTACAAGAAGCTGCTGGTCTCCAACGAAGACATCGGCCTTGCGACCGTCTACCGAGTGCTGACCCAATTCGAGGCGGCCGGTCTCGTCACGCGTCATCATTTCGAAGGCGGCATGGCGGTGTTCGAGCTCAATCAGGGTGGGCACCACGATCACATCGTGTGTGTGGACTGCGGCAAGGTCGAAGAGTTCATGGACGGTGGAATCGAAGAGCGCCAGAACGCGGTGGCTAAGCGCTTAGGATTCGAGATCAGCGATCATGCGTTGATTCTGTATGGACATTGCCGCAAGCCGAATTGTCCCAATCAGAAACGTCCGAACGTCAAGTAGGCCGACGCCTGCGCCTCAAGCTGCGCTCAGCGCCGCGCCGAAGGAGCGCGTTTTTTCTTGAGATTGGCCTCAGCCGGCGCGGCGCGCGTCAACATCTCGCGCGCATGGGCGCGGGCCTGCTCGGTGATGTCGATGCCACCCAACATGCGCGCAATTTCGTCGACGCGCTCGAGCGGGCCCAAAGTCTTCACCGACGTACGCGTGATCTTGCCGTCGGAGAGCTTGGTGACTCGAAACTGGCTGTGAGCCTGCGACGCCACTTGCGCAAGGTGAGTCACGCACAACACCTGGGCACGTTCGCCCAAGTCGCGCAATTGCCGCCCGACGATTTCCGCCACCGCACCGCCGATGCCGGCATCCACCTCGTCGAACACCATGCAAAGGGCCGAGGTCTTGGCGGCCGCCGCCACCTGCACCGCGAGGCTGATGCGCGATAGTTCGCCGCCGGACGCGACCCTGGCGAGGCTTTTGGGCGCTTGTCCGGGATTCGCACTCACCAGGAATTCGATGTCATCGCTGCCCTGCGCGCCAAATTCCGCATCGTTCGGCGTGATACTGACCGCAAACCGGCCACCGGCCATGCCGAGTCCCTGCATGAGCTGGGTGATGTGGCGGCTCAAGTGGTCGGCGGCGGCCTTGCGGGCCGAGGTCAGACGCTGTGCGGCGGCGCGGTACTCGCGAGTCAGCGTGGCCAGTTCCGCCTCGAGGGCGGCCAGGCTGAGCTCGGCGTTGTCGAGCGCGGCCAGTTCCGTTTCGATGCGCGACAGCTGCTCGGGAAGGTCCAAAACGCCCACGCGGTGCTTTCGGCCCAAGGCCTCGAGCGCGGCGGCATGGCGCTCGATCTCTTCCTGGCGGGCGGGATCGATGTCGAGAACGTCCAGGTAATGCCGCAGCGCTTCCGCGGCTTCCCGGGTGTTGATCAGCGCTTCTTCCAGCAGCGTGGCCGCAGGAGCGAGGGTTGGGTCGGCATCCCCGACGTGACGCAGCGCCGCGTGAGCTCTGCCCAATAAATCGTGGGCGCTGTCGCCATCCGCCTCGTAGGCGGCGGTCAATGCGGTCCGAGCCGCGGCCGCGAGACGGCCGCGGCCGGCAATGCGTTTCTGGTCGACAAAGAGCTCTTCGATGGCGGCCACCGTGGTGACCTCGGCCTTGAGCTCGGCGAGCTGATAGCGCAGCAGATCGAGGCGGGAGTCGCGATTCTCGGCGGCGGACTCGAGCGATTCGAAGTCGCGGCGGCGGGCGCGATAGCGCTCGTAGAGCTCGGAGACGGCCTCGCGCAGGCCCCGATCAGCCAAGTGTTCGTCCAGCATCTCGCGCTGGGCGCCGCGATTCACCAGGCGCTGGAATTCTTGTTGGCCGTGGATTTCGATGAGGAACTCCGTCAGTTCGCGCAGTGCCTGCATCGGCACCATCTGGCCGTTCACATAGGCGCGCGAACGGCCGTCGGCGCCGATCACCCGCCGCACCACGAGGTCTCCGTTGTGCTCGATCGCCTGCGACTCGAGCCAGGCTTTTGCCGCAGGGGGAAGGGCGTCGAAACCGGCCGCCACCTCGGCGCGTTCCGCGCCTTGGCGCACCACGTCGCCTGCGGCGCGGCCGCCGGAGATGAGCAGCAGCGCATCGACGACGATGGACTTGCCGGCGCCGGTTTCGCCGGTGAGGGCGGTCAGGCCGGGTTTGAGTTCGAGCTCGGCTTGATCGACGAGGACGAGATCGCGCAGCTGAAGGTGGGTGAGCATGCGGGCCTAATCGGTGTCGCCGTTGTTGCTCTGGCCGTACGCGCCGCGGCCCCAATGCAGCTTCGAGCGCAGCAGGCGGTAGTAGTCGTAACCCGGCGGATGCAGCAGGGTGATTTGGGCGTCGGCTCCCTCGACGTACAGATTGTCGCCCTGCTCGAGGTCACCGAGGGCGCTGCCGTCGCAGGTGACCTGGGCCCGCGACTCGAAGCGATCCGACATGCGCAGCTGGACCTTGCTGCCCGCCCGCACCACGATGGGACGGTCGCTCAAGGTGTGCGGGCTGATGGGAGCCAGCACCCACACGTCGAGGTTGGGCTCGACGATGGGGCCGCCGCAGGAGAGCGCATAGGCGGTCGAGCCGGTGGCCGTCGCGATCACCATGCCGTCGCCGCCATGCGAGTTGACGAAACGCCCATTGATCGAGGTTTCGAAATCCATGGTGCGGCCGGTCTCCCACTTATTCACCACCACGTCGTTCAAGGCCAGGGCGCTCACCGTCTCGCCGCCCTGTTTTTCCAGCCGCGCGGCCAGCAACGAGCGCCGATCCTCGCTGTAGCGCCCGGCGAGCACGGTGTCCACATCTTCCAGCATCGAATCGGGGCTGACGTCGGTCAAGAATCCCAGCCGTCCGCGATTGATTCCGAGCAAGGGCACCGAGTGTCCGGCCACCAACCGCGCCGCGTACAACAGAGTGCCGTCGCCGCCGATGGCGATGATGAGGTCCGCCCGGGTGGGGAAGTGGGCTTCCGGGCAGGGCACCACGCTGTCCGCCTGAAAGGCGAGCCCCACGCCGGGATCGACCAGGGTGCGCACGCCTCGCGAATGGAAATGACCGGCGAGGCTCAGCATGCATTCGGCGACGCGCAAATCCGTAGGCCTGCCGACCAGCGCGATGGATTGAAACGTTTGGGACATGAGCGATTCCTTGTAGCATGACCGCGCCGAGCCGGTCACGCGCTTAAACTCGAGTTTAGGCCGAATCGCGGCTCTTGACTTTACGCGGGGCACCTTCAAACATGTTATATGGAGCGTATGACAGAAGGTACCGAGGAAGGGCTGAACGAGCGGGCGCAGCTTCTGCTCAAGGCCCTGATCGAGAATTATATTCGCGACGGGCAGCCCGTCGGTTCGCGAACTTTGTCGCGCGATTCGGGTTTGAGTCTGTCGTCCGCCACCATCCGCAATGTCATGGCCGACCTGGAAGATATGGGACTGGTCGCTTCGCCGCATACCTCCGCGGGACGCATACCCACCGACAAGGGCTACCGCTTGTTCGTCGACACCCTGCTCAAGCTCAAACCCTTGCGCCAGGAGGAGATCGAGGAAATCGAGCGACGCTTGAGGTCAGATGCGGCCAACGGCCGCTCGCTGGTCCAGACCGTATCGCAGATGCTGTCGAACGTCACCCATATGGCGGGCCTGGTGACCTTGCCGAACCCGAATTATGTCGCGCTGTCGCAGATCGAATTCATCGCTCTGTCGGAGAACCGCGCGCTCGCCATCATGGTGATGAGCAACCGCGAGGTGCAGAACCGGGTGGTCCAGCTCGACCGCTACTATTCGACGGAGGAGTTGCGGCGCGCCGCCAATTATCTCAATGAGGCGTTCGCGGGACGCTCGCTGACGGATGTCCGGGCCCAGCTGGTCGGGCAGCTGCAGGAGACCCGGCAGCACATGAACCAGCTCATGCAAGACGCCATCCAAATGGCGCAGAAGGTCTTCGATGCCAAGACGGACGAGGGGGTCGAATACGTCATTGCGGGCGAAACCAATTTGATGGGGTTTGCGGAACTGTCCAATGTCGACCGGCTACGGCGCCTGTTCGAGGCGTTCAACGAGAAGCACGATATTCTGCGCTTGCTGGATAGCTGCCTGCGGGCCGAAGGAATCCAAATTTTCATCGGTCAAGAGTCGGGCTACCGGATTCTGGACGATATCAGCGTGGTCGCGGCGCCCTATACGCTGGACAACCGGGTGGTCGGGGTGCTGGGCATCATCGGCCCGACCCGCATGGCCTACGAGAGGGTCATTCCCATCGTGGATCTGACCGCAAAACTGCTGGGTTCGGCCTTGAACGCCCGTAAATAGCCCCCACCCAGGTCACTTCGAGCGGCATTCATGCCGCCATTCCTTTTGAGGTCAAGCTTGTGAATGAAACCAATCATGCCGAAGGCACGATTCCTGCGGATATGAACCCGCAGGGCGGCGCGGACGCATCGGCGGCATTGGCCGCGGCCGAGGCCAGGGCTACCGAGAACCGGAACAGCTATCTGCGCGCGGTGGCGGAACTGGAGAATTTCCGCAAGCGCAGCGAGCGCGAGGTTGAAAATGCGCGCAAGTTCGCCATCGAGCGCTTCGCGCAGGAACTGGTCACCGTCGGCGATGCCCTGGAGGCCGGGATCAATGCCGGTGCGGCGACTCCCGGTCCGGCCCTGCTGGAAGGAGCCCAAGCCACATTGCGGCAGCTGTACCGCGCTTTCGACAAGGGTGGGATCAAGATCATCGACCCTGCGGGCCAGCCCTTCGATCCGGAGTGGCATGAGGCCATGACGGTCCAGGACAGCCAGGAGCATCCGGCGAATACGGTGCTGTCGGTGATTCAAAAGGGCTATTCGCTGAACGGGCGATTATTGCGGCCGGCGCGGGTCATCGTGAGTAGAACTCCGGGCGGCGATGGTAATTGAAAATGCCGGGGACTCCCCCACTTAGCGGTCATAGGTCAAGAATTTCTTAGAGGGTTTTCACATGGGTAAAATGATTGGCATCGATCTCGGCACGACCAATTCTTGCGTCGCGATCATGGAGGGCGGCAAGCCCAAGGTCATCGAGAACAGTGAAGGCGACCGGACGACGCCGTCGATCGTTGCCTTCACCAAGGACGGCGAGGTGCTGGTGGGGCAGTCCGCCAAGCGCCAGGCCGTGACCAACCCGGCGAACACGGTGGCCGCGGTCAAGCGGCTGATCGGCCGTAAGTTCACCGACGACGTGGTGAAGAAGGACATGAGCATGGTGTCCTACAAGATCGTCAAGGCCGACAACGGCGACGCCTGGGTGGAAGTGCAGGGCAAGAAAATGGCGGCTCAGGAAATCTCGGCGCGGGTCCTCATGAAGATGAAGAAGACCGCCGAGGATTATCTGGGCGAACCCGTCACCGAGGCCGTCATCACGGTCCCGGCCTATTTCAACGATTCGCAGCGTCAGGCGACCAAGGATGCCGGGCGCATCGCGGGCTTGAACGTCAAGCGCATCATCAATGAGCCCACGGCGGCGGCATTGGCCTACGGCCTCGACAAGGACGGCGGCGACCGCAAGATCGCGGTCTATGACCTGGGCGGCGGCACCTTCGACATCTCCGTGATCGAAATCGCCGAAGTGGACAACGAGCGTCAATTCGAGGTGTTGTCGACCAACGGCGATACCTTCCTGGGCGGTGAAGACTTCGACCTGCGCGTCATCAACTATCTCGCCGACGAATTCAAGAAGGAAAGCGGCATCGATGTGCGCAAGGACCCTCTGGCCATGCAGCGCCTGAAAGAGGCGGCGGAGAAGGCCAAGATCGAGCTCTCCTCCAGCCAGCAGACCGAAATCAATCTGCCGTACATCACGGCGGATGCGGCGGGACCCAAGCATCTGAACATGAAGCTGACCCGCGCCAAGCTCGAGTCGCTGGTCGAGGATCTGGTCCAAAAGACCATGGAGCCCTGCCGTATCGCGCTGAAGGATGCGGGCCTGTCGATGAAGGACGTGAGCGAGGTCATCCTGGTCGGCGGCCAGACCCGCATGCCCATGGTGCAGCAGGCGGTGAAGGATCTGTTCGGCAAGGAGCCGCGCAAGGACGTGAACCCCGATGAGGCGGTGGCGGTCGGTGCCGCGATCCAAGCCGGCGTGCTCTCCGGAGACGTGAAGGACGTGCTGTTGCTCGACGTGACCCCCTTGTCCTTGGGGATAGAAACCCTGGGCGGCGTCATGACCAAGGTGATCGAGAAGAACACCACCATCCCGACCAAGGCGTCGCAGACGTTCTCGACTGCGGACGACAATCAGACGGGTGTGACCATCCATGTGCTGCAGGGTGAGCGCGACCGCGCCAGCGACAATAAATCGCTGGGCCGGTTCGATCTCACGGATATTCCGCCGGCACCGCGCGGCATGCCGCAGATCGAGGTGGCTTTCGACATCGACGCGAACGGCATTTTGAATGTCTCGGCGAAGGATGTGAAAACGGGCAAGGAACAGCGCATCGTCATCAAGGCGTCCAGCGGCTTGTCGGAGGCCGAGATCAAGCGCATGGTGAGCGATGCCGAGGCCCATGCCGAGGAGGACAAGAAGTTCCGCGAACTCGTAGCCGCGCGCAACAAGGCGGATGCGACCATCCATACGGTGGAAAAGGCGCTCAAGGATGTCGGCGACAAGAGCTCCGACGACGAGAAGAAGGCGGCGAGCGAGGCGGTTGCGGCGGTCAAGACGGCGATGAGCGGCGACGACCGCGAGGAGATCGAGCGCAAGACCCAGGCTCTCGAGCAGGCATCGACCGCGTTGCTGCAGAAAATGTACGAGCAGTCGGCGGCGGGCGCCGGCGGCGGCGGCGATACTGGTGGGGCGGGCGGGCACACGGAAAAGCCCAAGGATGACGTGCTGGATGCCGAGTTCGAAGAAGTCAAGGAAAGCGATCGTAAGAAGGCCTAAAGCTTCTTCAGGGTCGAAAGTCAGATGAGATGAGCCGCCGGGACACGACGATACCGGCGGTTCATTTTTATGGGAGTCCCCCATAAGGTGAGCAATGGCGAAGCAGGATTATTACAAGCTCCTAGATGTGGCCAGAACCGCGACCGAGGCGGACATCAAAAAGGCGTATCGGCGCCTCGCCATGAAATACCATCCGGATCGCAATCCCGATCCGGAGTCGGAACATAAATTCAAAGAGGCCAAGGAGGCCTACGAGATCCTGTGCGACCCGCAGAAGCGGGCGGTCTACGATCAGTTCGGACACGCCGGACTCGAAGGCGGCCGGGGCGGCGGCTTCAGTGCCGGCGAGGCGTTCGGCGACATCTTCGGTGAAATGTTCGGCGACATTTTCTCGGGCGGGCAGCGCGGCCGGTCGCAGGTATTTCGCGGCGCCGATTTGCGCTACGAGCTGGAGCTCGATCTCGAACAGGCCGTATTCGGCACCGACACCGAGATCCAGATTCCCTCCCTGGCCGAGTGCAAGACCTGCAAGGGCTCGGGCGCCGCCAAGGGGACGTCGCCGAAGACTTGCGATACCTGCCACGGTCAGGGCCAGGTGCGGGTGCAGCAGTCGATTTTCACCATCCAGCAACCCTGCCCGCGCTGCAAGGGCCGGGGCAAGATCATCAGCAACCCCTGCGATACCTGCTACGGCCAGGGCCGGGTGCGCCAGGAAAAGACCCTGCCCGTCAACGTACCCGCCGGGGTCGACACCGGCGACCGCATTCGCCTGAACGGCGAGGGCGAGGCAGGACGCAACGGCGGACCCGCCGGCGACCTGTATGTCGAGGTGCGGGTACGCGAACATGCCATCTTCGAGCGCGAAGGCAGTCACTTGTCCTGCGAGGTCCCGATCAGCTTCACGACCGCCGCCCTGGGCGGTTCGGTGGAGGTGCCGACGCTCGATGGCGAGGTGATTCTGAAGATACCGAGCGAGACCCAATCCGGCCGTGTATTTCGCATGCGCGAAAAAGGCGTTCGCCCGGTGCGCGGCGGCGCGGCGGGCGATCTGTTTTGCAAGGTGGTGGTGGAGACTCCCGTGGGCCTCGGAGCCGAGCAGAAAGAGCTGCTGAAGAAATTCCAGGACTCGTTGCAGCAGGGCAGCCATCAGCCGCGCGAACAGTCCTTCTTCGAGGGCGTCAAGAAGTTCTTTACCGGGGCGGTCGACTAGCAATCGTGCGGCGGGGTCAGGAGAGCCGGCGGGCAACGAAGAACGCAGTTGCCCGCCGGCTCTCCTGACCCCGCCGCACCAATACTGTAGTCGGTCGACACACGGTACCGAGGGTGTGAGCCGCTCGAAGTCCCCGTGCCGCGGCGGTACTTGTGATAGATGGTTTCGAATGGAGGTGGGTATGCCTGGGCTCGTCGTGTTCGGAATCACGGGACGCATGGGGCAGTCCTTGGTGCGCGCGCTGCGCGAGGCCGAGGGGGCGGAAGGGGCGTTGAGTCTCTGCGGTGCCGTCGCGTCGTCGGCCAGTTCCCGGTTGGGGCAGGATGCGGCGCTCGAGGGCGCCCCGACGGGTGTGGTGATCACGGCGGATCCGGGCGTGAGTCTGAAAGGCGCGGCGGTTGCCGTCGATTTCAGCTTGGCCAGCTGCGTTGCAGCGAATGCCCGCGCCTGTGCGCTGGCGGGCGTGCCGCTGCTGGTCGGCACGACGGGGTTCGATGCGGCGACCCGCAGCATCCTCGAGCGGACGGCGAAGGACATTCCGGTGCTCATTGCTCCGAATACCAGCGTGGGTGTGAGCGTGGTGTCCAAATTGGTGTCCATGGCGGCCTCCGGGCTCGGCCCCTCTTACGATGTGGAGATCTTCGAGGCGCACCACCGGATGAAGCGCGACGCCCCGTCGGGCACGGCGCTCGCCTTGGGCGAGGCGGTCGCAGGCGCCCGCGGCCGGGCCTTGGAGGAGGTCGCGGTCTATGATCGGGCCGGCCAAAGCGCGGCGCGAACGCACGGCAGCATCGGTTTCTCGAGCCTACGCGCCGGCGACATCGTGGGGGATCACACGGTGACCTTTGCGGCCCCGGGCGAGCGGGTGGAAATCACGCACCGCGCCACGGACCGAATCACCTTCGCGCGGGGCGCCCTGCGGGCGGCCGAATGGCTGATCGGGCGGCCTGCGGGCCTGTACGGCATGCAGAACGTTCTCGGACTTTAGAAGAAGCGTGGATACAAGCATAGACAGTCACCGCGCGCATCGTTAATATTCGCGCCCGGAAACTGATCGCGAATTAACCCATGAAGCGGGAGGACGTTCTACAAGGAGCGCCTCCCGCTTTGCGCATCTGCGGAAAGCGCCGTAGCGCAAAGCGAGGAACCGGAGTGTCGACACCTGCAGTGCTAGCTCTCGAAGATGGCACCGTGTTCCGTGGCGTCTCAGTAGGCGCAAAAGGCAACACGGAGATCCTGACGGATCCCTCCTACTGCCGGCAAATCGTCACTCTCACGTACCCTCACGTCGGCAACACCGGCGCGACCCCGGAGGATCTGGAATCGGGCGCGGTCTATGCCGCCGGCCTCGTGATTCGCGACCTGCCCGTGTTGCACTCGAACTGGCGCTCCACCGAGTCGCTGCCCAACTTCCTGCTCCGCTGCAAGGTGGTGGCGATCGCCGATATCGATACCCGCAAACTGACCCGCCTGCTGCGCGAGAAAGGCGCGCAGTCGGGGTGCATCATGACCGGCGACAATATCGATGAGACCGCGGCGGTGCGCGCCGCCAAGAAATTTCCCGGCTTGAAGGGCATGGACCTGGCCAAGGCGGTGTCGACCAAGAAGATCTATCAGTGGAACGACGGCTTGATCTGGAAATCCTCCAGCAAGCCGCCGCGGCCGCAGAGCCGGCTGCACGTGGTCGCTTACGACTTCGGCATGAAGCGAAACATTTTGCGCATCCTCTCCGAGCATGGCTGCCGTATGACCGTCGTGCCGGCACAAACCCCGGCAGATCAAGTATTTGCGATGAATCCTGATGGTATTTTCTTAAGTAATGGGCCCGGGGATCCCGAGCCCTGCGACTACGCCATCACGGCGCTGACGCGCTTTCTGGAGACCGACATGCCGATCTTCGGCATTTGCCTCGGCCATCAATTGCTGGGGCTGGCGAGCGGCGCAAAAACAGTGAAGATGAAATTCGGCCATCACGGGGCCAACCATCCGGTGTCGGAAATCGATTCGGGTCGCGTGTTGATCTCGAGTCAGAACCATGGCTTCGCGGTGGACGAGGCGACGCTGCCACCCACGCTGCGCGCGACGCATCGCTCGCTGTTCGACGGTTCCCTGCAGGGCCTGGCGCGCACAGACCGTCCGGCATTCAGTTTCCAGGGGCACCCGGAGGCCAGCCCCGGCCCGCATGATCTGCGCCTGCTGTTCGAACACTTCATGTACCTGATGGTGAAACGCATGCAGGCCAATTCGCGGGGCCGCAATTCCGTCAAACAGAAGTCGGCCGAGAGTTAAGTGCCCAAGCGAACCGATCTCGACAGCATTCTCATCATCGGCGCGGGACCCATCATCATCGGTCAGGCGTGCGAGTTCGATTATTCCGGAGCTCAAGCGTGTAAGGCCCTGAAAGAGGAGGGTTATCGAGTTGTGCTGGTGAACTCCAACCCCGCCACGATCATGACGGATCCGGAAACCGCGGATGCCATCTACATCGAGCCGATCAATTGGCGGACCGTTGCGCGCATCATAGAAAAGGAACGCCCCACCGCCCTCTTGCCCACCATGGGCGGCCAGACGGCGCTGAACACGGCGCTGGATCTGGTGCGCGAAGGAGTGCTCGACCGGTTCAATGTGGAGCTGATCGGCGCGTCGCAGCGCGCCATCGACATGGCGGAGGATCGGGAGCTGTTCCGGCGCGCCATGGCCGACATCGGCCTCGAGACCGCCCGCGCGCGCATCGCCCATAGCATGGAAGAAGCCTTGGCCGTGCAGTCGGAGATCGGCTTCCCCACCGTCATCCGGCCGTCCTTCACCTTGGGCGGCAGCGGCGGGGGCATCGCCTACAACCGCGAGGAATTCGAAGCCATCGTCGCGCGCGGACTCGATGCCTCGCCCACCAACGAGGTGCTGCTCGAGGAATCGGTTCTCGGCTGGAAGGAATATGAGATGGAAGTCGTCAGAGACCGAAACGACAACTGCATCATTGTATGTTCCATTGAAAACCTCGATCCCATGGGCGTGCACACCGGTGATTCCATCACCGTGGCGCCGGCACAGACCCTGACGGATCGAGAGTACCAGCGCCTGCGCGACGCCTCGATCGCAGTGCTGCGCAAGATCGGCGTGGACACGGGCGGTTCCAATGTGCAGTTCGCGATCAATCCCGACGACGGCAGGGTTCTGGTCATTGAAATGAACCCGCGGGTGTCGCGCTCCTCGGCGCTGGCGTCCAAGGCGACGGGGTTTCCGATCGCCAAGATCGCCGCCAAGCTGGCGGTCGGCTACACACTGGACGAGCTCAAGAATGACATCACCGGCGGCGCGACCCCGGCTTCGTTCGAGCCCACCATCGACTACGTCGTGACCAAGATCCCGCGCTTCACCTTCGAGAAATTTCCGGGCGCGAACACGCGCCTGACCACCCAGATGAAATCGGTGGGCGAGGCGATGGCCATCGGCCGAAACTTTCAGGAATCGATGCACAAGGCGCTGCGCAGCTTGGAGACCGGTCTTGACGGCTTCGATGAGCAGTTGACCCTGCCGCTGACCGATGAGGCGGCGGAGAAGCTGTCCTACGAGCTGCGTTGGCCGGGACCGAACCGGATCTTGTACGTGGCCGACGCGTTTCGCGCCGGATGGACTCTGCAGCAGGTCTTCGACGCCACCAAGATCGATCCCTGGTTCCTGGCGCAGATCGAGGATTTGCTGCGCGAGGAAGCGCTGCTGGTCAAGGACGGCTTCGACAGCCTCGATCTGCCGCGCCTGCGCGCGCTGAAGCGCAAGGGCTTCTCCGATTCGCGCATCGGGAAACTAACGGGGCGCGAGGAAACGGCGATTCGCAGCCGCCGCCGCAAGTTGGGGCTTCACCCGGTGTACAAGCGCGTCGATACCTGCGGCGCGGAGTTCGCGACCTCCACCGCCTACCTGTACTCGACCTATGAAGAAGAGTGCGAAGCGAACCCCAGCAGCCGCCGCAAGATCATGATTCTGGGCGGCGGACCGAATCGCATCGGGCAGGGCATCGAATTCGACTATTGCTGCGTGCACGCCGCCATGGCGCTGCGCGAAGACGGCTTCGAAACGATCATGGTGAACTGCAATCCCGAAACGGTCTCGACGGATTACGACACCTCGGACCGCCTGTACTTCGAACCCCTGACCTTCGAAGACGTCATGGAGATCATCGAGAAAGAGAAGCCCGAGGGAGTGATCGTGCAGTTCGGCGGGCAGACGCCGTTGAAGCTGTCGCGGGCGCTTGCCGCGGCGGGCGCCCCCATCATCGGCACCACACCCGACAGCATCGATGTCGCCGAGGACCGCGAGCGGTTTCAAAAGCTGGTGACCGCATTGAAGCTCAAGCAGCCGGCCAATGCCTCGGCGCGCACCGAGGAGTCGGCCGTGCTGCTGGCGCGGGAAGTCGGGTTTCCGCTGGTGGTGCGGCCGAGCTACGTCCTGGGCGGCCGGGCGATGGAAGTGGTGTTCAACGAAGACGATCTTCGCCAATACATGGTGGACGCCATGAAAGTGTCGAACGACAGCCCGGTGCTGTTGGATCGGTTTCTGGATCTCGCCATCGAGGTGGATGTCGACGCCGTGAGCGACGGCGAGAACGTGCTGATCGGCGGCATCATGGAGCACATCGAGCAAGCGGGGGTGCATTCGGGCGACTCGAGCTGCTCGCTGCCGCCGAACGGCCTGTCGAAGGAAATCCAGGACGAGCTGCGGGCCCAGACGCGCAAGCTCG
>WNFG01011882.1_pt1 | contig 12810 bp, 10 predicted proteins | sample 5400431 | NCBI WGS metagenome assembly WNFG01 (sample SAMN13153346, study PRJNA577476) | soil metagenome | isolation source: 120 cm saprolite under Douglas fir tree site 2 hole 3 replicate 2 | place: USA:California | collected 2015-04-18
TCAACGTGGAAAGGTTGGAGGAGCTTCCGGACATCGCCTCGAAAATAGGCATGGAGCTGCGAAATCAATATGTCCTCGGCTATCGACCAAGCAACAAGGCCCACGACGCGCGCTGGCGCAAGGTCAAAATCAAATTGCGTGCACCCAAGGGACTCCCGCCCCTTAGCGTCTTTTCAAAGACGGGTTACTACGCTCCCAGCCATTAGCTTACGGCCACGCGTTCTTTGCTGGGTGCAGACTTTATCCATTTTGCTGTGCGCGATCGTTCTGCTGGCATCGCCGGCCTCGGCGCAGCTTCCGGTGCCAAGCCCGCCCCCGCCTCCGCCACCGGGCCAAGTCTCGAACTCAGGGAAGCAGGGCTCCAGCATTAAAGTTGACGTGAACCTCGTGGTGCTCCACACCACCGTGCTCGACGACCGACAGCGGTTTGCCGATGGACTGAAGCAGGAAAGTTTCCGGGTCTTCGAGGACAAGGTCGAGCAGAAACTCTCCGTCTTCAAGCGCGAAGACGTGCCTGTCAGCATGGGGCTGGTCATCGATAACAGCGGCAGCATGCGCGAGAAGCGGCCGCGCGTGAACGAAGCGGCACTGACCCTGGTGCAAGCCAGCAATCCGCGGGACGAGGCCTTTGTGGTGAACTTCAATGACGACTTCTATCTCGACCTGGACAAGGATTTCACCAGCAGCATCCCAGAGCTGAAAGAAGCCCTGGAGCGGATCGATTCACGCGGAAGCACCGCGCTTCGCGACGCTATTATCGGCTCGCTGGACCATCTCAAGAAGGGTTCCAAGGACAAGAAAGTGTTGCTGGTGGTCACCGACGGGGAAGACAATGCCAGCCACAACTCGCTGGAAAAAACCCTCCGGGAGATCCAAAAGACCGACACGGTGATCTACACGATCGGCCTCCTCGGCAGTGAGGGCAAGAAAGAAGCTAAGCGCGCCAAGAAAGTTCTGCAGGAGATCGCGGCGGCGTCGGGCGGCGTGGCGTATTTCCCGGAAAATGTCGAGGACGTTCACAGCATCTGTGAGCAAGTGGCGCACGACATCCGCAATCAGTACACCTTGGCCTACTACCCTAGCAATACAAACCGGGACGGCAGCTTCCGCGCCGTCTCCGTCGAAGTAATTCCGCCGCGCGGCCGCGGCAAACTCATGGCACGCACGCGCAACGGCTACTATGCCCCCAGCGCCCCCGCTGCCTCCACCACGTCCGGCTCGGGCAACTGAGAATTCCATCTCGAATTGTTTGAAGCAAGTGCGGAGTTCAGCCCACCTTTTTTTTGCTTGCGAATTTTCTTGACAATGGGCAGAGTTGGGCTTACATGTAGGACTTAGACAGGTAGTATAACTAGGTGTCTACGATGCCTCAGGAAAAAGCAGAGTTCCTTAAGGGAACTCTCGACATGCTGATTCTCAAGGTGGTAGCGGGCGGCCCCATTCACGGCTACGCCATCTCGCAGCGGATTCAGCAAATATCCAAAGATTTCTTTCAGGTGCCGCAGGGGTCCCTCTATCCCGCGCTTCACCGGCTGGAGGAACGCGACTGGCTGGAAGCGGAGTGGAAGGACACCAGCACGGGGCGCGAGGCGAAGTTTTACAAGCTGACGCGGAAGGGACGGGCCCAACTCGAAACTGAGATGCTAAACTGGGAGCGGCTTTCCGACGCCGTTGCCCTGATTCTCCGGACCGCGGGGTAGGAGGCTCGCCATGCGCTGGCTCCGCCGTCTCTGGCACAAATCGCTGAGTGAACGCCGGCTCGACTCCGAGCTTCGGTTCCACCTCGAGCAGCAAGTTGCCGAACATATCGCAGCCGGCCTCCCCCACGACGAAGCGCGCCGCCGCGCCTCCATCGAATTCGGTGGTGTTGAGCGCTTCAAGGAAGAGTGCCGCGAAGCACGCTGGGAGAATCACCTGGAAATTCTTGCGCGAGACTTCCGCTTTGCCCTTCGAGGCCTTGCAAAGGACCGCCACTTCGCTTTTATCGCCATTTTCGCGTTGGCCCTGGGAATCTGCGCATCCACCGCCATCTTCAGCGTGGTGGACAACGCGCTCCTCGAGCCTTTCCCCTACAAGGATTCCCGCCATCTTGTCATCATCCGGGTCCACGACAGGGACAGTGCCGATCGCGAATGGCGCGGCGCTTTCTTCTATCCTGAACTTCAGGAGTACATGACCCAGAACCACGTCTTTGACGCCGCTGTCGCCAACGTCGAGGACGACATCATCTATACTGCCGGAGATGCTACGTTTCGTTTCGGAGGTGATTACGTTACCCCCGGCACGTTTGAGTTTTTTGGCGTCCCTCCGTACCTAGGGCGCGCCCTTGAACCGGCGGACTTCCAGTCCGGCGCTCCACCTGCCTTCGTAATGCGTTACGCCACGTGGGTAGGCCAGTTCCACGCCGATCCCACGCTGATCGGCAAGATCTTCAACCTAAATGGTGTTTCCTACACTCTCGTCGGGGTCATGGCCCCACGCTTCGCTTGGGGCGGTGTGGAGATGTGGCTTCCACGCAATCCGGATGCTGTCGAAGTCGGTCCCGATGGCCGTTTTCGCCGCTATTGGGGAATGGTCGCCCATCTCCGCCCCGGCGTCTCCCGCCAGGAAGCGGAAGCCGATCTCACCGTGATTGCTCAGCGCCTTGCCGCTCTCTATCACGACGAATATCCAAAGAGATTCTCCATCCAAGTCGATTCCTTTGCACACGCCGTGGTCCCCGAACAATTTCGGAAGATTCTCTATGTTCTCTTTGCGGCTGTCGGCCTTCTACTCCTCATCGGCTGCGCCAATGTCGCCAATCTCTTGCTCGCCCGCACCACCACTCGCGAACGGGAGTTCGCCGTGCGGTCGGCCCTTGGCGCCAGTCGCGGACGGTTGATCGGCCAGCTCCTCGCCGAAAGTTTTCTTCTTGCTGCGGGCGGCGCAATTCTTGGTATTTTTATCGCGTGGGCCGGAGTCAGAACTCTCGCCGCGATCATGCCCGGCTTTACGATCGCGTCCGAAACGGTCATCGAGATGAACGCCTCCGTCCTGTTTTTCGCCATAGTGGTTGGAGTCGGGACCGTCTTCGTGTTCGGGCTCGTTCCTGCGTTGCAAGCCTCCCGCTGCAACCTCCAAGATTCGCTGCGAGACTCCGGCAAAGGCCTCAGCGGCACGGTCGGGCGTGCCGGTTTGCGAAACGCCGTAATCGTCCTTGAGGTCGCGCTCTCCCTCACGCTTCTTTTCACAGCCGGCTTATTCGTTCGCAGTTTCCGCGCCCTACAGGAAGTGCGTCTTGGCTTCCAAATGGATCATGTGCTGTCCGGACGCATTCCGCTCCCGCGACAGCGATATCAAGACGCCGTCCAACTCACTACCTTCTTCCGCCCACTGCTCGCGCGACTCAAGACCGTCCCCGGAGTTGCCTATGCCGCAGAAACCAGCACGCGGCCGCCCTATGGCGGCATTCGCAGCGTTGTCGAAATCCCCGGAAAAACGCATTCCGAGCGATGGCACAGCCTCGTGCAGCTTTGCAGTGAAGACTATTTCTCGGTTCTCCGCCTCCCGCTTCTCGACGGCCGATCCTTCACCGAAACGGAAGTCAATGACGGCCGCAAGCTCGCGGTGATCAACAAAACCTTTCAGCGCCGCTACTTCGGCAACGAAAATCCCATTGGTCGGCGTATTCACTTGCGCGTCCTGGAAGATTTTCCTGATCCTGTGAAGGACGCTTGGTTCGAAGTCATTGGTGTGGCTGCCGACGCTCAAAATCTCGGCCTTGAGAATCCGGTCGATCCCGAAGCCTGGATCCCATACACCCTCACCGGAACCGGCATGCGCGGCATCCTCGTCCGAACCACCGGCGATCCCACCGCCATGATCAATGCCGTTCGCCGTGAAATTTGGGCCACCGACCCCACTGTTGCGGTGGCCGATCCCAACACGCTCGGGCACTTCCTGAATCTTTTTACGTTTGCTCAGCCCCGTTTCGGCCTCCAGTTGATCGTTATCTTCGCCTTCATCGGTCTGGTTCTTGTCACCATCGGTGTCTATAGCGTGATCGCGTACAGTACCTCGCGGCGGACCCATGAGTTCGGCATTCGAATGGCTCTCGGCGCAGCCGGAAGCGACGTCCTGAAGATGGTGCTCCGAAAGGGCCTTCAACTTCTGCTGGCCGGCATCGCCATTGGGTTGGCCACGAGCCTTGCTCTGTCCCGAGTCCTTGTCAGCCAGCTTTGGGGTGTTTCCCCGTACGACCGCCTCACATTCGTCTCCGTATCAGGCCTGCTCCTTCTCGTGGGCCTGATCGCCTGCTGGATTCCCGCCCGGCGGGCAACGCGGGTCAATCCATCCTCCGCCCTGCGCTACGAATAATTCTCACGAAATCTGCTCGTGGACCGTGATTTCCATGGAACATTTCCATAGGTAGAACGTCTATGCTTATAGGCAGAAGGTCTACAGGTAGAAGTTCTACCCTCGAATCTCCTGCCTTCAGCTTTTCGTCGCTCTCGCGACTCGAAGGGGGAAGTATGAATTCACTTGAACTAAAATCCATTTTTCCGGCGTTGCGCCGCATCACCAGCTACTGCTTCCTGGCCGTTTTAGCTTTTTGGTGCCTTCCGAACGCGGTTCGAGCCCAGCAAGAGGTGGCCTCGACTCCACCTGCCTGTGCTCCGTCCGACCTGGCTTCCTTGATCGTGCAGGAAGGAAATTCGGTTCGCGTGAGCTCAATCCTGGATCGGACCAGGGAGCAAATGCGCACGCAGGCGGCGGCAAATGCTGGTGCGGTGCATGGTCTCTCCGCCGAGCGCTCGGCGCGGGCAGCGTACAAGATTTTTGAAAGGGAGGCGCGCGGCGGGCGTCCGACAGCGATGGTGAATCTTGCGGTGGCCTCGCTGGCCGGATGGGGCACGCAGCCGAATGCCGGCACTGCTTTGTACTGGCTGCATGCCGCTGCCAATCAGGGTTACACGCCAGCTTTCTACAATCTCGGCATTCTGTATTTCAAAGGATGCGGTGTGAGGCAGGATTACGCGGAAGCATTCCGTTTCTTTGAAAAAGGCGCCCAAGCAGGCGATGTCGCCGCCGAAGTGAACCTTGGTTACCTATACGATCAAGGTTTCGGCGTCGCGCAGGATCATGGCGCGGCCGCTCATTGGTATCTCCAGGCTGCCGAAACCGGTGATTCGCAGGCCCAGTACAATCTCGCCGATCTTTACCTCCACAGCGAAGGCGTTTCACAAGATGACGCAGCCGCTTTCGTCTGGTTCCAGAAGGCGGCTGGGCAGGGGCACGCGGGGGCGCGCATCATGCTTGGCTCGATGTACGCTGCCGGCCGCGGCACGGCGAAGGATCTACTCGCCGCGTACCTTTGGACCTCAGCCGCGGCGCTACAGGGGGATACTCGCGGAAACGCCATGCTTCTGTCACTGGAGCGCCAGCTCACTCCCGCTCAACTTGCGCAAGCCAAGCTGAGCGCGCAATCACTCGTGCATGCGTCCGGACCCTTTCGCGACGTCGCAGGACGAGAGCCCCTCCACACAGGGCCAGGATTTCGAAGCCGCTGGTCCATGGGCGCGGATCGTGCAGATTCAACAGGATGCGAGGAATATGAAGGAACAGAAAATAGAGAAAAAGAATCGTTCCGAGGAGAGTAGCGGCTAACCGCATTTTTTGCTCGAGGAAGATCGCTACACCCGTGACAACGAGGACCGTGCCAGTGAGATACGCCCAGAGGGGCCGTCCCGGAAACCAGGGCGGGCCGACCCGAACGGTAAGTTTCTCGTTGACGAAATGCTGAATGCCGAACGCCACGATGGCCAAGGCGAAAAAATATCGCCCGAGTCTGAGGAACGGATCACCCGTTTCGCGCTCTTCCAATGGAGAAACGCTGGCAAGAATCCAGGAGCCCCCACACATGGACAGCGCCACAAATCCACTGGTCCATTCGTTTCCATCCCGCGAGTGGGCGGCAATTCTCGGGATATGAAGCGTCACAACGAAAAGAAAGAACAGGATTCCCAGCAAAATTCCCGCAGGCCGCGTCATTTTCGGGACGACGGCTCCGATTGCGGCTGCGACGAACGCGACACCTACAAAGTACGCCCAAAACAGCCGCCCCGGCATCCATGCGGGCACCAGCGTCGCAACGAAATTGGCATACAAGAAATGTTGAATCCCGAAAACCACCAGGGAAATGGCAATGAAAATCCTTCCGGGTGAGATGATTCGGTCCACGTGCGCTAAGCCTTTCTTTTCAGAGTCCGTGCTGTCCGTTTGTCTATCTCGCGGCGCCGGCGAACTTGCCGCTGATTTCACGCAGGAAGCTGGTACCGTGGGGAATGGCGGTGCCGAAATTCTCGGCAATCGTCTGTCCCATGTCGGCCAGCGTGTCCCGCACGCCGAGGTTCACACCAGCGCCAGTTGCGGCCGAATAAGCCAGAATGGGCACGTATTCACGGGAATGGTCGGTGGTGGGCCAGCGCGGATCGGGATCGCAGCCGTGGTCCGCGGTAATCATCAGCAAATCGGCGAGTCCGAGCAGCGGTAAGAAATCGCCGAGCATGCGATCAAATTCTTCCAGGGACTTGGCGAAACCCTCGACATCCTTGCGGTGGCCGTAGAGCATATCGAAATCGACGAGATTGGCGAAAACGAGGCCACTCTTGCGGTCGCTGACTGCCGCCGTCAATTTTTCCATGCCGTCGGCATTGCCTCTGGTGGTGACGTATTCTTCGACGCCGCGGCCGTTGTAAATGTCATGGATCTTGCCGATGCCGAAGACGCGGACTTTGCGTTCGGCCAGAACGTCCATGAGCATGGGCTTGGGCGGATCCACGGCATAGTCGTGGCGGCGCGTGGTGCGCACGAAATTATCCGGAGTTCCCGTGAACGGCCGCGCGATGACGCGGCCGACGCGATGCGGCCCAACAAGCAATTTCCGGGCGATCTCGCACATGCGGTAGAGCTCGCCGATCGGAATAATGTCCTCGTGGGCGGCAATTTGAAACACGCTGTCGCCCGACGTGTAAACAATGAGCTTACCCGTGCGAACGTGTTCTTCACCAAGTTCCTTTATGATTTCCGTGCCGGAAGCGGGCTTGTTTCCGATGGTTTTCCTGCCGATCTGCCTCTCAAATTCCTGGATCAACTCGGGCGGGAATCCATTCTTGTAAACAGGGAACGCCTGGTCCAGCCATACGCCCGCCATTTCCCAGTGCCCCGTGGTCGTATCTTTTCCCGGAGAGTGCGTCGCACCCTTTCCGTACGCCCCAAGAGGCGCTGCTGCCGGCGTTTGGTGTTTGAGCGGCGCGATATTCGCGAGTCCGAGCCGCACCAGATTTGGGATTTGCAGGGCGCGCGACTCCGCGATGTGCCCGAGCGTGCTTCTGCCGACGTCATCGTAGTCCGCGGCATCGGGAAGTTCGCCGATTCCCACGCTATCGAGCACGATCCAGAAAATTCTCTCGAAATCCCTCACCGACAACCCTCGCGGACCTGGCTATGGCGAACTTTAGCACAACGGCGTATGGGAGTGCGGCAACAACGTTCCCTTGGCCTGCCTCTGTGGCTGCGTGTAGGACGGAGGAGATTGCGCTATGCTCTTGGCAGTTTGAGGCGGGTGCCTGAACTTTTTTTGAATCTCGCGCGTAGTAACAGGAAGCGGAGGTGTGCCATGGCCCAGGACGGAAGTCCGAGAAGAACGTCCTTGGTGTTCCCCATCGTGTTGATCGGATTTGGGCTGCTATTTCTGCTTCGGAGATGGAACCCCGCGTTTGAGCCCTGGTCGATTCTCCGCACGTACTGGCCGCTCATCCTGATTTTCATCGGGATCGGCAAAATTTGGGACAACGTCCAGAGGAGCCGCAACCCCAACGCGCCGCCCGGCATTTCGCTCGGCGCCACGTTTGGCGCCGTAGCGTTTGTGCTGGTTATCGGCATGCTGATCTGGCATGGCCGCGGATTTTCGCACGGACGAGGCGGAGTTTTTGGCACGAAGCACACAACAAAAATTGTCGAGCCACAACGAGCTAAATCGGCGCGCGCGAAATTGGAGATGAGCGCGGGGCAGCTCACCATCAATGGCGGTTCGGCGAATCTGCTGGAGGCTGATTTTAGTTTCAGCGATTCGTATGACGAGCCGCGCGTGGAGTACGGCGTGGCGGAGGGCGTGGGTCAGCTCACTGTCTCGCAGGATTCGCGGTCCGTGCACATCGGCCACTCGGAAAACGATTGGAGCCTGCATTTCAGCAAGGACATTCCACTGGAGCTCAAGATCGACATGGGCGCGGGGCAGGGGAATTTGCATTTGCGAGATGTGCCGCTCACGCGCCTGGATCTGAACATTGGTGCGGGGCAGGTGGACGTCGACCTGACCGGTGACCGCAAGACCGATCTAACGGCCGATATCGAGGGAGGCGTGGGCCAGGCGAACATCCGTTTGCCGAAAAACGTCGGGGTGATTGTGCACGCTTCGGGTGGAATCGGGAGCATTGATGCGCACGGGCTGAAACACGAGGACGGTACCTACACGAACGACGCGTATGGAAAAACTCCCGTCACGATCCGGCTGAAGGTGGAAGGCGGGATCGGCGAAATCGTACTTAGCCAGGAACTCTAAAACTCCCGCGAGTCGGGCGAGCCCTGCCGTGTTCAAGCGAGCTCAGAGCTTCAAGAAGATGTTTCGTTTGTACAGCCAATAGCACAGGTACCACATGACGAAGAGGACTGTGCATGCCTGGGCCACGGGAGCGAGTGTCCCAATGAAATTGTAGTGAAAGGTGAAAACTCCGACGGCGTGATCCAGCCACTCCGGCAGAATCATGCTTAAGGAATAAATGAAAATTGAATTCATGCCCACGACGACGAGCGGAAACGTCCATCTGCGGTAGCCACGCACCTCGATGAGCCAATAGAACCCGATGAGCATGAAGAGAACCCAACCGAGGCTATACAAGACGAAGGACGCCGTGCCGACCTGTTTGATGAAGGGAATCCACGGATGTAAAGCGAAGGCCAGCGCAAAGGAGAGAACCATACCTGCCGCGAGTTTGGTCAGATTCTCTCGATGGGATTTATTGCTCATGAGCAAGCGGCCTACCCATGCGCCGGACAGAGTCCACACGGTGCTGGTGACAAAATTCAGCGTGGAGTACGCGGGGTCGTAATCGTAGCGAAAAATGGCGCGGTCGACTCGAAGCCCAATGTGATCCCGGTGAGAGAACGGGCCGTCGGGACCGGGGAAAGCGAAGAGTAACGCGGTCCATCCTGCGAGCAGCACAAAAGCCGCGAGGGCCTGATATCGCCACGGCCACTGCATGATGAGATAGGTAAGGACGTACGTGAAGGCGATCTGAGAGAGAACGTTGATCAACTGCGGCTTGATCTGTTCGGCGGAAACCCAGATGAGGATCTGGCTCAGGATGATCAGGTGGACGAAGCGCGTCAGCACGTGGCGAAAATTTTCTCGAGGTGTGGCGCCCAGTTCCGTGCGACGGGCAAGGGCGAGCGGCATGGCCACCCCGACCATAAACATGAAAGAAGGCTGAATCATGTCCCAGAACACGCCGCCTTCCCAGGGCACGTGGTGGAACCAGCTCGCCACGCGGCCCCAGGTGGGATCACCCTTTAGAGCGGAGAACCCAAATCCCTCCGCGGCGAGGGTGAGCATGATGAAGCCGCGAAAGGCGTCGAGGGCCAGATAGCGCTTCGTTCCACGCTGGGCTGCAGACGAAGTGGATGACGGCAAAACGCCTTTTTCAGAAGCGAGAGTTGTGGCCATGGGTGCACCTCGTGGACCACGATGGATGGAGCGAACTTTACACGAAGCTCCTGAGTATGGGCAAATGATTCCGAAATCTGCCGGTCACACCGTTGCGACACGATCGGGCGTCTTTGCGGCGCGGTAGATGGCTTCGATGAGGGCGAGGCTGCGGCGGCCTTCGAGCCCGTCGCAAGCGGGGGCGCGATTCTGCTGGATGGCCTGGAGAAAATCTTCGAGGATGGACTGGTGGCCGCGAAAATCGCTGACGGTGGCGGTGGAGGAGCTCAGATTTTCGTCGAGGGGAGCGGATTCGATGGTGGCGGCTGGAGCGTTACGAAGATTGGCGGCGATGATGCGGTCGTGCTCGAGGATGACGGTGCCTTCGGTGCCGGTAATTTCCACGCGGCGAGGATAGCCGGGATAGGCGGCGGTGGTAGCGTGGAAAGTGCCCAACGCGCCGCTGGCGAATTCGAGAGTGGCAACGGCGGTGTCTTCGGCTTCGATCTTGTGAAGCTGCGTGGCAGTGCGGGCTTGCACGCGAACGACATCACCGAGCAGCCAGAGGAGTAAATCCACGGTGTGAACGCCCTGATTGATCAACGCGCCGCCGCCATCGAGCGCGTGCGTGCCGCGCCAGCGCGAGCCAGCGTAGTACTCGGGAGGGCGATACCACTTCACGCGGGCGTCGACGAATAGGATCTTGCCAAGCAGGCCTTGATCGATCCAGTTCTTGAGTTGGCGAATGTGTGGCTTCCTTCGGTCCTGAAAAATCACGCCGAGCTGAACCTTGGATTGTTTTGCGGCTTCGATGAGGGCGTCGGCACGTGCGATGCTGATTTCGATCGGTTTTTCCGTAAGGACGTGGAGGCCATGACGGGCGGCGGCGATGCCTTGCGCGGCGTGCAGGCCAGAGGGACTGCCGATGATGACGAGCTCCATGGGGTGATGCTGCAAAAAGGCGTCGAAGTCTTGATAGGGAGTGCCGCCGTGCTCGCGGCAGAGACGGGCGATTTTTTCGGCGTTGGTTCCGTGGATGGCGGAGATTTCGACACTGCGGATGGCCCGAGCGGCGCGGGCGTGGGTTTCCGTGATGTTGCCGCCGCCGATGAGACCGATATGGGTAGTCATAAAGAGTTTTTAGTTGCTGGTTATCAGCTTTAAATAAGGAAGAAGAATAGTCGGGAATGCGGTTTTTTCCAAACGAGGTCGACGTGAATTGTCATCATGCGGCGCAGGGAATCAGTGATAGGCGGCGACGAAATCCTTGTAGGCGACTTCGGCGGCTTCGGCGGTGGAGATGGCCGAAGAGATGAGGATGCGGTAGCGAAAGGTAGCGCTGGCACCGGGGGCCAGAGAGAAATTCAGCGCTTGTTTGCCTTCGCTGAAAATTTTCTGGCCAAGCGGATTGGCAGCGAAAAGGCCGTAGCCGCGGGCGTGCCAATAAGTAGGAAAGCCGGGATTGGCAGGGTGATCGAGAATGGTGATGGTGACGGGCTCGTCGCCAATGAGACCGCTGAGATTGCACCAGCGGCCGCGCGTGCCCCAGGCGGCGTCGCCCTTTTTACCTTCACTGGTGAGGTAGGTGCCGTTGACGCCGGTGTTGTCCAGCTTGGCGACGGTGGTGGGGCGGCCGCTGGCGTCGGTGTAGACCTCGGGCTTGTCCGAAGGGATCTCGAGAGCACGGACGACGCGAAGGCCCAGGACGCCGTCTTTCTCATCCTTGAAATCGACTTTCTTGTCGAGAGCGCGCAGGGTTGTGATGCGGTCGACGCTGCGGAAGGCGGGCCCGCCGCGAAAGACGAAGTGAGTATTTTCCTTGAGCAAAACTGTTTTGTCGAACGTGATCCAATCGGTTTCGACGTCGAGTTCGCCCTGCTGCGAGCCGCCTTTCGCGGAGACGATGGAACGGTGGACGATGGTGCCCATCTTTGGAGCATTTTCCGGTTTGATGGCGTCGGAATTGTTCCAGAAATCGATGCCGTTGACGCTTTCATAGTTGAACCAAAGGCCGGCGTGGTGCGGGTGATCGATTCGTTCGCCGGGGCGCTGCTCGAGCGGAAAGCCGCGAGTGAGGATCGTGCCCTTGGCGGTTCGCAGGGGATAAAGAACGGGTTTCTTGAGTGTCGTGGGCCAGATGTAGGAAGTGAAAGACTGTCCATCGATGGAGACGTCGACGCGACGGTCCTTTTCGTTGACGGCGACGGTGACGCGGTCGGGGGGATGAGGGCCGGCGGAGACAAAAGACGTTAGAGCGGCAGCCACAACTACGAGGATGAAAAATGCCCCGGCAATAGGAATGCGCATGGCTAGCTGTGTCCTTCCCTGGAAACGCGCCGCTTGGCGTTGCGGCCATTGTCAACTTTCTCGCGAAACCGCGCCTCCCATGAAGCGCCGACGTTTGTGAAGCGTGAGACCTCCATGTCTTTTGACGCTGAATGGCTCAAATCTCTTCCGACACAATATAAGGCGAGCGATAACTACCACGCAGCAGCCGGTTGGCTTCCTCATCCCCAATGACCTTCTCTTGCGCGGGGTCGAAGCGCAGCGTGCGCCCCAGGCGGTACGAGGCATTTGCTAAATGCACGAGCGTCGTCGAGATGTGGGCTTCCTCGATCGGCGAATGAATATCCTGGGCACGGCGGCTGCGAATGCAATCGACAAAGTTCGCGTAGTGGTCACCAGACGACTTGCCGGATGGCCCTGGTGCGACTTCATCTGTTAGCCACGTCTTGTAAGCGTCGTAGCCGTCGATGGCGAGATAGCCATTCGACCCGTAGAAAATGTTTCCGACGGTGTTGGTCTTTGCGTCTTTTGGCCCCAGGGACTGTTTGCTGTCAGGGTTTTTCTTCGTATCGGCGGTGAGTCCCGCGGGGGGCACGCCACTGGCCCCATAAGCACCAGTGCCAATCTCCACCTCGTGATTGGTGATCCAGTGGCGGACTTCGAGTTCCATCATCTTGCGCTTGCCACCGGGAGCATCGAAACAAAACGTGGCGTTCAGGGTGTTGGGCGTCTCCTGGTCGTCCTCGAACATAAAGTGTCCACCCATGGCGGACACCGATGTG
>WNFG01003709.1_pt1 | contig 12809 bp, 10 predicted proteins | sample 5400431 | NCBI WGS metagenome assembly WNFG01 (sample SAMN13153346, study PRJNA577476) | soil metagenome | isolation source: 120 cm saprolite under Douglas fir tree site 2 hole 3 replicate 2 | place: USA:California | collected 2015-04-18
GTGATGAATGGAGGACGCGAACGCACCATAGCTGAGTTCCGTGCTCTGCTCAATGCTGCCGACTACACGCTCACGAGAATTGTTCCAACTATGGCTCCACAGAGCGTGATCGAAGCCATTGCCAACTGATTTCGAGCCAACCGAGGACGCGACCGTGCATACCGCACAGTCTTGCAACGTGCACCGTGATTCGTAGGCAGATAAGCATGACTCGAAGTCCCAATTTAGTTGCGCGACTTGGACTGATAGTACACAGCAAGCGCCGGGCGGGAAGGCCGATTTCCAAAACAGCGGAGCGACAAATACGGGCAGGAGATAATTACATTTCATTACAAAACTTTTCGGACGCCAACCGCTTTTGCCTGCGTCTGTTCGAACAGAAACCGCATCGAATCGAGTAAAGAGGGTGGCATGATCTCATTAAGGTTGGTTCAACTGATTGAAGGTCATTCCGACGAACTCGTGACCGAGTTGGTCGCGAAACTCGAAAGTTCCTCGCCCACCTCCGACCTGCACAAAGTCCCGGCCGAGGAATTGCGGCGACGACTTCACGAAATCCTGAGGCACTTGAGCGAGTGGCTGCTCATCAAGACGGGCCGCGACATCGAGCAGCGTTATTTTGAGATCGGTGAGCGCCGTGCCTCCCAGGGGGTCGCGCTGTCCGACTTCTGCTGGGCAATTGTCATGACCAAGGAACATCTCTGGGAATTCCTGCAGCGCGAGGGCCTCATCCGCGGCCCGGTCGAAATCTACGGCGAGATGGAATTGTTGCGCCTGCTGGACCAGTTTTTCGATCGCGCTTTGTGTTTTGCGACCGAAGGCTATGAGCAGTACATCCAGCAGCAGGTAACCAGTAGTGCGGGTTCATCGCCAACGGAAAGACGAGCATGGCCCTGACGGCACTCAACCCGCCCCTGATCGCGCCGGTTTCAGTACGAATGATTTCACTTTACTCTTAAGCATGGTTTGAAAAGCGTCCATTGAGCTCTTTTCTCGAAATACGTGAAAGTGAAGCGAGAGCATCGACTCACGCGCTGCCGATCCGAGTTTTGGTATCAGAACCCGACGCAGTGAGTCGCAGGCTCATTTGCTTACTGCTCGAGTGTGAAGCAGGGATGACGGTGACTTGCGTGGACGACTCCAGGTTGGTGTCCTCAATTCAGGAGAGCGTCCCGGACCTCGTAATCTTGGACGTACATACACCAGCGATTGGACGAGCCCCGAGCTGGGAGGCTGTAGGAATCAAGCGTGCGCCAGCAACCATCGTCACCGCCTACGATCCGTCGGCAGTGTCTGCATTTGCTTCTTCCGCTATCGACTTTCTTGTAAAACCATTTGATGCCGAGCGCTTCGAAGCCGCTCTGGATCTGGCAAGATCGCGAATTGCTGGTGCTCGGATGGAGCTCGACGTTGGCGAGAGGTCGAGTGACCAGGAGCAACAACGACCGGCGCGGCGCTTTCTGCAGAGACTGGCAGTTGAGGCGAATGAAAAGATTGTGCTTGTAAGGGTCGAAGATATCCGATGGATGCAGTCGTCAGCGAATCACATTCGACTGCACGTGGGGAAGACGTCCCATCTGGTTCGGCGAAGCATGAAGAACCTCCAGGCGCTCCTCGACCCGAATCGTTTTCTCCGCGTGCATCGCAATGCGATCGTGAATCTCGACCATGTCGAGGAGTTCCATTTGCCGCCGAATGGTAATATGTTCGTGAAGCTGAACGATGGACTGTGCCTACCGCTTCGAAAAGCCAATCGAGCGCTACTGCGAAAACTGCTGAAAGACATCTCGTAGTTTAAGTTCCCCTCACAATACATCTTCGTTCGAGCGGCTCATTCTGGCTCAAGGTAGTGCTCGCCTTTCCCATTCAACGATTTCACATTTCATAGTTTCAAATGTGAGCTGCTTCCAAAGTTGGTATCGCTCACCGCCGCCCTCGCTCAGGCCGAGTTCATATCTTTGCTAGCCAGGTTCATCACAAGTATCCATGGCAGTCCCCGTGCTCCTAGTAGGGAAGCTTTTTCATCAGCTAGATCTCGACGAGGAGAATCACTGTGAAATTCAGTCGTGTATCGGCCTGTCTGACAAAAAGCGGCAATCTGCAAAGATGGCCAGCTTTTTGGTCGTTCTCATTATGCTCGGTCACCATGTTGTCCCTGATACTTCTTGTAGGGGCCACATCGCAACTGGTGGCTCAATCTGTCACCTCCGGTGATATTGTGGGTCTCGTTACTGATCCTTCGGGAGCCGTTCTGGCTAATGCCAGCGTGACCCTGAAAAGCCAGGAAAATGGGAGCATGCAGGCGCAATCTACGAACTCTCGCGGTGCGTATCGGTTCTCGCTGTTGCCGCCAGGACGTTACACGGTTTCCGTCACTGTCGCCGGCTTTCATAAAGCCGATGCAACGGCTGTGGTGACTATCGGTCAAGCTGCAACAGTCAACATAGCTTTGGCTCTTGGCGAGGCCACATCTACGGTAGAAGTGACCTCAGACGCCCCGTTGCTGCAGACTGACAACGCCGACATTTCGACCAGTTTTAGCGAAATACAGATCTCCCAGACACCCAACCCCGGCAATGACCTGAGCTACATCGCGCAGACGGCCCCAGGTGTAGTTCAGAACACGCAAGGCGGCAACGGTAATTTCTCCGCTTACGGACTTCCGGCCACTTCGAACCTATTTACTCTAAACGGACAAAATGAAAATGATCCGTTCCTCAATTTGAACAATTCTGGTGCGACGAATCTGTTGCTGGGCAACAACGATGTCCGCGAGGCGACGGTCGTGACCAACGGCTATTCGGGGCAGTACGGGACATTGGCGGGAGCCAACGTCAACTATGTGACCAAGTCAGGTTCTAATAACTTCCACGGGAATGCCCTTTATTGGTGGAATGGACGGGCCCTCAACGCAAACAGCTTCTTCAACAACCAGAATGGCGCGCCCCGGCCATTCGACAATGCCAACCAGTGGGCAGCTTCGTTCGGTGGACCGATCAAGAAGGACAAGACGTTCTTCTTCGTAGATACCGAGGGGCTGCGCTTCGTGTTGCCGACCAGCACCAATGTGCGAATCCCGAGCCCGCAATTCCAGGCCGCCACAGTCGCTAACTTGGCGAACGCCAGCCCGGGATCGGTACCGTTCTACAACTCACTCTTTAGTCTTTACAACAATGCGCCCGGCGGTGGCCGAGCGACTCCGCTGGCGAACAACCTAGGGTGTAACGGGTTTACCGATGCCAATAGCGGACTCGGCATTACCCAGCCCTGCGCGCTAGCGTTTACGTCTACCGTAGGCCAGTTGAGCACAGAATACCTAATCACGGCACGCATCGATCAGAATATCGGAAACAACGACCGCATGTTCGGGCACTTTCGCACTGACCACGGCTCCCAGGCTACACTCACCGACGCAATCTCACCGCTCTTCAACCTGGGTAGCACGCAGCCGCAATATGAAGGACAGTTAGAGGAAACCCATACGCTTGGCGCGAATGCCGTGAATCAGTTCATCGCATCTGGCCAGTGGTATTCGGCCACTTTCAATGTGCCCAATCTCCAGGCGGCGTTGCAGGCTGAACCGTTCCGCTTGGCCTTCGCCGGCGGGGCCTTCTCCTCTCTCGGCCGAGAAATTAACATTGTGCCTCAGGGACGAAACGTTACTCAGTACCAATTCGGCGATGATTTCTCGATCACGAAGGGAAATCACTCACTGAAGCTGGGGCTGACTTTCCGGCGCAATGACATTACCGATTTCGATCCGGGAATTGGGTCCGTCGGCGCCAGCGAAGGCACAACGCTGGCGAACTTTTTTAATGGGATTGGAGGGACCTATTTCCAGAGTTTCCCTTCGCAGCCCAGTCAGCCAATTGCGCTCTATGCCTTGGGCTTCTACGCGCAAGACGAGTGGAGCGTCAAACCTAACCTAAAGTTGACCTTCTCGCTGCGAGGTGAGCACTTCTCCAATCCGGTGTGCCAGACCAACTGTTTTGCCCGGCTGCGCGGAGACTTCCTCAACGTCTCGCACGACGTGACCCAGCCCTACAACCAGGCGATTGTCTCTAGCCAGAACCAGGTCCTGCCGAACTACACTGCGGTCGAGTGGCTGCCGCGCTTTGGCTTCACCTGGACGCCCTTTGGTCTTAAGAATACGGTCGTTCGGGGCGGCTTTGGGTTGTTCGCGGATTCTTTCCCCGGCACTGTGGCCGACCAGTTGTTGAGTAACCCGCCGCTGCAGGCTGGCTTCAACATTGCCGGTGGTGCTCTTTCTCCTGCAGTTGCCGGAAACCAGGCGCAACTAGCTGCCCAAAGCAACGCCGCCTTCCAGGCTGGGTTCGCGAACGGTGGAACGCTCGCAAGCATTCAAAATGCTGTACCAGGATTTACTCCGCCCACGATTAACACGGTGGCGAACCGGATCCAAAATCCGCGCTACCAGGAGTGGAATCTGGAATTGCAACAGGCGCTGGGTCAGAAGATGTCGCTTTCGCTGAATTACGTGGGAAATCACGGAATTCACGAAGTGGTGCAGAATCCGGGGCTGAACGCGTTTTGCGATAGCAATTGTCAAGGACAGCTAGGTACTACCACAGGGCATTTCGGAGACCTTCCGATGACAGCCACCGATCCGCGGTTTTCGACGGTTACCGAAATCGGCTCCGCAGGAGTATCCAATTACAACGGGCTGACGGCTTCTCTTACTCGCCGAACCACGAGTTTAACTGTGCAGGCAAACTACACCTGGAGCCACGCACTCGATGAGATCTCCAACGGCGGTATCCTGCAATTCGGCCAGAATACAAACTTCAGTCCCATCAATGCATTCGATCCCTTCAACCTGCGGTCAAACTATGGCAACTCCGACTATGATACGCGGCACTACTTCAGCTTGAACTACGTTTATAACGTGCCGCACAAGTTTGGACCGAGCGCGTTACTTGGGGGATGGGTAGTTTCAGGCACGGCCTTCGCGCGCGCTGGATTGCCGTTTACGGTCGTGGATTCTAGCGCGTTCGGCATTTTGCAAGGTTTCAACTACGGCTTCACGAACATTACGTCGGTCTCCGTGCCCGCGAACTTCTCAGGAACGGGAGGCCAAACATGTACTTCGAGCGCGGCCAATCCGGCTACACCTTGCCTGCTCGCCTCCAATTTCAGTCCCGCGGTGAACGGCTTCGGCCAGCAACGCCGCAACCAATTCACCGGGCCGAGCTATTTCAATACTGACCTGGCAGTAACGAAGAACTTTAAGGTCCCGCATTGGGAGGGGGCCTTGCTAGGCGTCGGGGCACAGTTCTTCAACATCCTCAATCACCCGCACTTTGACCAACCGGATGCAGACATCGCATCGCCCACGTTCGGCAGCGTCATCAACCCGGTAAGCTCACCAACCAGCATCTTCGGCTCTTTCTTGGGTGCCGATGCTTCGCCGCGGCTAATCCAGTTACACGCGAGCATCACTTTTTAACCGAACTCCAAGTTGAAACTGAGGCGCCTCTCAAGCGCCTCAGTTTTGTCAACCTCGATAACGTTGCCGCACAAACTTGGAGCATCTGTAACTCTTATCGGACGAATCCGAGCGGGCAGCTAACACTGCGAGGAATCTTTTACAAGCCTGAGGGCAAGGGGCCCGACATGAGCGTCGAGCGGAACGGGCTTTTCGCGAGGCTTCTGTTTTGCAGTCTCCGATAATGCGGAGATAGATCGACCGCACCACATTCAACTCTAGTTTCGAGAATCCACATCGCTCCACTTCAGCGCGAGCAATTCGCTGCGACGCAGTCCCGTAGTCACGCCAGTGAGCATCCTCGCTCAGTTCTACGGCAACGCTGTGCATCCCGCGAATGCTCCGTCCTGGACCATGCGGCTACAGATTTCATTCCTGTTTCCCAAGTTGTCGAAGGAGCAGAAAATGATGATGCTGGGGAAAGAGCTGAGGCAATTGGAGCAAGAGCCACAGTAGGCGCGTGGACGGCATCTAAGAGAGCAGACGGACGGAGGCGCACATGAGTCGCAATTCAAGGCCACAGGTCAGAGACTTTCGTGACGACTATGTAACTTGTACTGATTTCTGTGAGGTCTTCCGAAGGAATACGACACAGCTTTTATCTCCTCGCATTTCTCCTGACCGCGAATCATCAAGAAGCACAAGAGTGTTTCGTCGGGGCGATGGACAAAGCTTTCGCAGGAAGGAACGTTTTCAAAGGTTGGGAAGAATCGTGGAGCAAGCGCTGCTTAATCGAGTACGCAATCGGCGCGATTATTTTTCAACCGGGTCGCCGAGAAGCGCAGCGCGTTCTGTGGCTTCACGAGCGGGGTGAAAATAAGCTTCGGACCTTCTTGGACGCAGTCACTCAATTGAAATCGACTGAGCGCCTTCCAAAGCAACGGGTGTGGCGACGATCTGACCCGCTCGAAACTTGGCCCGTGACACCGCTACGTTCCCTCGAGAGACGGCGTCGTGGTTTGCGTGGTGGTACGGGCTGGGTTTGCTGTTGAAGGCGAGAGGCGGCTTTCTCGGGCAATTCTGCTCCAGCACGGCTGAGGGTTCTTGTTCTTACTTCAGCCCTTCGACAACGTAGAGGTAAGAGAGGGTGCGTCCGACGTTATAGGTGTAGAAGTTTCCATCCGGCGTAATGCGCCCGGCACCGATGCTAGAAACGCCCGAAAGATCTGCAGGCGCGTGCTCATGGTGCAGTCGGCGTTGTCCCGTCTTAATATCCACGACGTACACCTTGACCGGAGTCGAAGAAGTATCACTGACATAGATCGATGCGTTGTCGCTGGTCCATCCGAGTACAACCTCGTCGGCGTGAACAAAAGGCAAAGCTTGAGGAGTTTGATCCCCCGCGAATGGAACCATCCAGAATGCGTTATCCTTGCGCCCTACCACAGACTTGCCATCAGGAGAGACCGCCGTACCTCGAAAGCCCTCCGGCCCGAAGCTCCGTGGCGCCGAGCCATCCAGCATCTGGATGTAAGTACGCGGGGCCTTTCCAGCTGCGGTGGCAATTATGATCACACCCTTCCCGTCAGGCAGGAAGCGAACGCCGTCGCCCGTGTGGAACAGTTGGCCGTCGGCGAGGCTCATGGGCTGCCCGGCGCCGGTAGGCAACAGTACCGTGGGCGAAGGCTGTTTCACGCCGCTGGATGCCACCCACTTTCCATCCGGCGATATGTCCAGGGCCATACCGGAACCCAACCGGATAGCGGGCGAGCCATCCGTTTTACGCAGGAAGACTGTGTACTCTGCTCCCCCACCTTCGCCGTCTTCTTCCAGCACCGCCCGTTGTCCGTCATTGGAAACACTGCGTCCGAGCGTCCAGTCAAACCAAGAAAGGTCTAAGTCCCTGTCCTGGCCCATGCGGCGGCCGTAAAGTTCTTGTCGGGTGGCCTCGTTGGTAATCAGGACCTGCCCTTCCTTGCTGATATCGAAGAGATGCAAGCGGCCTGGGATGTGCAAGAGATCTCGTAACCGGCCGCTCAGATTGACGGCATACAGCGCACTATTGATACCCGCATCGCTGCCGGTGAACCAGATCTCATCTCCGGAGCGGGACCACGCCAGACCGGTGAGGTCGCTCCATTCCTTGGTCAACCGTTTTGCATTGCCGGAGAGATCCACCACCGCTGCGTAACCGCGCGTATCCCCAAAATTGGGATGATCGAAGAAAGCGACCAATTTGCCATCTGGCGAGACCGCGGCATCTGTGATGTCGCCCGTGTTTGTGGAAAGGATGGTTTTCCCGATCGGATATTCCAGACGGCATTCTGCACCTACAATGTGAACCGCAGCCAGAGATCCTCCGTCCTGGCTCCAGGAAGCCTGCAGCACATCGCCCAGCAGTTCGCGCGGCGCTCCTCCGGTCAATGGCACGACTGAGAGCATGCCCCGCGGAATAATGTTGTTGTCCGTTTTCTGGCGGATCGCCATCTCTCCCTTAGAGGAGATGCTCAAAACCTCGCTGTCCATGAGGTCAATCGGCCGTGACATCAGCGCGTCGGTTCGCGTCGTGTAGACCTGTTGTTTTGGGGCGCCATTCCACGCTGCGCTGTACAGGATGCTCTGCCCGTCCGGAGCGAACTTTGCCCCGTAAATCGAGCCGCGCTGGAACGTGAGCTGGTGAAAATGGGGTGAGAGCCGTGGCGAGTTATCCCTTGCCGCGTAATAAGTGCCCGCTAACGCCAACACCGGAACCAGCACTGCACCGGCTTGCTTCCAATGAGAGCGCCGTTGGTCGGTGACCGCGGTCAAGCGGGAACCCGTGCCCGACTGGCTGGAAATCGTGTCCAAGTCGAAGGCGATGTCGCTCGCCGACTGGAAGCGCTGCGTTGGATTCTTTTCCAGACAGTGCCGCACGACGCGGTCCAACCCGGGCGTGAGGTTCGGAATGACTTCCTGCAATTCCGCGGGCTCTTCCTTGAGGATGGCGTTCAAAGTTTCGACGCTCGAATCACGCTTGAAAGCCCGTTTGCCGGTGAGCATCTCATAAAGGATGGCGCCCAAGGCGAAGATGTCAGTGCGATGGTCAGTCGCCTGTCCTCGCACCTGCTCGGGCGACATGTAGCCGACGGTGCCCAACACCTGGCCGGGGGTTGTGCCCGATTGGGGATGGTCTACCGTCTGTAATTCGGGCGTGGCGGACCCGAACGACTCTTCCCGGAACAGCTTGGCCAAACCGAAGTCCAAAATTTTGATGCGTCCGTCGTTGAGCACGAAGATGTTGTCCGGCTTCAGATCGCGATGCACCACTCCCTTTTCATGGGCGGCTGCCAGCCCCCTTGCGATTTGCATGCCGTAATCGATGGCCTTACGCTGGGGTAAAGATGATCCCTCCATGTGCTGGCGCAGGCTTTGGCCTTCCAGCAGCTCAGAGACCAGATACGGGGAACCGTTGTGCGTGCCGGTGTCGTAGACGGCCAAGATGTTGGGATGGTTGAGCCCGCCCACCACGCGCGCTTCTTGCTCGAAGCGACGCAGCCGGTCTGTATCCTGGGCAAACGACGGCGGCAGGGTCTTCACTGCCACCTCGCGCCGCAAGCGTGAGTCTCGAGCGCGGTACACCTCACCCATTCCACCCGCGCCCAAGAGATCTATGATTTCGTAGGGTCCGAGTTTGGTGCCAGAGACAAGTGCCATGGGTAGGCAATAATATCATTGGCCGTCGCAAGGCGACGGTAGGTGCATATGGCGGATGGACCATTGGTAGCGGAATTTGATCAGGAAATGTTCCGCATCTACGTGCGTGGCAGCGAGATCGTTGCGTCCGACAGCTGGGGTCCTCGCTTGCCTGAGCCTCGGGGCCTCGAATGACTATCACGCGGTTACTACGTGGCGTACTCAAGAGTTTCGCCGTATTGGCGGTGCTCGGAGTTCTCAGGATCGTGGCATTGCTCGGGTTCCTCTGGCTGGAGAACCGGTCCGAGGTCACGCTCCCGACACCTACGGGCTCCTTCGCGGTCGGCCGCGCAATCCACGATTGGACCGACTCTGTGGCATTGGACCCACTGGCGCCGGTTCCGGGAACGAAGCGCGAACTCCTCGTTTGGATTTGGTACCCGTCGGCGGCCGGGCAATCAGTTGTCATGGATGACTACCTTCCGGCTGGATTGCGGCCGAAGGCCAGCCACGGGTACGTCGTGGTGGGCTTCGATGCCCCCTATCGCACGGGACGCATCGTGTTCCCCGACGGCCGGATAATGGGAAGGACGGAGCAGAACAACCCGGAAACATGTGTGGTTGCGGACCGGGCTCAAATAGAACGGTGTGTGAGCAGGGTCCTGACCGCGTGGACCGGCGATATCGCGTTCGTGCTCGATCGCCTCGCTCGGCTGAACGCGTCGGATTCGTCCGGGTTCACTGGACGGCTCGACATGACGCGCGTGGGAGTATTCGGTCACTCCCTCGGTGGGGCCGTCGCCTTGCAGTTCTGCCACGAGGATTCCCGGTGCAAGGCAGGCATCGACATCGACGGCGCGCCGCACGGTAGCGTGATCCAGGCCGGGCTCCGTCAGCCGTTCATGTTCCTCCTGAGCGACCACGGCGATGGATCCGATCCGGCGAGCATTCAGATCGGCGCCGACATCCAGTCCATCTACGATCGCATCCCTCCGGACCGGAGCCTGCGCGCCGCGATCCGCGGCGCGTTCCACTTCACCTTCAGTGACGACGGCGCCCTGCTTAAGAGCCGTATCGTGCGAGGGGTGCTCCGTATGCTGGGAAAGCTCGGTATCGACGGACGTCGCCAGCTTGCCGTGACGACGTATTGCGTGCATACCTTCTTCGACATGTACCTCAAGGGCGTAGGCGGTTCGCGGTTGCGTATTTTATCTCCGCTCTATCCAGAAATCCAAGTGCTCGAATGAAGGCCCCTGCCCTGCGGGCTGTGCTGCTCCTGTGCGTCGTGTACTCTGTCGCCGGCATCCTCTTCGGGACACTCGCCGGCCAGGCCACTTCCCATCAGGCGCTCATTGCGTGGCGCTGGGCCGCTTGGGTCGTCAGCGCCGCGGCGTTCGGAGCGCACATCGTGTACGAACAGGTCCGGCTGCGTAGCTCCCCAAGGATCACTGCGTTACACGTATCGTCGGCCGCCGGCCTGGGAGCGTTCGCCCTTGCGGTCGCGGCAAATGTTCATGCGCTGACCGCCTCAGTGCACCAGCATTCCCTCGCCCTCGCCCTGTCGCTCGCAATATGGCCGGTCATAACGGCGCTGCCGGCGTTTGTTGTCGCGCTAGTTTTGGCCATTCTGTTTGCCCGAGCACGGCGGAACGTTTAGCTCCGTACCGCCGTGTTGCCTAACGAATTAAGGATTCTTGTCGCGCGTGAGCCGCGGCAACATCCTGGGTTGAACTAACCTCAAATGCATCAAGGAGGGCCAATTTTCCTTAATGTCCATACGGAAAGTCCATGCCTCTACGCCACCATTTTGAAACTGCCGTTGGATTGAGCGCCGTGTACTTGGTGCACCCGCCTTATGCCGCTGATCGTGTTGGTGCGGCGATACCTGAGCTGGATTCTTGCACACCAAGCAGGTATACCTAATGCGTAAGATAGGTTCCTCGAGACGAGGGGACTCCCGAAAGAATGATTGAAAGTATTTTCTTGGAAGAGCCAGCCGCTCGGACGCGATATCGAACGGCACCCCTGCTCGAAGAGCGCGAGCAATTCCTCTCGCATCTGTTGCGGCGAGGAACGAGTCAACATCGAGTCCGCTCGGTTGCGGCATACCTCATTCACATCATCCGTTTAATGGAACTAACCAGTCTTCGAACGTAGAACTGGAGGAGATCAAGAAAGCCGGCGAGTGCTGGGCGAACTATCGAGGACCGCACCGAAGAAGGAGGGCGGGAAAGGCAGCAGCCTTCTGCTTCACCAACGTAGCCAAGAACTAGTTGCGTTTCCACGGCCGCTTGGCGGTTCCGCCTGCTCCGCCACAGCCGTTCCAGGAATTAATAAGGGATTTTGTAGCGTGCATGCGGTCGACGCAAGGACTGTCCCCAGACACAGTTCGAGAGCTGGAGTCTTTCTGCGGTGGCTGCCAGAGCGGCGCGACAATTTCTCCCTGGTCTCGCTGAATGATGTCGATGATTTTCTAGCAAGCAAGGCCTCGGACGGATGGTGTTCCACAACGCTTGCAGCGCAGGGCCAAGCCCTCCGAGCCTTTTTTAGTCACGCGGGAATCCGAGGTTGGTGCGCGCCAGGCATCTCGCGGGGCATCCGAAGCCCATCTATCCCCAAATACGATGGCTTACGCAAAGGACCGACCTGGAAGGAGGTACGGCGATTACTTCAATCGACGAGTGGGGCGAAGCCCGCGACGCTTCGTGCTCGCGCAGTCTTATCGCTGTGTTCGATCTATGCGCTTCGCAGCAGTGAAGGTGGCGCGGCTTCGCCTGAGCGATTTCGACTGGCGCGACGAAACATTTGTTGTACAACGATCGAAGCGAGGTGGGCTTCAACACTATCCAATCCAGTACGAAGTGGGAGAAACAATCCTACGATATCTGAGGAACGGGAGGCCGCACTACTCGTGCCGTCATGTCTTTGTTACATTGCACCCGCCGTATCGGCCCCTGCAATCGGGTTCCCTGTGGCAAATCGTAAGCCGCGCATTAAGCAGTTGGGAATATCGTCCAGGCACAAGGGACCTCATGCGCTTCGACACGCCTGCGCCACCCACCTGCTTGGTAGGGGGACGTCTCTAAAGGAGATCGCGGATTTCCTGGGCCATCGCGACTCCCGGTCGATAGGAATCTATGCCAAGTACGACACCAGGTCGCAGCGAAAAGTCGCTGCTTTTCGTTTGGCTGGACTGCGGTGACGCCTACCTGATGCCGTCCGAATATATGTCGAGCGAAAGCAGTCTTTGGGGTTGGTTTACGTCAAGTCCGGCCGGGATCTCTTATCCTTTTCAAGACAAGTAGGAGATGTGCCGCTCGGCCGCGTGACCGCCCGCCAAGTGTTGTTATTCCTGAGTGGCCCGCGCACCTCGACCGTCACGTGGCGAGGCAAATATAAGCTGCTTAAGAACTTTTTTGAGTTCTTGGCTGCACGAGGTGGGTTGCAGGCGTTGCCGCTGCCGCCGATTCGTCCGCCCTGTCTTCAAACATTCGTTCCCTATGTGTATTCCCGAACGGAACTGCAGCTTCTATTGAAGGGAACACGGTTCAAGCCAACTACCTTCCACATGTAGCCTTTACGCCCTGCTTCGGTCACAGGGACGTCACAAGCAACAAAATCAAATGGACTCATGGCGGAACGCTTTGTGGAGTCTTGATGTTTTGAACGGCGTTGGCGACGAGGCGAGGAA
>WNFG01008621.1_pt1 | contig 12806 bp, 13 predicted proteins | sample 5400431 | NCBI WGS metagenome assembly WNFG01 (sample SAMN13153346, study PRJNA577476) | soil metagenome | isolation source: 120 cm saprolite under Douglas fir tree site 2 hole 3 replicate 2 | place: USA:California | collected 2015-04-18
CGGGCCGGTTCGATAATTACCTCCTTTTACCCTCAAAAAAAGAATGCATAGATAGTCAAAGTTGACAGAATGTGTTACGTCGGGTATAATGTTAGAACAAAGTTTCTAATACTAGAACAGAGGAGCATCTTATGAGCGGTCAAAATAACGGCAGTGGTCGAGAAGAGCAGATTACACGTGCATTCAATCCTAACGACCATGTTATGCAAATTAAGAATAGAAATGGCTCGGCAGATTACTTGCCCGTTCAATGGAGATTAGTCTGGTTCCGTGAGCACTGTCCGGAAGGCAGTATTGAGACCGAGATGCTACATCTTGATCTTGACCGTGAGACTGAAGAAGAGGGGTATGCCTGGAATAACGAGACGAAGCGTAGTGAGAAAGTCGTCAAACGTGCCAATGGCCTTGCCGTGTTTCGCGCCGTGGTCAAAGATGGCAAAGGCGGGATCGCCACCGGCACCAAATCGGAAAAAGCTGCCAGTTTTCCAGACTACATCGAGAAGGCAGAAACCGGAAGTATAGGCCGTGCGCTTGCAGCTCTGGGGTATGGCACTCAGTTCGCGCCCGATCTTGATGAACAGCACCGCATAGTGGACGCTCCAGTCGATCGGAGTACGCCTGCAACCGACGGTAACGATAATGAACGAAAACCTCTTGCTTCTGTGCGATCCGCGACGGTAGGGAGTAGCATCAAGGCAAATGGTACAACTGCGGAAGAAGGCGCTGCCGATGTCTCTGCTACGGATCAGCAATTGACCAGTATTCGCAAGTTGTGCCAGCACTTAGGAAAGCCTGAACCTGAACATCCAGAGACGATGAGTTACCAGGACGCGAAAGCGCTGATAACGCAGCTCAGCCATGAATACAATGAACAGAAACTTCATCGTAAAGCCTCGTAAATGTGGATATTCAGCCAGAACTGGGAGTACTTCCATGACATTAGCTGAGCTTGAACGTGCCCAAAAAACTATGCAGCAACAATGGTATGACCTGGTCATGGCAGAACAACAAGGAAGTTCGTTAGAAGTGCTTGAGCAGATGTACGACACCTACATTCTTCTAGCGGAAGAATATAATCGCTGTTGTCAGGCATTCCAGCAAGAGAATCAGCCCGCATTAAGAGCTACTTCTGCCCCTATAAGGAAAGGATCCAGGATCAATTCGTCCTCTGATGATGAGGGACATATCAAGTTAGCTTCGTGACTAAAAGTCACCAACAAGAATAATGTAGAATGAGCCAGCGTCCCATGCTGCTCCTGGGACGCTGGCTCATTCTACATTAAATTCTACAATCTCCCTACGAAGTCCCCGATAGCGCCAGCGACATTATCAGGCGCGTCAAACAGAATCAGGTGTCCTGCGCCAGGAATGATTACAAGACGAGATTCGGGAATGTCGCGATGCAGGCGTTGGGCAATTTTTAAGGGTATCTGCGCATCATTTTCGCCCCAGATAATCAGTGTAGGTTTCCCCATTACCTTCAAATCAGAAGCCACCGAATTGGAGTAGTTTGGCAGCAACAGGCGAATTTGCTGGAAAAGTAGTTCTTTGCCCAATTCGCTTTCCCAGGGCGTAATCCAGTCGTTCATGACTTGCTTGAAACGATCGGGGATTTGCGTGCCATTAGGAAGCGTTTCTTGCAATTCGTGGATCATATCTTCAAGCTTCGTCTCTTTTGGCCGATCGGGTTCTTGCTGCATTTTCATGTCTGGCAATGGCCAGTCTGGGGCAAATGTATATTCGTAGGCGATGGTGTCAATCAGCAGCAGCGCGGCAACTCGATCCCTGCTCAGGCGCGTTGCCAGTACCTGGGCTACGCCTCCTCCGATGCCGTGCCCCACCAGCACAACATTGGTGAGGTTGAGCTGCTCGAACAAAAAATTCAGGCAATCGGCATGTCCCCAGATGGAGGTGTCTGCTTGCCAGGGATGATCGGATAGGCCGTAGCCGAGCATGTCGATGACATAGACTGCCCGGTTTGCCGGTGCAAGCTGGGGCAGGATGTCTCTCCAGGTAAATGCTCCACCCATGATGTCGTGGAGTAATACGATTGCGCCATCTGTTCCATGCTCGGCGCCCTGGACAATGTAGCTAAGGTTGTAGTGGACCACGCGCGCTATACGCCGTTCTTGTGTACTCGTTTCGTTTTCTGAAATTTGATTCAACATATTGCCTCTCTTAGCCCAATCCCTACTGCTTTCCATACAGCGCAGGCACATTATAAAAAGCGCTGAAACCAGCGTAACGAGCTGTTTTTTCGCCAAGCTCATCTTCGATGGCGAGCAGGCGGTTATACTTTGATACACGTTCGCTGCGTGCAGGCGCACCGGTCTTGATCTGTCCGGCATTGGTGGCAACTACCAGGTCGGCAATGGTTGTGTCTTCGGTCTCGCCGGAACGGTGGGAGACGACAGCGGTAAAAGAGGCACGTTTGGCCATCTCGATGGCTTCCAGTGTCTCGGTTAACGTGCCAATCTGGTTAAGTTTGATTAAGATGGAATTGGCAGACTGTTCCTCGATGCCGCGCTTGAGACGTGCTGTATTGGTTACGAACAGGTCATCTCCCACGAGTTGTATACGGTTACCCAGGCGCTGGCGCAGAAGTTTCCAACCGTCCCAGTCATCTTCGGCCAGCCCGTCTTCGATACTGACAATGGGATACTCGTTTATCCACTGCTCGTAGAGATCAACCATCTCGCTTGAGGTAAGCGTGCGTCCCTCGCGTTCCAGCACATACTTGCCGTTTTCATAGAACTCACTGGAAGCGGGGTCCATGCCGAGGAAAATATCTACTCCAGGTCTATAGCCCGCCGACTCAATGGCGGCTACTATGATCTCTAGCGCCTCGCGGTTGGAACTGAGTGAGGGAGCGAAGCCGCCTTCATCACCGACATTGGTATTGAGTTTTTTACCGTGCAGTACTTTCTTGAGACTCTGGTATACCTCGGCACCCATGCGCAGGGCATCGCGAAAGCTGGAAGTGCCAATGGGTAGAATCATGTATTCTTGCATGTCGGTCGAGTTGTCAGCATGCTTACCACCATTTAAAATATTCATCATTGGAACTGGTAGCGTACGTGCAGAGACGCCTCCAATATAACGATAGAGTGGTTGATCCAGTGCGTTAGCCGCTGCTTTTGCTATTGCTAGTGAGACGCCGAGTATGGCGTTTGCGCCCAGCGCACCTTTATTTGGTGTGCCATCCAGTTCGATCATTAATTCGTCTAGTGTTATTTGTTCGGTGGCTTCGATGCCAACGATGGCTTCGCGGATGGTTTCACTGACGTTGTTAACAGCGTTTAAAACTCCTTTACCTCCGTAGCGGCTCTTGTCTCCGTCTCTCAGTTCTACTGCTTCGTGTACTCCAGTTGAAGCGCCGGAGGGAACTGCTGCTACTCCGATTTCGCCGCCCATGAGTAATACTTCGACTTCAATGGTGGGATTACCACGCGAGTCGAGTATCTCGCGTGCTACTATGTCTTCGATTGCAGTTAAGTCGTTTATGTTAACTGGCATGAAAAAAACCTCCATATAAAGTGATGTTATGTCCCTTTGACTCGCTGCCGCATGAAAAAATAGAGTTTATGTTGGGCTGCGGCCTCTGCACTCCCAAATTGTACATCGAAATGAAGAGTATGGGCAAGGATGTCCGTCACCATCCGTAGGGGCGACCTTCATGGCCGCCCGCCGCCCCTGTTCTCACAGCAAGGAACAAGGCCAGGCTCACAACCACAGCGGGCGACCATGAAGGTCGCCCCTACGGATCATGCGGCTTTCTGCGTGTCTTCATGGCTCAGGTTGATGCCTGGTGGCGACCGGTTAAGGAACCCTTGCTAACGCCTCGACCAGTTTATCGGTGTGTTCGGGTAAGCCAACAGTTACGCGTAGGAAGTTATGCATTGAGGGTTTTTGGAAGTAGCGCAACAGAATGCCATGTTCCTCAACAACAGCGCGTACTTGTTCGATCTTCACTTCTACATCGTCTAGGCGCGCGAAAATGAAGTTACCTTGCGAAGGATAGGGTGTGAGATAGGATTGGTTGTTCAACACGTCAAAGAGTCGTTCTCGCTCTTGCACGATGCGTTGCACATCGGCAAGCACACATTCCAGGTGCGCAAGTGTCTCAATTGCGGCAATGTGGCCCGCGACGTTGACTTCGAAGGGACACTGTGCGCGGAGTATGTAGTTTGCAATCGATACAGGAAATAAGCCGTATCCGATGCGAAGACCTGCCAATCCCGCCCATTTGCTGAAGGAGCGTAAAATGACAAGGTTAGGATAGTGGGGTACGAGGTGAGCAAATCCTCCTGGTCGCCGGGAAAACTCTACATAGGCTTCATCTATTACGACGATACGTCCCGATTCCAGCAAAGCCAGTACGTCTGATTCAGCAATAGGATTGCCGGTAGGATTATTGGGCGAGCAGATTACAATCAGCTTTGTGGAAGATGTGAGAGCAGCCAGAATATGTTCAACATCGATCTCATATCTGGTTGTGCGAGGTACTTCAATGACTGAAGCACCACAAAATGAGGTGATGGATGTGTAGAGTAAGAAGGTGGGGGGGCAGCAAATGATGTTGTCACCTACTGAGAGAAATATATGCCAGAGCAGGTTGATCAATTCACTACTGCCGTGGCTTAAGACAATATGGGACCCCTCAAGTCCTGTGTAAGCTGAAAGCGCGACACGCAGCACAGTCGCATCACTATCGGGATAGTGGTTATAGTTTTTGCAATCGCCCAAGGCTTTGAGGACTGAAGGACCAGGACCATAAGGGCTTTCATTGCTGTTTAACTTAATAATGCAATGAATGGGTATACCAGTGCGTGCGCTGAACGCTTCGAGAGATTCTCCAGGCAGATATTCGGCCATGCTCTCCAGTTCAGGGCGCACACTAACATTATGTCGTGAAGTTGTGTACATAGATAGCATTTCTTACTTTTGGGCGTCGGCATCCACATAGATTGGTGATGGGTGGCGTATGAGCGTGTTGCGAGCGGAGGCGGAGTTGCCAAAAATACCACGCAGAGTATTCGTATGGTTGGAAGATGGTGTTTGTGTGGGTTGGACCACTGGCTGTATAGAAGGTGTATCAGGAGAATTATCCATCGCGGATTCTACCATTTCCAAGCCTTGACGAAGGGTCATCATATCGCGCATGAAACAGGAGACGGCAGAGGCAGCAGAACCCTTCTCTTTTGAGAAATCATAGCGCCTGGCGGTTGCTTCTCCGGCTGCTTGTGCGGCTTTTGCCATGGGATCAGAAGTTTTAGCGGCAAAGGCATCCTGGAAAATGTCGTCCCAATTTCCCCATCGCCCACGGAGAGGTTTCCAGCCAAGCTGGCTGTCGCTGACTGTGCGCCATTTCTCCTCAGTAAATTGCATCCAATCGTCCATCAGACGTGTAAGGGTAGTTAGCTGTTGGCGCAGACTGTCTTCTTCCTGGGAAGAACGCTGGGGGAAGCCTTGAGGGAAACCAGTGTAGGTCTGCTGGCCAGCAAAGCCATTGCCTCCAACTTGAGGGAAGCCCATGGTATTTTGATTTGCGATGCCAGGGTGTCCATCAGAATTTGCGCCTGGATAGAAACCAGAGTTACCTCTAAGCGCTGCAAGGTCGGGAGCTATCTGGCCGTTGGGCATGCTCAACATGGGTATTTCGGTTCCAGCGGGTAACTCGCCAATGACGTGAATGCCGCTTGCTCCCATGATGGGGCTCGTACTCAAAATAGTGGACCCGTCCGGCAATAGCATGCCTTCGGTAAGAGAGGAAAAGCCGCCAATCACGATTTCTTCATGCCCAACTGCATCCATGATGCGCCAGGCCAGGCGGGGATGTCGAATAGCCCACCAGGCACGTCGCCAGATGAAGACACTGGCAAAGGTGAAATTGACTACCAACCAGACTATTCCCCTCACAGCGACCCAGTTGACGAGCGCAACGATGATAATCCAGTACCATAGGTCGTGTTGTCCGGCTTCTTCAATGAAGGTGAGTACGAGAGCCACAGTCAGGCTAGGATCACGTAGTGGATTGATAAAATCGATTATGCGCCAGAACCAATTTCGGTCTGTCTTCACTTTCAATTTGCGCTCCTCTCGACTCTGCAGCTGGTCCGGCAGGTCGTTTTCTTGCGGGTTTCAAGGGGCTATCCGCCCCTTGGCGGGATGCGGGGTGTCCCCGCTTATAACCTCTACAGACTCGCCGCAGGCGGCGAGGAGAAAAAGGAAATTACTGGGGACACCCCAGACCCCGGCAGGGCGACTGCGCCTCTGCACCCCTGACTTCTAAGTTGCTCTGGTCATTCGGGCAGATTATATCTGTGCGTTTCAATTAGTTTAAACGTTCAGAACGTTATACGTAGAATGACAGCGGTACTTTGGTACCGGAATATCATTGTTGGAAAGGACAAGGTACTTTTACACATACCTTTTCTGAATTTCCAGGAGTTCGCTGATGCCCTGCTCAGCAAGGGTGACCAGAGAGTCCATGGTCGCACGGCTAAAAACACCGCCTTCGCCTGTTCCTTGTACTTCAATAAAATCGTGTTCGGCGGTCATTACTACATTAAAGTCGACATCTGCGCGCGAATCTTCTGTGTAGCATAAATCGAGCATGATATCACCACCGACGACGCCAACACTCACCGCGGCTACGGCTGTTCGCAAGGGGTGTATGGCTAGCACTCCTCTTTTGACGAGCAGCGAACATGCCCGGTACAGGGCTACATACGCACCGGTGATGGATGCCGTGCGTGTACCGCCATCGGCCTGTAACACATCGCAATCAAGCGTGATAGTGCGAGGTCCTAGCGCACCCATATCAACAATTGCTCGTAAAGAACGACCGATTAAGCGCTGGATCTCCTGTGTGCGTCCACTCACACGACCGTCACGTTCACGTGAATTACGTGTATGGGTTGCACGAGGTAACATATTATACTCGGCTGTTACCCATCCCTGGCCTTTGCCTTCCAGAAATGGAGGGACTTTCTCTTCAATGCTAGCAGCGCATAGTACCCGTGTGTTTCCTGCCTCGATCAATACTGATCCCTCGGCATAGTCCAGGTAATCGACAGTCAGGCGCACAGGGCGAAGTTGAGTCTGAGAACGGTTATCTATACGTGCCACGATGATCTAAAACCTTTGACTGCTCTACATAGTATTCTGTAATAGCGATAGAAACAATGAGACAGTTTGATCTTATAGTAATACCACTCCAGCGAACTTTATGCGCACATTACACAAAATATGGTACTATTGCGTGTTGCCTATGTGCGTTTTAAGAATGGCTTTATGGCTGAGTATCTCTTCTAGGAGGGGAAATCTTAAGGGGCAAAGAGAGCCATAGAACATACGCGACCGCGATTGTGCCTCGCCGCTAGTCCACTGGCGAGGCACAATCTGAGGTGTAATGTCTGCATCAACGATACCTGATCCAGTTTATCGATGAGCTAGTGTAACACTCGAAGAGGTTTAGACTCTACTCGGTGCTTCACCTGGTGATCTCAAACGGACAAAGATAGAGATCTGTCCATTCTAGCCACGCTATTCAGCAGAATAACCTTCTCGTAGATCTCCTCGTATTTTTCGGCCATTGCACGACCAGAAAAATTCTGTTCAACGTGCCTACGAGCTACATTCCGGTCGATCTCATCGATGCGTGGAATGAAACGCACCATCTCATCTACATCAGAGACTAAGAAACCGTTTTCACGATGCGTAATAATCTCTGGTGCAGCTCCACGAGCGAACGAGATGACAGTACATCCCAGCGCCATGGCTTCGATGATCACCATCCCAAATGGCTCCTCCCACTCTATAGGATTGAGAAAACCTTTGGCACGGCTCAGCAATCTAACTTTCTGTGCCATATTCACCGGGCCAACATACTTAACCTGTTCACCATCGATCTGCGGTTTGATCACATCCTCGAAGTAACGTACAGCTCTAGGCTCGTGACGATCATAGGTACCTGCCAGGATAAGCGGCACATTGGCGCGTTTTGCAGCCTCGATCGCATTGTGCACACCTTTGTAAGATTCAAAACGCCCTAACCACACGAAAAAATCACCACGTTTTTCTCCAGTATGGCGATAATTTTCCATTTGTAAGCCATTATGCACTACGCCCACAAAATTAAGTTCGCGTGGCGCATCCGCAAGGGCACTCTGACTAAGGGCAACCACTGGTACGTAGGGTGCCCACTCCCTCAGGTAAAGCTCGTCCGCATCCCCTGTCCAGTTTTGCACACGATCGAAGGGGAAAGGACTGTGGTGAGTCGTTACATGAGGAGTAGCAAGGTGCGCAGTAAGTGGAAAAATGTACATATCCGCACCAGAGGATAGGTGTGTATGTACGATATCGAACTCTTCTGCATATTCCAAAGATTTGTGCATATGATAATATGCTTTAAGATGTGCTGGCCATGGCACCCCATCTCCAACGAGAGATCTTGGGAAAAAAGAAATTTCCTTGGCTGATGTTCTTGCATCGCCTGGTGCAAACAACGTAACATCATGGCCTTGTTCTACTTGTGCCTCAACCAGATTGTAGATAACCGTTTCCGTTCCACCATAGTTCTTTGGTGGAGTAGCTATCCACGGGGGCGCTATTTACTGTTCTCAGAAATGAACATTTCCTGGCTTTTGCATTACCGCGAAACGGTCGCGTAGTAACCAGTCCATACTAATAACCACAACCCTATATTACACTATCGACATCTTTTTGTCAAGTTTTCTATAGTAGAGATTATAGATTATATAAATTTATTATACTAATAATAGCATCTTTATTTTATCTTTTTTAGGCGGGGAAAATATAAGAGAAACAGAGAATACTTCACAATGAATTAGAAGGAGAGAAAAGGCTTACCATGAGCCGTTAAAAGGTAAATATCGTTGGAATATCTAGGAAAAAAAAGGATGTAATTCTCTCAAAAATGTAAAAAGAAAGGACTGATACACATTGGTACAATATAATACAGACCTTTCTTTAAGAACCAGAGAAGGAGGTGGAGAGAAGTAATTAAATGTACATCTCTCATTTAATTTTTAATGGATCAGATGCAATTTACTGACTGCTTACTTTTTTTTCTAGTTACGAAGAATCAGCCGGAACTGAGGATTATAGCTCTTATCGCAACTGCTGCATGAGACGGATTGGGAGTAACGGCGTGCGCGGGGATACTCTTTGCCGCAATTGGGGCATTCGTAGAAATAGCGAATGGGCCGTCGTTCGCGGCGCAAGCGTTCGCGACGTGCGCTCTCCTCGTGGAGCAACCGTCGCAGCTCATCTACCGGATAACCAGTCACAGCAGCTTCGTCGACGGCGATAGAATCGTAGCCATGATGTCGATGGCGGCGTGGCGTTCCATTCACCCGGTCAGTGAGATGAATGAGCTCATGTGCTACCGTAACCTCAATTGATTTTGACTGCATATCAGGCTCTATGAAAATCAGGTGCCGGTGAACAGTTGTGTCTGGTTGCACGTCATGGTAAGTATTAGAACTAGAGCGTGCCTGTGCAGGTCTATGCTTTTGAGAACGTGTATGGGATAATGTGGATGCGGGCAGATAGCAATAGCAACCGAGTACCATGATGTTGAGCCGCTTTCCCGTCCAGCGCATATATTCACGACGATCCTGGGTGATAGCCAGCCGACTCAATTCCTGGGTTGGAAGTTGTAATTTTTGCCAGTAGTGCGTTAACCAATGCTGAATAAGTGGACTGCCATTGATAATTGGCTTCGCCTGCCTGGGCGGCGGAGCTGGCAGAGAAGCTCTGCGTGCGGCAAACATGACCGCTCTATTTCTCCTGACTAATATACTCGATTTTTATCTTGCTCTACTTCCATCTTCCCCAAGAGTCGCATTGCCAGTATATCAGGCAGAAGCTGTAGATGCAAGAAGAGCAGCTAGCTTGCTAGCATCGAACGATCACAGCAAGCAGAATAATACCCCCAAAAGTAGCTTGACACCCATTCCTCAAGCGGCGTAAGATGAAGTTACATTCAACGAGAGGGGTTCAAGAACCTTCGCATTTCCAGAAGGAGTCCTGTATGTCGTTTCAAATCTGTATCAAAACAGAAAAATCTCTGCAACAACTCGCGACTGATATACGCAACCTCTTCTCCCTGCCTCCGTTTCAACAAAATTCATTTTCGGGTGAAGAATACTGTCAATTTGAGATGCTTGGGATGCTCATCCTTATCCATCGGGCAGAAGAGGAGGATTGTGATCCCGAAGTGATGGATTACCCTTACTGTTTTGATCTCCAAATGTCTTTTGCCGACCATGAGTTAGATACAGATACAATGGAGTACACCTTGCAGCCCTATTATGCACAATTACTCAGTTTTCACCTTGGTCTGGATACCGCATATTATGAGAAGCAGAAGACTGACCGTGCATGGAAGATCCGCTACCACTTTTGCCGTAAGAATCCGAAGTGGAACGATTCTATTTTATTTGGTGAGCCTGGCTGGGAACCTTCTGTAATCCAGATGCAGCCTAGTTCATGGCGTTCAACGCATCCTGTTTTCTAATGAAGGAGATAGCTTATGAGCATTCTGGGTACAGCTATTGGCCAGCAACTCACCCCGCTAGTCAAACCCGCAATTACGCAGGAGCAACTCCGCCGTTATTCTGAAGCATCAGGAGATTATAACCCCATTCACCTCGATGAGCAGGCGGCGCAACAAGTTGGGCTAGATGGCGTGATTGCTCACGGAATGCTCAGCATGGCCTTCCTTGGACAATTCGTTAACCGGCAGATAGCAGATATCCAGGGTGCGCGCATGGAGCATCTCAAAGTGCGCTTTTTGAATATGGTTCGTCTGGGTGATACGCTCACCTGTCAGGGGGTAGTCAAGGCCCAAACGACAATTGACGATCTTAGTCAATCCATAGCAATTGAGTGCTGGGCACAGAACCAGAAAGGGGACAAAGTGACCACTGGAGAAGCGGTTGTAATTATTCCGGGTGCATCCACAAACGAGGCGAGTATATGACCGACAAGACGCGAACAATTGACATTGAAGACCTGCTTTTTCTGTACGACCTTTCTATTTACAACTGCCAGAAGTACGGCCCGTTTAAGTCGCTTATCTACGAAGATGCAGAAGAGGTGCGTGAATATACGGACCAGAGGTGCATTACATCGCTGAGAACTCGGCTGCAAAAGCGGTGATTACGAGCCCTATCCTCCTGCCATTGTTACGTAATGCGCTGGCGGATGTTCCCACTTTGAAGCATATTATTTCGACAGGTATAGAAGGTGAAGAGCGTGATGAATCGCAAACTTACACTGTTCATGCATATAAAGACGTTGTAGCGAGCGGGACAGCATATGCAGATCGTTTCCTGGAAGATTTGGAAGGAGTGCCGCTCTCACCGGATGATACTGCCGTGATTCTCTATACCTCTGGTACCACCGGTCATCCGAAAGGAGTGGTACTGACACATCGCAATGTCGTTTCAAATGCAGTTTCAGGTCGAGGCAGTGATTCAATCGAAGTAGGAGTGCCAGCAGGTAGTGAGGTGCAACTGGCTATCTTGCCATTGGCGCACGCCTATGGACTGGTTGCCTCGAATGTTGGTTATCTGAATGGTGTAGTTGCAGTCCTGCATCCGCGTTTTGACACCACGGCTGTATTATCTGCGATTGAGCGCCACCATGTCAATGCTTTTGCAGGCGTACCAGCCATGTTCGTAGCACTGTTATACACGCCTGATGCTGATACATATGACACAAGCAGCTTGCGCTATTGTGTGAGTGGTTCAGCCCCGCTGCCGCTTGCTATCCTGGAGGGCTTCGAGCAGAAATTTGGCTGCCAGATACTCGAGGGATATGGTTTATCGGAGGCAAGCGCTGTTCTTTCGGGGCATGGACAAGATATGCTTCGCAAACCGGGTTCGGTCGGTAAGCCCATATCTGGTGTCGAAGTACTGGTCGTTGATGAAAACGATAACTCCTTGCCAGTTGGTGAGGTAGGTGAGATCGTTGCACGCGGACCCAATATCATGCAAGGCTATTATAATATGCCAGAGGAGACCCGGTCAGCCCTACGAAACGGTTGGTTGCACACGGGCGATATGGGCCGCTTTGATGAAGATGGCTACTTATATATTGTTGAGCGGAAGAAGGATTTGATTATACGTGGTGGATTTAATATTTACCCACGTGATATTGAAGAGGTGTTGAACAGACATCCTGCAGTGATGGAGTCAGCGGTGATCGGTATACCGTCGGAACGTATGGGAGAGGAGGTCAAAGCCTTCGTTGTGACTCGTACCAATGTGGATGCCGAAACACTCAAAGCTTATTGTCGCGAATCGCTGGCGAATTACAAAACGCCAGCCGAAATTGAGTTTGTGAATGCCTTGCCACGCAATGCGGTGGGGAAAATTGATAAGAAAGAGCTGAGGAAACCGCATGTCCATTGACGCCCCGCTTGAAAGCGCTACATTGAAACAGTTGCAACAAACACCTATCGACAATGTATTACATATCATCGACGAAGGATTGGTACACCTGCCTACCTATCGTGAACTGTTTTATCGTTGGGAGCGCCAGCAGTGGCGAGCGCAGGATATCGATTTTAGTGGAGACCGCAAGCAGTGGGAAGGAATGTCGCAGGACGAGCGCGACATGCGTATGTATGGCCTGTCGGCTTTCTTCCAGGGCGAGGCGTGTGTCACCGATACCCTTGGCCCATATGTAATAGCAATGCCTGACGAAGAAATGCGCATCTTCATCACCACGCAACTGGCCGACGAGGCGCGTCACACGGTTTTCTTCGCTCG
>WNFG01007098.1_pt1 | contig 12805 bp, 16 predicted proteins | sample 5400431 | NCBI WGS metagenome assembly WNFG01 (sample SAMN13153346, study PRJNA577476) | soil metagenome | isolation source: 120 cm saprolite under Douglas fir tree site 2 hole 3 replicate 2 | place: USA:California | collected 2015-04-18
ACGTGTTGAATCCCTTTTCCCGCAGCAAGTGCGCCACCCGGGCGCTGGTCGCTTCGCGTGCTCAAGTGCAGTAGAGATAAATATCCTTTTCCCGGGAAAGATTCTTGATCTCCTCCTCCAGGTTGTTAGGCTCGATGCGGATAGAGCCCCTGATCCGCTCTGTGCCGGAATCGTAGTACCCGTGGCTGCGAACATCGACGATCAGAAGATTGCTCTTTCCCTCGGAAGCCAGCCGCCGCGCCAGTTCCTGCACCTGCACGCGCGGCACAATGCGATACACCCTGTGCCTGCGATATTGAACCACACGGTAGATCGCGTAACTTATCAGCGCCGCTACGATCACCGCTTCCATGGCCCGTCCCGCGGCGTGAAAGCCTCGCAGGATCACCGCCAGAAAATCGCGAGCAATGTAGCCTAGAGCCAAGTAAGAGAGGGCGTAAATGGCGGCACCCAGGAAGTCCAGTTGCAGAAATTGCGTGAAACGCATCTTCATGCTTCCGGCCAGAGGCGCTGCCATCGTATTCAACCCGGGAATGAACTTGGCAATCACGAGCGTAGTTTTGCCACGCTTGTAGAAAGACTCTGCCGAGCGCAATATACAGGTTTCCGGATTTATCGAAACGCGGCACAAGAACCCGAGCAGCGCCCACCCCATGTAGCGGCCAAGCACGAACTGCAGGGAATCTCCCAGCAGCAACCCAACCAGTGCCACAACAAGCACAGACGGCGCCCGCAGAGCATGTGAGGCTACCGCCGCCCCAGCCGCGACCAGTGCAATCGCCGCGGGGAAAGGAAGTCCTATGGCCTCGGCGAACAAAAGCCCGAAAGTTAGGGCGTAACCATGACGAGCCATCAGCCCGGTCAGTTCATTCATAGTCAGTGTTGGATAATAAGAATCAGGAAAGGTTTCAGTATATAGGCTAGGGGTTCTACTTGTGCGTCGCTTAGGGAAGTGCCAAATGACCAGAAATAAGGGGCGGCGCTCCGCCGCCCCTTTGAGCTCTCTTCTGGGGCCCGTTACTTGCTCATGGTTTCGCCCTTCTCACCCTTGAGCATCTTGACGCTCATGACGTGGATCGAATTTTTATCCGCGTACACGTGGGCGCTGAGTTGTACGTGATGACCATCGTGAGCTTTGAGTTCTTCGGGATTCATAACGTCCCAGCTCTTCTGGTCCTTGTCGCTCACGAATGTAACCTTATCGCCTTCCACCTTTACCGTGCCCTTCAGCGACTTCAGGGGAGCCGCAGCTGCAGTCTTGTCTGACGGAGATTGCGACATGGTGTCCTGCTGTGCAAAGGCAGTGATACTCATAACAAACGTCAAAGCCAACAAACAAACCATTACCTTTTTCATCGAAAGTCTCCTTTGAGGTTGTTGGAATCCAGGCCAGATTTCTGTATCGCTACTTTCATTACGCACTTGGACCCCAAAACGGATTGTTTTCAGTTTTCGGGTACGCTATGCAATGTTTGTGGCCGCCAAGTGCTGAAGAGTTGCCGCCAATCAATTGGGATAAAGGGGTGGAGAGCGAGACCGATCTTAAAACTGTTCCTTTCACGCCCGCTATCTATCTTAATATTTTTGAATGCAATAGCGATGTTGTCAGCCATCGGTGATCAATCTGCGCTAGAATGCATTCTCCGGAGGCAGCCATGAAAAGTCTGCTGGTGGTGGGGGCGCTCGTTCTGATCTTGGGCCTTCTGTCGTTCTTTGTTCCGATTCCACACTACGAACACCACGGTCTTAATGCGGGCGACGTGCACATCGGTGTGACCACTGAGCACAACAATTTGGTACCCCCTGTGGTTAGTGTGGTCTTGGTCATTGCGGGTGCAGGTTTGATGATTGCCGGTCGACCGAGCCGACAAAGCTAATCCGGTTGGATCTTTGGCCTTCGAACCATGCTTAGCAGCCCACCGCCTCCAAATATTCCTGCTCACCTGGTGCGATCGAATGGATGGCCCCTGCCTGCTTCTCAGCTAAGATTCAGAAGGCCGGCAGGATTCTTCGAGGAATTCCGGAACATACGCAGGCACTTCTTGTTTCCGAATTCCGAATTCCGAATTCCGAATTCGATGACTGTGGTCACAACCAGTCCCAATCGGCCACCGTCATGCCTGCCGCTTACCGCTTACTTTTGGGAAATGCCCCGGCGGGTGACGAGATAAACCGCAAAGCTCCCCAGCCAATGCCCGCCTTCATAATGCTTCCCCGTCACCGCCGCCAGTCCCGCACTCTTGTGCGCCTCAGCAGCCGCAAGGATCATCGGCAGGCGTTTGTCGCCTTTGGGCAAGCCCGCAGCGATGCCCTCTAGCATCCACGCGCGACTCAGGTTGAGTCCATCCAAATGCGCCAACTTAGGGTCACTGGGATCAGGGGATACCACGGGCTCCAACCACCCGCCTTTTCTCGTTGCGGAAATCTGAGGTAGAAAAGTGCGGAGCCAATGAGCAAACTCAGGGCTCGGTAGCACTCGCCGCATCAGGTCCGCTTCGCCGAGACAAGGTGAGAGGAAATCCTCCCCAGACGGCTCATACGCCAGGGGACAATCCCTGTCGCCGAGATAGAATTGCCGGGCTTTCCATACCAGCAGGCCGGCAAACTTCGAATCTCCCGTGGCGCGGGCATAGTCGAGCATCAGGCCGAGAGCGAAGGCGGTTTGCGAGTGCTCTCCGATTCGCACCGGATGTGAAAGCTTGGGCAGCCAGTCGTTCATCTTCTCCCACGCAGCCTGTTCCAGCGGACGCAAGTTCGCCGCCATCTCGCGGGCCTGAGGATCGTCCCACTCCCTTAGTTCCGCCACGAGCTGAAGCAGCCATGCCAGCCCATAGGGACGTTCAAAGCCTGCCCGTCCCTCTGCCCGCAGATACACCGCCTCTTGTACGATGTTCTCGACACCGAGGCTTTGTCGCAGGGCTTCGCGGGCAGCCAGCGCGAAGGAGGCGTCGGGCAAAGTCCTGACCAACCGAGCCAGAAGCCAATGCCCATGCACCGAGGAATGCCAGTCGTAGCACCCGTAGAACGCGGGCGTCAGTTTTCTTGGTGGTGCCACATCCGCATCGCTGTTCAGGGTGTGACTGAGCTTATTCGGATATTCCTTATGAACGCAGGCGAGGCCGAGATTGGCGAACCGGTCGGCTGCGTTGATGTCGAAAGTGGCAGCGCTTGTAGTGTCCTGTGCACCCATTTCGCTCACGGTGAAGAGCAGAAAAACGACACAAACAGAGTATTTCATTCACGGATACTGTAGACGATTAGGGCCCGCGACGACGCGAGAAAGGCCGTCGTGCCACTCCTCTGCGATAACTTTCACCGACAAGGCATAATGGCTTTTCGCAGGGATCAGTGGAGCGAAGGCTCAAGTACTGAGGTTTTGCTGCCCGGGAGGATGGGATCCCTTTGCCGAGACCGCTCAAACAATCATTTACGATTCGGAGAGCTACCCTTGCGGATTGCGCTGCCATCCTTGAATGTCTTCTGACAGCTTTTGTTCCCCATCGCGAAAGCTACACCCCGGAGGCGTTCTCGGATACGGTCTTGACTCCGGATACTTTTCGCCATCGCCTATCAGATATGTCGGTCGTTGAGGTATGGCGGTCAACCCCGAATGGCAGGGATCGGGCTTGAGCAAATCTCTGCTTGAAACAGCCGAAGACGAACTCAGCAGGGCAGGATGCAAGACAATCACTCTCGACACGACCTACCCGCTGAATAGGGCAATTCGCTTTTATGAAAAAAATGGGTTTCGAGCTACCGGGAAAATCGGATGGTTTTTTGGGATGCCGCTCATTGAATTCAGCAAGCCCATCGGCCGTTAAGCGCAGACGATTCCGATCCTCTCTAAAACGCAGCCATGCGCTCCCAACCACGGGGATAGGCGGTTACCAGACCGAGATCATCGACCATGATCTCGGCCGAGAACCCGGTATGGCTTTCGTAGCGATAGATATTTTCCGCTGTGCGTGTGTAGATTTGGGAAAGGGGTTGAAGTCCAAGCTCAGGGAACTTGATCCAAGCGGCGGTGACCGACTCGCTCTTGCCGACACCAAGGTCAAGTCGCCTGATGGGGAGAGTGTTTGTGGCCGGCGTTACCGAGAGATCAACGTCGAGGCAGCCACGCACTTCGGCTACGTCCTGCCCCGAACAGCACCGCAGACCACTCTTCTCCACGGTCAGGCTGAGTGTCTTCGTGTCTTTTCCGATGGTGCGCTCCACCTGAACACGATGGGTAAGCCAGTTCTCATCGCAGTGGACTTCATAGTTGGCCAGCATGGGCCGCTGGTCTTTCAGGACTCCGACGGCCGTGCCCTTCAGTAGCCATCCTTTGGCAGTGTGCCAGAGGGCACAATAGTCAGTGCCATTCATCGGGAGATTTTTCCAAGCCACCACGCGCTTTAGATCATCTGCCATTTTGCGACTCAAAGACGTCCACTTCTCACAGCTTCTCGCTCTGCACGACCTTGGCAGGTCTAAGATGAATCAGCGATCATAGCAAGTAGAGGGCCCTTACAAAAATGCTTTCGTTTGCGGAGGAGGTCGCCTGATCGCAAGAATCTGGCACGGGTATGTGCGCCGCAGGGCGCTCACATCACGAAAGAAGGCCTCTTCCCCGGCATGTCGTATCCGCGCGTGCCCGGACGCGAAGTGGCCGGCGTGATCGACGAACTGGGCGCGGGCGTGAAGGAATGGCAGAAAGGCCCAGCGGGTTGGAGTCGGCTGGCACGGTGGGCGAGACGGTACCGGTCTTGCGTGCCGACGCGGAGATTCCGTGAACTGCGCAAATGTGAAGGTTTGCGGAATCAGCTACGACGACGGCTATCAAGAATACATGGTCGCGCCGGTGGAAGCGTTGGCGCGGATGCCGGAATCGATCGACGCGACCGAGGCCGCGCCGCTGCTGTGTGTGCCGGCGTTACCGCGTTTAACTCTCTGCGACTTGGCGGCGCGCTGCCGAGCGACCTCGTAGCGATCCAAGGAATCGGAGGACTTGGCCACAGGGGATTCAGTTCGCGAAGAAGTTCGGCTATCGAGTCGCGGCCCTTGGGCGGGGATCGGGCAAATGCCGCGCTCGCCAAAAAGAGCACTCAGTCCAGCGCCGCCCCCCGCAGCAGCGCACGTATTTCTTGCGGCAGCAAAGGAACATGGGTCGTTCCGTCCGGAGTCACCGCGTCTCCCGGCTGAGCCATTTCTCAACCTGTACCGGACTCCACTCCTCCAGTGCTTGCAGCAGGTCAGCAGGCGATTCCCGCGCTATCAGCAAGGCGCGGTTCTCCGGCTTCAGGAAGCGCTCCTCCACGGCATGGTCAAACATCGCGAGCCGCGGCGAGTAATATCCCAGCACATTCAGGACGCCGCTGGGCTTCGCATGCAGACCGAGTTGCGTCCACGTCACCACTTCGCAAAGCTCTTCCAGCGTGCCGAACCCGCCCGGCAGCGCGACGAATGCATCGGACAAGTCGGCCATGAGCGCCTTGCGCTCGTGCATCGAGCGGACCACATGCAGCTTCGTGAGTCCCCGGTGCCCGACCTCTCGCGCCATAAGGTGTTCCGGGATGACTCCCTGCGCCTCCCCGCCCGCCTTCAGCGCGGCGTCCGCGATAATCCCCATCAAGCCCACATTGCCGCCGCCGTACACCAAACCAATATTTCTTCGCGCCAGTTCCGCACCCATCTCCTCAGCGGCAGCGCCGTACTCCGGACGGCTACCGGGGCTGGAACCGCAGAAAACGCAGATTCGTCTCATGCAGCTATTCTAAGTGGCGACCGCAAATGAAGGCACACCGATGCCCTTCTATCGCTCAGGATGGGATAAGCGTCCAGGGCCCCTTTTTATATTGCGTGATATGGAGGATGTTGCAAAATAGAACGTGTAACCGCTTCGCTGATTCTGGGTGAATCAAACATCAGGCGTGGCGTCCCATTTGGGCTTCGTTTCTCTCCCCCATTTCTTGGGGTCCTGATTGTGCATCTCCTCCATGCGTTTCGCCACATCGGGATGTTTTTCCATCACATGTTTCGTCATGGTCTTCACCATTTCATCCCATGATCCCGCCGTCAGTCTCTGATCGCAGGTTCCCCCAAGGTCTTTACAAGTCATTCTCTTCATGGCAGGTTTGGTTCGAAGTCCGCTAAATAAGTTGCCAAAAGGGTGAGGAATTCGTGAGGCCAATTACGGTTGAACGTTAGCACGCGGCCTTATAGTTTATTGACCAATGTCTGGGAATTGGTAGAAGGGGAACTCCACGCTCCCCATTTCCCCCCACTTTTTCCGCCGCCCGCTGACCAGTACCGAAGCTTGCCTTGCTCTTCTTCTCTCCGCCTTCTGTCTCGATTCTCTTGAGCACGATTTCGGACATCTCCCCGAGGTTCGAGATAACCTTCTTGGCGATTCCTGTCGCCGAACCTGTTCCCCCCACTTGCGGTCCTGCCCCATCCGCTTGATGTTCATGTAGTCGTCTCTAGCCCCGCAGCTCCCGGAATCAGTCGACGCACCGCGAAATCACTCCAAGCTGCCTGGAGCCGGCCTCCTCGTCTGGGCAGCTCGATACGAATCCGAGAGGCGGCGAGGGGAAAATAGCAAATTAATGCTCGCCACTCTGTGGCAAGAGCTAAAATGCCTTGGGTATGTACACTGTCATTCTCTCTCCGCAACGTCCTAGTCTTGGTCTAGGTCTAGGAGGCCGGTATGCGCATCACCCCGCCAACTTCGGGAGTGTTCCTTGCCCTCCTGCTGCTCTTGTGGCTTAGCCCTTCCGTCTTCGGCGCCGCGGTCCCAAGATTTGCTTTCGTCGCCAATGCGAAGGACAACACTGTTTCGATCTACACCGTGAACGCCACCAGCGGGCTATTGCGCGACGACGGCTATGTCCTGGTTGGCAAGACGCCGGCGGGAGCAGCCGTGACCCCGAACGGGAAGTTCCTTTACGTGGTGAACTCCGGTTCCAGCAACGTGTCGGCATTTTCGGTGAACTTGCAAAATGGCAGTCTCACAGCCGTGAGCGGTTCCCCGTTTGCGGCTAAATCCGGACCATCCTCTGTCGCCACCGATCCTTCCGGCAAATTTTTATACGTCGCCAACAAGACTTCGGGAGATATTTCCGCATACAACATCAATAGCGGCACTGGGGCGCTGACGCCGGTCACCGGATCACCCTTCACCGCCGGAACTGGTCCCGCAGCACTGAAGGTTGATCCGTCCGGCAAGTTCCTCTACGCAGCCAACAGCGGCTCGAATAATGTTTCCGCATACACCATCAACGGTACCGATGGCGCGCTGACGCAGATCTCTGGATCTCCCTTTGCTTCCGGAACGAGTCCTGTCGGATTATCAGTTACTCCTTCGGGAAAATTCGTCTATTTGGCCAACAGCGGCTCCAACAGTGTTTCCGGCTATACCCTGAACATCAGCAGCGGCGTGCTCACTGCCATCTCAGGGTCACCGTTCCCGGCCGCAACAAAGCCCTCGTCCATAGCGGTCGATCCTCTCTCCAAATTTGTCTACGTGGCGAATTCCGGCTCGCACAATGTTTCCGAGTTCACCCTTAATTCGACAACTGGCGCCTTGACCAAAGTTTCTGGCTCGCCGGTGAGCACTGGCAGTGCACCCGCGTCCGTGGTGGTCGATCCTAGCGGCAAGTTTGTGTTCACGGGCAATACGACTTCGGGTGACGTTTCCAGCTTCAAACTCAACAGCTCCAGCGGCGCGCTAACCGCATTGGCGCCCGGGCCCATTCGCGCGCGAAGGAGTCCTGCCTCGCTGGTAGTCAGTTCGGGAAGCAGCAACATTACCTACAAACCCAGCTTTGCGTTCGTCGCCGACTTTGAGGGTTTTTCCGGCGCAATTCCCGTGCTCTCGGTGAATGCCACTTCGGGAGCGCTCACCACAGTCAGCGGCTCGCCGTTTGGCACCGGGACTCCCCGAGCAATCGCGGTATCGCCCAATGGAAAACTTGTCTATACCGCGAACAGCGACGGTACCAATACAGTGGGCGAATACACCGTGAACCCCCACAACCGGAGCTCTCACGTCGGTAGGTACAATCGCGACTGGGAACAGTCCCTACTCGGTTGCTGTCGATCCCAGCAACCGCTTTGTCAGTGCCGTGGGAATTAATGGACCTGGTGTCTATGCATACACCATCAATGCCGCGAGCGGCGTGCTCACCTTGATTTCAGGATCTCCGTTTACCTCGGCTATAAACTCGCCGGATTCGGTCGAGGTAGACCCAACCGGACGCTTCCTGATGGTGGCGGATGGGTGTTGCCCGAACGCCGCTGGAATCACCGTGTTCAACATCAATGCCACAAATGGCAAGCTGACCGTGGTGGCAGGTTCTCCCTTTCTGCCGCCTCCGGGCACGAGTGAGCCCACGGGGGGTCACCGTCGATCCAACAGGGCGATATGTGTATGTGGCCAACGGGGGTTCATTTGGCACGGGCGGCGCGACTGCATACAGCATCGATGCTAGCACCGGCAAGTTGACTTTCCTGGGAACCGAAACTTTCGGGGGCTCGGCCCCCTGGGCCATCACCACCGATGTGACGGGGAGCTATGTGTACCTGACCAGCAACGACAGCACAATTTACGCCTATGCAATCAAAAACGCGACGGGAGAAATTACCAACATCACCGGCTCGCCGTTTGCCGCAACCGCACCCACTCGCGGGATCGCGGCCGATCCGTCCGGAAAGTTCCTGTACATCGCCAATTCGATTCAACTCCTTGGCTATGGTATCAATGCCAGCAAAGGCAGTCTGACCGTATTGTCCAGCTCTCCGTATAAGGCAGGCAATGGTCCAATGGATTTGTCCCTGGCATGGACAATTAAGTAGCGTCCGTCGGTTTGAGCTCTTTAAACTTTTCGCTCGCGGTGTCGAAAAATCAGCGGCGAGCGTTGTGCGAGCGCGGCGTGTCGCCCGGTTACTGGTGAAAAGGCTGCATCCGAGTGCAAGATGGGTATTTCCTCGCACCGTTTCTTTGATCTCTTCGCCACTGGCTCCTCCGAGGACCGGCCGGATGCCCGAGGGGCGAATCAGACGCAAGCTTCCCAATCGAACTTGGATCGCACTGATCGCACTGCCGGCCGGTTGACATCAGCAGTATTCAGTGACAGACTTCCGGTCTCTCGCCTTTCTCTCAGAAGGAAGTAAGCTGATACCATGACCGACCGTATTCGGTTCACTACCCATCAGGGTAAGCAGATCCTCCTGGTCGACCTGTCAAACTGTTCTACTGCGGAGGTCGAAACGATTATCCGAGCAGTTCCCGGAGTTGTGACCACGCGCCCGCGCGCTTCAGTCCTGGTACTTTCCGATTTCACCGGAGCATCGTTTGACGAGGAAGCCATTCGGGCCATGAAGGAAACCGCGGTCTTCGATAAGCCCTATGTCAAGAGATCCGCGTGGGTGGGAGCAGAGAACTTTCCTGAGTTGTTCTTTGAAGGCGTACGGAACTTCTCCCGTCGCGAATTTCCTGCCTTTAAAACCCGTGAGGAAGCTTTGGCATGGCTCACTGAGGACTAGAGAGGACCTCGCAGATGGAAAGAATGGGATGAGGAGCCCCCTCCCTGACGACTCCTCATGACCTATACATGAGCGAAGGGTAGCTAATCATACGCGGCACCGTTTGCTAACTCCGTTCGCCATCAGACGATGATCCCGAGCGGCGAGTCTTAGGGTTCAAACCGCGTCACTGGACTCCCCGTAAACCTGTTCAGCCAGCGGTACACCGACGACGATTGCTGTCCCACGCGTATCGGATTGAACCTCAAACGTCCCACCCAAATCGTTGATACGCTCCCGCATCCCGGTCAGACCCACGCCGACACTACGGCCCTTTGCTCCAAATCCTTGGATCAAATCGGCTGGCATTCCGCGGCCGAAATCTCGCACCGTTAGCAGAACTTGGTTGTCGCCAACTTTTAGTTGAATTTCCACTGAGGAAGTGCCGGAATGCCTGTGGACATTTGTGAGGCTCTCCTGCAAGATGCGGAACAGGTCAACCTCTATCGTCTCCGGTAACCTACAAAGCCGCTCGGGTAAATCCAGTCTGCACTCGATGCCACTTCGCTTTGCGAAACTCTCCGCAAACCAGCGAGCAGCGGACGCAAAGCCAGCTTCGTCTAGCAGTGGAGGATGGAGGAGATAGGAGATGGTGCGTGTTTCAACGATGCATTGCTCCAATGAGTCCTGCGCCTCTGTTAGGACTGCAGTTCCATCGGATGGAATGTAGGGGCTCAGCAAAGCTAAATTCATCTTCACGCTTGCCAAATACTGCCCCAGACTGTCGTGAAGATTACGCGCAATCCTCCTATGTTCCTCGTCCTTCAAGCGCATCAGTTTGGCTGAGAGATGCCGCAGCGCGGCGGTGCGCTGTTGGACCAACGATTCAAGCTCTTCATTTGCCCGTCGCAAACGGGCCTCGCTCTCACTCAGCGCTTGTTCCGCCTCCTTCCGCACAGTAATGTCCTCAAAGGCTGTCACCGCTCCGATGACCTCTCCCTGCGCGTTCTTAATCGCGGCAAAGTTAGCGATGACAGGCAGTCTTGAGCCGTCGGGTCGCTCGATCAATACCTCCACATTCTTTGCAGGGTTACCCGTGCGCAGCAGGTCCACCATGGGGCTCTCGGTATGGGGCAAGAAAATACCATTCGGAAGATAGAGCTTTACCGAGCCGCAGTGCCGCTCGACACCGCAGTGTGGCTCTCGACCCCAAAGCTCGACAGCGCGTTGGTTGTAGTCTTGAATCACCGCATTGCGGTCGCAGACAAAAACCGCTACTGGCAATGAGTGGAATAGAACGCGGTAACGTGCTTCACTCTCGTGCAAGGCTGACGAGGTTTGCTGCAATTCGAGGTGACTGTGCCCAAGCTCTTCTTTCACCTTTCGGCGCTGCGCTACTTCGCCATCAAGGGCTAGCGCTTTTTGTTGCAAAATGGCTACACCGCGCGGTTGATCATCTCCACTCATTAACTGAGTGCAGCTTTCCGCCGGGATCACCCCAGTGTGCTCTGCGCAAATTCCGATAAATGTCTCGCTGTCCTCCGCCCGCCCAAAGCCGCCCATCGGGTAAGCGCAGCGCAGAGAAAAGGAGCGAGCCACAGCTAGGTGATTCCAGAATTGTTCAAGCTGAATTGCTGCGGCAGTGTCCCCGCCCATCAACAACAGAGTGACCATCTCTCCGAAAACGGCGATGCCAGACTCTTGGACTTCGGCAGACTTTTGAGCCTGTGCAAATATTTTGCCAATCACCTCTGCGAATCGACCTAGATCGGGCGAACCGTTCGGTGCCACCCTTGACAGAATCTCAGCAGCATCCAATGGAACATACCGTCCCTGTTGGATGACAGAAGCGGTATTGAGACCGCGAGTTGCCAACCGTTGTGCAAGTCCGTCTCGGTGCGCCTGGGTTGCCAAAACGACAGCAGGCTGCCCAGCCTCGAGAGCCCCGCCAATAAAGCTACTCAACGAATCAAGAAATGCTTCATCGTCTGCATAGAACTGAACGACATGTCCGTCATGGGAATGCTCACACAATTGCGTGTCGGAGAGGGACGTGAACGTACTCTTCTCACCTTTCCTTGGCGGTCGATCAACAATTGTAAGGACATCCTTCAGACGGACCTGCTCGAAATGTAGTCTTGCGTCAGTGTGAGTCATTCGTATCGACACTAGCAGGGTTCCGTTCCTACGAGTCATCTCTTTAAGAAGTGCATTTGCATCTCGCCTACCTTAGTTTAGCGACAGAGGTCTGGCACGCTAAGCCCGGTACAAACGTACAAACGGAGATGAGCTTTAAACATTAAGAAGGGCGCAACTGAGGCAATCTGGGCGCGAAGCGGAGCGCGAGACAATCGGCCAGTGTCGGGCTGTCGAAAGATTGAAAGATTGAAAGTCACGAATCGCCGTGTTCAAGATCAAGACCCTCGTTGGGCCCTTGCATTGGTCCGCAGTCATACTGTCGTTCGAGAAATCGTTGTCGGCGTGAATGAAGAAGGACGGCTCCGCGACGTGGTCAATGGCCGCTAGGAGCCGTGCTCGCAACTCCGGAACGATCGAAGCTATACCCAGCTCCGGAAACGACTACCATCCAGGTCTTCCTTGCGAAATCGAAGGCCGCTGAGTGCGCTAAGACAACGTTACGCGAATCACATCCAACAGTTCGCTAACGTCCGGAGGCTTCTGGAAGAAGGCGGTTGCCCCTGCTTGCAGCGTTGTTTGTTCGTTGAATCGGGGATCACGGCCGGTCATGATGATCACCGGGATCTGCGACAGAGTATCACTTTCCTTAAACCGCTCTAAGACCGCGAGGCCGTCCTCGGTGGGCAGTCCCAGGTCAAGAATAATTAGATCCGGCTGCTCTTTCTGCGCCACCACAATTGCGGAATTGCCATCCGATGCCTGCGCCGTGTCGTAGTGGTTGACTCGCAGGCGTATTTTCAAAGCTAGTCTCAGGTTGGGGTCATCATCGACAATGAGGATGGCGTTACGAGATGAGATACAAGAACTACAGGAAGGGGCAGCCGCGCTAACCGAGCGAGCCAAGAAAACGGAGTCTCCGTGGCTCGTCCCAAGAGCGAAGATAAGCGAAATGCGATCCTCGATGCCGCGACCCGCGTATTTGCCGAGCGCGGTCTTACCGCGGCCCCAACGTCAGAAATATCAAAGCGGGCGGGCATCGCCGAGGGAACTCTGTTTACGTATTTCAAGACCAAAGATGATTTGATCAATGCCCTTTACCGCGAGATCAAGGTAGAGCTCGCAGACGCCATGATGTCAGGTTTCCCGCGCAGGAAGAGGGTTC
>WNFG01003712.1_pt1 | contig 12804 bp, 19 predicted proteins | sample 5400431 | NCBI WGS metagenome assembly WNFG01 (sample SAMN13153346, study PRJNA577476) | soil metagenome | isolation source: 120 cm saprolite under Douglas fir tree site 2 hole 3 replicate 2 | place: USA:California | collected 2015-04-18
CTTGGAAGACGCCATCCGGAGGCCCGCCGAGCCGGTGATCCGTTTTCCGGTGCGTTCAAATAAGGACCCTTTGCGCAACATGGCGGGGCGGGAAGCGGCTTTAAAGTCGCCGCGCGAGCGTCTCAAAGACTTCGCATAATCGCAGTTACGACAACTTCAATGATGGTCGCAAGGAAGGGGCGGACTCTCGACAAAAGAAACTATTTCGTCGAGGATTAAGTTCACAAAGCTTTTACAGTTATTTTGATCCAGCCTTATCTGCCTGCCAATCGTCGAGGAGACGGCTCATGAAAGTTAAAGAGATCATGACCAAAGATCCGGATTGCTGCTTGCCTAATGACTCGGTACAAAAAGCTGCCAAAATCATGAAGGTCATCGATGCCGGCGTTGTGCCGGTGGTCGCTAGTGGGCTCAATCAAAAAGTGATCGGCATTGTGACGGATCGCGATTTGTGTCTGGGCGTTATCGCCGAAGGCCGCGACCCGGCCACCGCGATGGTGAAGGAATGCATGACCGGGAAAGTGATCATCTGCCGACCTAATGATGAGGTCCAGCATGCAGGACGCCTTATGGAAGAAAATCAGATCCGGCGAATCCCCGTGGTGGAGGATGACGGCACTTTAGTGGGGATCATTTCGTTGGCTGATATCGCCCAAGCCGAAATGGTCGATCCGGCCAAAGCGGGGACTACCTTTAGAGGGGTTTCAGAGCCTAGCATTGACGCGAGCAAACCCAGAGCCGAAGAAGATAAACATTAAACTGGCGGTGTCGGAGCATATAAAGCTTACTTAAGGGTGTCTGCACAGGACCATGCGATTATCGGAATTTATCCGTCAGAATCATGAAAAAGATTGGACAGGCCTGGGAGCAATTTTCCAGTGAGCTGACCGCTTTCTCGAGTGGGACGAACTTACCGAGCTTACGCGATGATTTAGACGCCATTCTCGAGGCGATTGCGAATGACGTGGACTGACCGCAAGGTCCGGGAGAGCAAGCTGATAAGAGCAAGGGGAAGGGACGAGGCCTGCACGCGCTTGATCAAAGCACAGACCAGGATACAAGCATGCGGCTCAACGAGGCGCCGGCTTACCCAAGAGGTCATAACGTGCGAACGTGATTTGATGATCGGCGCCCCGGCCATCGCAAAGGATTATGCCGTCGTGGTGCGCGACGAGTGGAGCTTTCCGAAGATAACCGGGACTGAAGCTGAAGCGATTGTGAAAGGCGACATTTAAGGAAACGCCGTTTGTTGAATCCGCTTGAAAAGTACGCTGGGGCAAGACCCCGCTCGACGAACAAAGACAGTGGCTCGTAAATGACGATGAACGCGGCGCGGCACGCGAATCCACGGCCGGGTAGATGCATGCCGGCACGATACCCGAAAGATCTAGCCAGCCGTATACATTCACAGCTCGGCTCTAAGAAGATATCCAGCCCTCTCAGTGCTGATCAATCGTCGTTGGGTGTGATCTCAACCGGTAGGCCGTCGCCCCACCGGTATTTTATGCGCATTAAGGCGCGTACGGCGTTAAAGAGGTCGGCATCGTTCTGCTCGTCGAGCACACGTGCGATTGCTTCGAACTGCCGATCCTCGATTCTAACCTTCACGCGAGTATTACGCTTGATGTTGCGAATCCAATGTGCACGAGGGCTCTCCGCCATGATGAAGTATTTGCCGTGCAGCGTAACGAACCAGATTTCGATTTCCCGCGGCAACCCGCTCACGCGTCCTATTGTCGTAACGTAGATGTTGCGCGGTTCAGATTTTCCCAATTCGAAGCTCACCACAATCGTTCCAACGCGACTCATCAGTCGACATGATGGCCGCGGTTCTGAGGCGCCATCCGCGCCGGACCGTCCGCGAGTTAATCGCGCTCCTCGACAAGGAATTTCGCTGGAAAGCCGCCGAGAGCGCGGTTACCGGCAAGCTGTACACGCGCCGCGATAGGTTCGTACACACTCAGCCCGATCGCTCTACCAATCGCCCGGTCACCTGGTCGCTGAAGTAACGCCGGCTTTCGGCACCCGCGACACGCAACAGAACAACACCCGGCATTTTACCGCGAGCGCGGCGGTAGATCGCGCCGGCAGAGGCGCGCATTGGAAGCCGGGAGGAATGGTGAGAAGGGCAGGGTGGGGGCACGCGTGTATTTTGCAGCTGCGCCGGCGGAAGGTTATATCAACTATACAACAGCCCAAAAATGTCGAATCATTGTATACAAGCTCGCCATTGATTCTTTTTACAAGCTCGAATTCTTCAGACCGGTTTGTTTCCAAGCAGATGAGTTGTTTTCCAGCTGATTCCAATGGAATTGGCTGGCCTGCTCAAGATCGTCCAAAAATCGCGTAAACTATCGACGTGTTGTCACTTTGCAGGTATCGATGAGGATCTCGACGCGGCGATTTTTCTGACGTCCAATAGGATTGTCACTGCCGTCGGGATTGGTATTTGGTGAGATCGGACGGGTCTTGCCGTAGCCGGTGATCGGCGCGAACGCCGATATGTAGCGGTGCGTTACCAGCCAGTCCTTGACGGTTTTGGCGCGCGCCTCGCTAAGCTGGCGATTGTAGGAGAGCGAACCGATCGCGTCGGTGTGGCCGTCGATTTCGATCGGATGTGTGCCGTAGTTGCGGATCACGGGACCTAGCGCTTCCAGTGTCTGGGTGGCGTCAGTTCTTAGATTGGACTGGTTGAAATCAAACAGCGCGTCGGCGCCGACCGCGATCCGGCTTTGACAGTGGGAGCTCTCCTGCTTGATCGCCTCTATACCCTTTGGCACCTGGAGCACCCGGTGTCTGCCACGGTCCTTTGGGCTGTTGAATTCGGCCCGGGACCTGCCATTTTCCGTGGAGCTGTTCAATTTCCCCTGGCTGCTGCCACCCGCCCTGCACCGCGGCTGTCATGCTAAGAAACAACGCCAGTCCAATAAGCGCCGTTTTCCAGGGCCGTACCTGTCTGTAGTCAGCCGTCACCCCCAGCATTGGATCTTCCTCTTTATTTCGCGTGGCTTTATTTTTATCACTCATCTATTGGCGTCTGATCCGATGCCCGAGCCGAGCACCAAAGTCACTATGCGGTTTTTCTGGCTCTTAATCGTATTACTGATCGAGCTGGACAATCAGCCCAGCTTCGGAATCGTCCAGATCGATCCGCAGATCCCCATGACAGAGAAGTCGTTGACGATGACCATCGTCGCAAATCGATTGACCGGCGAAGCTATCGCCACTGCTGCGGACTGCAAAGGCACCGATGACGTCCTCGGCGTCACCTGTTCCGGCACAATCGACGGGGCTTGCGCCGCTAACGGGACCAGCACCCTATCGAAAATCGAAAACAACGGGCGACTGCTAGCTATTCGTTATTGTATATTAGATGGTCTATGAGGATGGTAGCTGTTCGAGCTTAAATGGGGTCAGACGGCTTGCACTAGGCGAACTTCATGTCGCCTCTGAGCTTTATCGGCGCGGTCGAGGATGGTTACCGGGAGAGCGCCGAGAGTTGGAAGACGGTGCTGCGCGAGCTCAAAGCGGCGCGAAATGGGTCGCACCGGCTCTCGCGGTGGGTGACGGAGCGCTGGGCATCTGGGCCGCAACGCGTGAGGTTCCTGATACTGTCTCGTCCAAGAGCTTCACTCCAAAGTGGACCATTTCAAAGTATCGAAAATCAACACGGTGCGCCGCTACCTGCGCGCGCAGGGGTTGCCGCGCTACCGGCGTGAACCGAGAGCGAGCAAGATTCTTACGAGCAGTACATTGTGACAACTCAGCAGCGTCTCGAGACGTTCGTGGCCAGGTGTAGCTTCAGCGTGGTCAGTGCGATCGAGGTTTGCCGTGTGGAGGTCTCTCGCCGTGGGGCGCGCGCGGCGATCATCACCAGGGTGCAGAACCGATGGTCACCCAGACGGATGCTGAAGTGGGCCCGTCCACCCAGACATAGACATACTCGCGCCGCTCAGGTCGCGCTGGCGAAAGTCGGTATATTCTTTTTCCCAGCCGTCGGTAAGCCGCGCGATGTTGGGTGGGTGACAAGCCCGCGACGTCCTCACCCAAAAGCTCTTCGAGGGCGGGGCGGAAATCACTGGTCGACAGCTCCCGCAGGTACAAGATCGGCAGCCCTTCGGTGACCTTGGGTGAGCGGCGCATCTAGGATGGCAGGATGTGGCTGGTGAAGCGACGCCAGCCCGCTCTGAAGGGGGGAACTGCCGGGGCGCTTCTGAAGTTCGGCCAAGTCTCAGCTCAGAGCCCCGCCTGGTGAATTTTGCGCCTGCAATACATTTGAACGTGGCGGTCGCAGGATCTCGGGTCTGGGATTCAGCCACGCTGCGGCGGCGGGACGACTTAGGCGACTTTCATTCCCTGCTGCCTGAAGTTGGCAGCAAGATCGACCGCCGGATGGACTTCGAAATCGGTTGTATCGCGCCAGAAATTCACCATCTCACGGATGTCGTCGTGGCTTTGCGCTTCAAAGACCAAGACGTCGCGAGCCTCCGTACCCAAGCATCCAAAGACACCGACGGTCTTGATTCCTGCCGGTTTAGCTCCTCCGTCCCACCACTTATGAGATTTTTCGATTATCTCGGCGCTGTCTACTGAAAAGCCCGGCCTGATTTTGAAAAAAGCGACATATAGCATTACTTCGATCTCCTGCTCGTCAGAGCTCGCTGTTCATCTCATGCCGCGTCGATCAACATTGCTAGTTGCGAACATACAGCGCTGTGCTTATCAGAACAACGGCGCGCGGTGCTCATAATTTAATCGCTCCACTCCAGGCGCGGGACAGGGTCCTTCGACAGCGCGCCAACTTCGAGACAACACCCGTCCTCAAACTAATGGTCGCAAGGTTGTACTCAGCGAGTATACGCGCTCGGCATTGAGAAGATTATTGCTATTGAGGTTTTTGGGGGGGGACGATGGTTTATCCGCATCGCTCGATCCCGGTCCTCATCCGATTCAACGACCCCTCTTTGGTTGTCTTGGCAATGGCCAAACCGAATCGTGGCTGATAAAGCGCGCCACATTGGCACTTGTTGAACGTGGTGCCTACCTTCCGGCGGGTATGCGAGTCTGATGTTAGTCCGATTCGACCGTACGCCAAAGGACGAGAAGGCTTACGATCCCGCAGGAAATCGCGAGGGAACACTCGGCGGGGTTGCATGAAATCGACAGGGCCGGTGCGGCGCCTCGCAGCCATGCCAAGGCGGTAGTGCGGCTGGAACAGAGGTCGACGTGGACCAAAAGTACGGTCGCACGGGCCTTTCGCATCTCATTGTGGGCGGCGTGGTGAAAGATGTGGTGCGGGCGGCCTTGTTCTGACGCTCTCTCTAGCGACACAGGAACGGAAGCACTCATGAAATTCGACGGAAAGCGGACGCGTTTAATTTCTTCTTCAGACCGGCACACACTTCATCGGACTTTCTCAGAGACTCCAGGGTGTGAGAAGCAACGCATGCCGTAGTCGTTATTCGCCCGTTGCCGTATACAGGTGGTTACCGCCCGCATATTGCCCCTGGATCTTCTCTATCGCGCGGCGTTACCCCACGTCCATCTCCAATATTATGACACAGCGTCTCCCGTCTCATGGCCCTGGGCAAGGCGATCATGCTATCCTCTTGTCACCCGGGGCTGTATTAAGTCTCGCCCTAGAAACATAAAGCTACCTGACTTCTCGTACCTCGCAGCCTCGGCGAGAGCGTATCGCAACCAAGGAGGTATCGATGCCATGGGTACGAGTGAAGAAATCAGCCGGCGCTATCCTAGAAAAATCGAGTTGGATGCGAGCCTAGTACCTCCCGGTCCGCAGTTCTTGCGCATTCGGCCCGCTGGTCAGCCTCATCAGGTCCAACCGGTTTCGCTGCGCCTAATGGGAGCGGCCGACAAGGCTGCAATGCTCCAGTTCGCGCGCAGTCTTCCTCAAGAAGACCTCCTGTTTCTGCACAGCGATATCACCGACCCGGCGAGCGTAGACGAGTGGATTACGAATATCGAGAACGGCAATATGGCTACTCTCTTAGCCGAGCCGGATGGGTTGTTGGCTGGCTACGCCAGTCTTCATGTGAACCCGCTTCGATGGATACGGAGGGTCGGTGAGATTGCGATTAACATCACGCCCGAATGGCGGTCCAGAGGGCTCGGCGAGGGACTCTGCACGGAGATAGTGGCGCTGGCTGGGATTCTAGAGCTTAGGAAAATCACTGCGCAGATGGTGGCGGACCATAAGAGCGCGCGGGCTCTGTTCGAAAGGCTCGGCTTTCATGTGGAGGCGCTACTGCCGGACTGGGTCGAAGATCGTGACCGTCATTGCCGAGACCTCCTATTAATGGCTTACGACGTCCGTCGCCCGCGAGAGCATGCGCCAACATAGGTTTTAGCTATGCGTCCTGCCCAATAGCCGTGCGTTCTGCGCGAGGTTGATATTTAAGGATGCGTCGAAATCCCGGCTAGAGCATGGCAGCCGAGGCGGCGGTCTCACACCGGAGGCACGATTGTAATGATTGAACTTACTTCTGACGAGGCCGAGAAGTACCCTCGATTTTTGGACAATTACCTTTTTGATCTAAGAATGGAAATCGTCGAGACAAAAGCCCACGACCTTCAGCTTGCGTTGAGAAAGAGTTCGTTGAGAAAATTTTTGAATCAGCTGAAATTAGAGAAGTCCTGAACGTTCCAGACGTTCAGCTGCATAGTTGACAAGTAGCGACAATTGGGTGATTGCGATTCGTGGATCCGCGAGGACGCAGAGAGTGTATGGAGGCCGCCATGGCACGCGCAGTTATTCTGTTAAAGCTTACGCGGGAAGGAGCGATGAGCATCGAGCAGGCACGGGCAGTTTATGAGGACACGAAGATCTTTTTCGCCCAAACCGGGTATCGCATCATCGATTTGTACGCGACGCTAGGAGAATATGATTTCGTTTCGATTATCGAGGTGCCCGATCAGAACGTGGTCGAGCACCTTTTCCGCCGAGGCATTCTGGCAGCCGCCCATGGCACCTTTCAGGTTACCACCATGCCCGCACTGCCATTCGAACAATTCGTGAAAGTAGTAGATGAAATACGTCCTCCAGACGGGTCTAGTCGATAAGAAAAACTGCTTAAGGAGATTGAGACCTTATAAGGTTCCATGCCCTGAGCGGGGGACGCAAGACTGATATCAATCACGACGGCCACGTCCTTAGCCGTTGCGAAAAGCGTTTTGGATTTCACAATTGGGAAATGCCATGAAAATTCCTGACGATGAGACCTCACGAGTTTCGGAGGAGGAGTGTCCCGGTTCCCCAGATCTCGAGTCGGTTCTGGCGACCGAGAGCGTTGGAAACGCCGCCAGCCATCGGGCGCTTCTGGTCGACGCAACGACCCCTCTGGTCCAAGTACTCCAGCTGATGCGCGAGGGTAACCGTGGCGCCGTCCTGGTCGTCAGCAACGGAACGCTCGTCGGCATCTTCACGGAGCGCGATGTGCTGATGAAAGTCGCCGGTCAGCCGACTGATGTCGGGCATACCGAGGTCAGTCAGGTCATGACCGTCGACCCAGTGACATTGCCGGTCGAAGCCACCGTCGCCTTCGCCCTGAATAAAATGCTGATCGAGGGTTTTCGACACATTCCGCTGGTTGATGACCAGAACCGACCGGTAGCTGTAGTTTCGATGCGCGACTTGATCGATTATTTGAGCGATTTCTTCAAGCCCGAGATCCTCAATCTTCCGCCGGACCCACGCGTCGGCTTTCGCAGCCGAGACGGGGCCTGAATAAGTCGAAAGGCCAGTGTGCTGCAGATGGGCAAGAACCAGCCTTCCGATCCAAAAGCCAACTGATTTGCGGCAGCCTGAGCAAGGGTGATGCTATGGAAGACAATAGAGAAGAGGCCATCGCGGTTCTGAACCGACTGGTCGAATTGGAGCTCGCAGGCGCGGTCCGTTATACGCAGTACTCTTTAATGATCTTCGGACATGCTCGTATTCCGATCATGCATTGGATGCGGCAGCAGGCCTCCGAGGCGCTGCTCCATGCAACCGAAGCCGGCGAAGAAGTAACGGCGATGGGCGGACGAGTCTCGCTGGATATCGGAGAGCTGGCGGGAACTCACCACGCATCGGTGGACGATATTTTACAGGAGCTAGTGGTTCACGAGCGCAGGGGTATCGAACTTTATCGAAAGCTGCTCATGCTCAGCGATGGTTGGAGCATATCACTGGAAGAGTTTGCTCGAACGAAAATTCGCGGCGAGGAAATGCATTTCGCAGAGATTGATAAAATGCTCCGCCGGCGTGGTGACGCCTAGCTCCATCTTGTCGTTTCCATGCTGAATCGCTGACCATTACCAGGGGCTCAAATTCTTCAATTGAACCTCTCTTACACTCACGGCCTGGGAGGCGCACCTTAAGGCTGAGTCAATGATCGCGCGAGCCTCCTGCGCTAATGTCGGGCATTGTGCGCGTGTCCCGATACACATTCCCGCTCGGCGGGTAGCGCTTTAACCGCAAGCCATGGAGCGGCTATTGAAACGGGTCGTTCCCTATAGCCAAGTCGCTCCCGGCGCGGACATTCTAATCGCGCCGAGAACGTACCCTTGCGATCCGCGAAGCAGCCGAGAAGAATCAGTATTGGTGGTAGTCGACTACAATCAGTCAACCAGACTGGGAGAGCGACGATGGCTTACCCGTATCGCTCAATCCTGAACCCGATTCAGTTCGACGATCCTTCGCTGCTGGCACTAGGTCTCGCCAAGCTCGTCGCGGCCGACCATGGCGCAACCCTGCATTTGCTGCACGTGGTGGCAAAGCTTCGCGCGATTGGCGAGCCCGAGGTCAGCGAGGACGAACACTCGCCCGCAGAGGTGCAGGCGCGAGCGAAGCTGCAGGAGATCGCCGCGCGGCACCTGACCGGAGTGCAGCACACGATTCACACTGCGTCTGCGTCCGAGCGCGCACTCGCCAAGGCGGTGGTCCGGGTTGCAACCGAAGTTGACGCGGACCTGATCGTTCTCAAGACGCACGGGCGCAAAGGGCTCTCGCATCTGATTTTGGGCAGTGTGGCCGAAGAAGTGCTGCGAACGGCGCCGTGTCCGGTGTTGACACTCACGCCGGCAGCGCAAGCGAGGGCTGCACACCTAAGGTTGCAGGAGGCGAGCGCATAATAGGGTGCGCCCTGCCGAAGTGAAAGGTGCCAATCTCGCTGCTGATGGACATGGAGCGGTGGAACTGTTTTCAAGGCCAGCGTAGACGGTATCAGTAGGATCAACAACGGTCCTGAGAGGGTAGGTACAGCTCAGCGAAAGCGGGCGTGCCGGCGAAGAGATTCGATGGGGCATTAGAGAGTGTTGAAAGGAATTCTTCTTGAACAAGCGTCCGCTTTTAAGGAAAAGGCGTGGGTCATGAGCCTGCTCACCGAGATTCGAGAAGCAGCCGTTGCACCGGCAAGCTTTTGACCTTCACCGGGCCGGTGTGGCAAATGGACACGAACACCACCCCGCGGGGTTGCGATCAGCACGCCGACATTGGACCAGTGGAGCAAGAATGTGGTCTGTTGGCCTCTCACGATTCGTTCTTCTTCGCGCAGATAAACCTCCTTCTGCCATTCGCCCTCGGACGTAGATTCTGCTAGACCTCGCTTTAGGTGGAAAGAATCCGGAAGCCACTCGCCAAATATAGCCCGGAGGGAGACGTAAGATGTTTTCCTTCTACATGAAAAAAACCTTTATCGATATGGTACCCGGCATCGAGCTGGTCAACATTCACTATACCTGGACACCGCTTGGTGAAATGCCGAACTGGCAGTCGCAACGCGAGACGCGGGCGATGCCGCGCGGGGGCGTGCTGGTGAGAGGCATGGGCGGAACCACGCTCGATGATTCAGGTCAGCCGGTGCAGACCCAAAGCGAGACCATCCAGCTGCCAGATGACGGCGTGCGTCGAAAAATCATCAAGTTACCAAACGAGATCGAAGACCCGGGGACAGGCAAATACGCCGACAACTATCTCTTCCATCATTATTTCGAAATTTTTCGCGATGGCAAGCGCGAACTGACTCCGCTGTATACCGAGGAAATCGTCAGCAAGGAAGTCGAGTATGTCGACTACCAAGGCAATCTCGGTGGAATGTGTATCTACTGGAGCATCTACGACTGGGACTCGCCGCAATATCAGCCGACCGAGGAGCCGAACTTCATTGCGCGCTACGGCGAAGACAGTCCCTACCGATCGTTCAAGTTCTACGGTACCGAGGAGAAGGAGAATTTCTCACGTACTCGTTCGCAGATGTTAGCGGCGCTACCTCTACCCCGCCGCTTCCTCGGCCGGATTCGCGGTCCCAAAGGCGCTCAGATACATCAACGATGGCACGTTGGCAATCTCTGGCAGGAGAATCCGGCAGATCGGTGGGAAGATTATTGGGGTAATGTCGTGCACGTTCTCTGAGCACCAGCGAGCGCCGGGAAGCAGGTAAAGTTGTCCTACAAACCTAACCGAGCAACAGCCGGTCGCCGCCGACTAAGTTGAGTCGAGCAGAACCGGAGTCACGATGTGGCCGACAGCGCGATCGAGGTCGCTGTCGATCGCATCGCGGAATCCGCTCAGCGGCGATTCGCAGCGCAAGCATTGCCGAAACGCTGCTTCATAGGTCAGTCGTTCCGCCGCGTCAAGATGGTAGCGTTCCATCGTCCGGTCCTGAGCTACCTTTTCCTCGGCGCTCATCACGTAATGGATCCATCCACACGCCCCGCAGGCCAGAAGCTTCCTGCCGCGCAGTATTATCCCTTCGAATTGCTGCGTTCCCGTGTCCGGCATGTCAGATAGCTCCAAGCTCATCCTAGTCATTTTAGACTGCGGTCACGCCAGCGATACGATGTAGTTACGGCTCTGATTGTCGTCCCAGAGCTCGAACTCATCTTCAGGGATCGGCGTATTGCTGCGTATGAGTTGGAATGAATACTGGACCGTCTCTCCGCGGGGTCCCCAGACTTTAGCGATGAATCGGCGCGGTAGCGGCACAGTCTGGACCAGTTCGTAAATCGCCTCATCCGCGATTCCTTCTCCCTCAGCGTCATGACCCGGCGTATCCTTTCCAATGTTAAGCGGGAGACCTTCGAGCCTGGAGTGGGTCCAGTTGGGTGCCGTCCACCCGCCCACGCTCCAAAGCAACCGCACCTCGGTGACCCGGCCCTCCGTGTCGACATACGGGATCTCCCGGGCCACGATCTCTTCGGTGAAGATGCGGGAAAATCCCTCGTGATGTTCACCGCCGCCGCCAAACTGGTAGTGCAACGAGTAGTTGTCCTTGCCATCGAGATAGCGCGGGATTTCCAAAGTTGCCTGGCGAATCCGCGGGTTGGTATTCGGCACTACCATCATCACCTCGGATTCTTCGTTGCCGCCCCATTTTGGCGGCGACCCCAAGGCTGACCACGTGTATCGAATCTCGACCGAATCGACGTTTGGATTGGGGTCCACCCAAATCTTAGTTAGCTGGAACATAGACTGCCTCCTCAGGCTGGCTTGAGGGCGGCCGGGTCGGCAAGATTCAGCCTGACCTCAAAGGTGCGCACGGTTGGCATTCCCATAAAAAGCGGCGTTATTCGCCTGAAGAGTTCGCGCGCCAACTCACCCTCAGCATAACTGGCCAAGTCTTGCTGAGTCTGCCAGCTGGTAATTCCCACGATTTCATTGCCGCTTTGCAGCACTTGATTGAGGACGCAGCCCTTTTGCTGCTTGACGCGTTGTGCGAATTCGCTGAGGATTTGCCACGCTTCTTCAGCCTTGCCCTGCTGAATCTCGCCAACAAATAGACGGGTGTACATGGCTGGCTCCTTGATGAGAGTAGGTTTGCTGTATTACATCCCGGCCCTTGTATCTTGTAATTTCGCCTATAGCACTGCTCGCCGACCGTGCAAAACGCCACTTCTGTCCAACCGCCCGAATTGAAGGGCGTTCGATGTGGTCATCGTGTCAAAGTGACCAAAAAGAGCCAACGAGCCAATGGATAATGTAGCGAATCTGAACTTGAGGGCGGGCAGGGTAAAGCTCATGTTCAAATTGGTGTAACCAAAAAGGCCATGATTGTTACTTGCGACGTCGCGCCTCAATAGTCTGGTATGCTTCGGCCAGGGTGACGAAGACGTGCTCGTTGAGGCATTCGTCGCACAGCTGGCTGTTGAACGATTCGATGAAGGCATCCTCGCCGGATCTGCCGGCGCCCCTGAATGACGTGGGCAGAAGTGTATTAAAGGGAGCAGCAACGTCTGGGTGCTCACCACGAGCCCAGAACCGGGCAACCCCGGCAGGCCGCTGTGGCTCGTTTCAGCATATCACAAAACAGGGCAGAGCGGCGAGAATAGCCGGACATAACTTCCGTTATGTCCTAGTACAAATGGCCCGGTCTGTGGTAGGGTCCGGCATGGCCGATTTGGTCGTCATCAGAAACACGGCGGGACAGGGGAGGAGTGGTCTGCCGGCGATTGTCGCTGGGGCAAAGAAGGGTGCCAGGACCCGCTTCGTCGAATTCTTCACCGTCAACATCCGCAATCCGAATACTCGCGCGGCTTACATGCGCGCAGCGGTCGAGTTTCTCCGCTGGTGCGAAGCGCGGCGGTTCGCCGGGTTAGATGAAGTGAGGCCGGTTCATGTTGCTGCCTATGTCGAGCAGCTCGGCCGGCGCATGTCGGCACCTTCGGTCAAGCAGCATCTCGCCTGTATCCGCATGCTGTTCGACTGGCTGGTCACCGGCAAGCCGGTCTCCTCGCGCAGCAGCACGTCGAGGTTACGCAGGAGTGCGCCGCCGCCCGCCAGTACGATCCCCTTCCCGACAATATCGG
>WNFG01005243.1_pt1 | contig 12804 bp, 10 predicted proteins | sample 5400431 | NCBI WGS metagenome assembly WNFG01 (sample SAMN13153346, study PRJNA577476) | soil metagenome | isolation source: 120 cm saprolite under Douglas fir tree site 2 hole 3 replicate 2 | place: USA:California | collected 2015-04-18
AGGGACCCGACTTGCGGAACCTGCTTCAGATTCCCGCCGATGCTCCCGTCGCCGGAATCGTCTCGCGAATCAAGCCCGAACGCCTGCACGCAGATCTGGTGTCCGCCTTCCGTCACGTCCTCGATCACTTGCCCGAGGCCCGACTGGTGATCGTCGGGCGGGGGGAAGGTCTGGCCGCGGTCGAGCGGGAAGTCGACCGACTCAAGATGCGCGCTCGGGTGGTGTTCGCGGGGTACCGGACCGGGGAAGAGCTCGCCGCCGCGTACCGCACATTCGACGCGAAGGTCATTCTCGCGGAAGGCAACGACGGAACCTGCCGCGCCATGCTCGAAGCCATGGCCTGCGGCAGGCCGGTCCTCGCCTACCGCTTCGGCGCGCCGGCGGAGACGATCCTTCCCGACGTCACCGGCATCCTGGTGGATCGGGGCGATGTGGCTGGCCTCGGTCAGGCACTGCGGGGACTCCTCTCGGATCGGGATCGATGCGCGCGCCTGGGGGCCGCCGCCCGCGCCCGCGTTGTGCACGTCTTCACCGAATCGGCGCGCGCCGACGCGGTGGAACATTTTCTGCAAGAGATCCTAAGCCAACCGCCCGCCTGATCCGCCCCCGGGGGGCGCCCGATCGACGAAGCCCCGCGCCGCGAAGGCTCGGCGCTTGCTAAATTATGCGGAAAACCACATAATGCTTAGAATAGTAGCTCAGTTGAAGCCGCTGATTTGGACCGGTCCAGGCCTGTCCCTAAGGTTTTCGGCTTTGCTCTGCGTTTGGCGCAACAGGGGCTGCGGCACAGTCGGAAGAGAGGCAGCGATGAAGAAAAAGGGCAAAGTCACTGAGAGCAGCGGCAATGTCTTCGAAGACACAGGACTCGAAGATGCCGCGGAGTTGGCGATCAAGTCCGATCTGGTGGCCGCAATTTATCGAACGATCACAGCCCACGGTTTCAAGAACCAGACGGAGGCTGCGGTGCGTATGGGAATCGACCAACCGCGAGTCTCCAAACTGCTCCGAGGGTATTTTGAAGAATATTCGGTTGAGAAATTGTTGGAGTTCCTCGCTGCACTCGGCAACGACGTAGAGATCCGCGTGAGCCGCCAGACCAGAGCGAAGCGGGGGCACATTCGTGTTCGGGCGGCGTGATTGACTCACGGAAGCGCGCGCAGCCAGCTTCTGCGCCCGTGGCAAGAGCCTCCGCAATGTGCCCCTGCGCTCAATCGTGCTGTCATCGTTTCTGCGCTGGCCGCTGCTCGCAAATCGCAGGCTCAAGGCGCAGAAAGCGAGCCGCGTTGCGGCAGAAGAGGTCTCGCTTTTGTTCTGGGGTCACGAAATCGGCTGATTCTATACTCGCAATAGCCATTCCAATGGCTTCCGGCCACACCACTTGATCAGAACCGAACATCAAACGCTTCGCTAGGTCGCAGTCGTCGCTGTGCCTCAAGAGCCTGCGGAGGTAGTCATGAAAGTCCTCGCGAGACATGATCCAATCAATCCCGGCCAGGTCCGCGTACACCTGCGGAAAGGAATGCATCAGCGCAATGGTGTTCTCCAGGAATGGAAAACCAGCATGCATGATGTAGATCCGCAGTTTGGGATGACGTACCAACGCTTCTTCAATCAGCAGCGGATTGCCGAGCGAGGCGCGAAACCTCGGGCAACAGGCATGGTATGCGATCCCAGGTGGACCATAGCCTGTATGAACTGCGACCGGGATACTCAGTTCCTCGGCCAGAGCAAGGTACGGTTCCATCTCCGGACTGCTCAGGGTGAGTCCCCAGTACTGCAAGGTGAGCTCACCCATTCCTTCGAGCTTGCCGGTCTTATAGGCGGCTCGAAGAGAAGCGAGGTCGGGCCAGCCTCCAGGGAATGGAAATACCAGCGACGCCATCACCCGTTCAGGGGCTGCAGCCTTCCACTGCCCGACGGTTTCAAGCGGACCACCTGTGACGGCTCGGACGATGTTGTACCGCTCCAAACCAGCGAGACTCTCATTCCGGAGCGCCTCATCGGTCGCCGCTGTTGAGGGCTGGCCAGTGACCGGGTTAGCTGGTTGCTTACCGATGAATTCCGCCGGATAGGCGTGCAGATGCATGTCTATGATGGGAAGCCGCTGCTTTTGCGCATCGGTGACACCGGGTGAAGCAATCGGTCCGGCGACGCAGGAAGCGACGATGCATGAGACAGAAAGCACGACCAGCCGCATGGGTGACATGAAAGGCGCATATCAGATCGTAGAACGGATAAGCGGGGCGTTGTCGATCGTCTTGGCGAGTGGGGCGGTTTCTGAGAGGCTGGCCCACTCGTGGCCATTCCAAAACGCCAGAAAAGCGCGGGCCGGGTCGTCGCTCTCGGCGAGCTCAAGTATCCCGAGTTCGCCCGGCTCACCGCCCAGGGAAATCTCGTTCCGGTCTATCGCGAGATCCGGGGCGACACCGAAACGCCCGTCTCCGCTTTTCTCAAGCTCCCTGCCCCCTCCCACTCTTTCCTTCTCGAATCGGTCGAGGGCGGCGAACGGTGGGGCCGCTACTCCTATCTGGGAGATCGCCCGCGGCTGCAAGTCAGGCAGGAGGGGCTGGTAACCACCATCGAAGAGAAAGGCCAGCGCCCGATCGTCGAGGAAGGGGCGCCGATCGATGCACTGCGGAGGATCCTCGCCCAGCACAAGCTGGCCAAGGCGCCCGACCTGCCCCGCTTCGTCGGAGGCCTGGTGGGTTACCTCTCCTATGGGTCGATCCGTTGGTTCGAGCCGCGGGTGCCGCAGCGCCATGGACCAGATCCCGAATTCCCCGATGGGGAATGGATGCTCACCGACCGCCTGATCGTCTTCGACAACTTGACCCACCGGATCCGTCTGGTCGCCTGCGCCGACCTGGCGCGGCATCGCTCGGCCAAAACGGCGTTCACCTCGGCGATGGAACAGATCGAGGAGCTCTCGCTGGCGCTCGCCAGGCCCGTGCCGCCGGCTCCTGCGCCTGTCCGGCCCCGGCGGATTCGGGATTCCTGGGGGCGCGCGGCGTTCCTGAACGCCGTGCAAAGCATCCGCGAGTACATCAAGGCCGGCGACTGCTTCCAGGCGGTGATTTCCCGGCGCCTCACCGCCGATTACGCGGGAGACCCGTTCGAGCTGTATCGGCTGCTTCGGGGGACATCTCCGGCGCCCTACCTGTTCCACCTGAGATTCGGCGAGCGGATTCTGGCCGGCGCCTCGCCGGAGCTCCTCGTCCGCTGCGAAGGGGGCACGGTGACCGTCCGCCCCATTGCGGGCACGCGCCCTCGGGGAGTAAACCGCGAGGAGGATGCGCAGCTCGAAGCGTCCCTCCGGGGGGATGCCAAGGAACTCGCCGAACACGTGATGCTGGTCGACCTGGGACGAAATGACGTTGGACGCGTGGCGCTGCCCGGCACGGTGCGCGTCGATCAGCGCGAGGTGGTCGAACGCTACTCGCACGTGATGCACCTGGTCTCGGAGATATCGGGAAAGCTCCGGCCGGAGCTCGACTCCCTCGACGCGCTGTCGTCGGCCTTCCCCGCCGGGACGCTCACCGGCGCGCCCAAGGTCCGGGCGATGGAGATCATCGACGAGCTGGAACCCGTCTCCCGCGGGCCTTATGGAGGAGCGGTGGGATACATCGGGCACGACGGCGCGATCGACATGGCGATCGCCATTCGCTCCATCGCGCTCGCCGGAAGGAAGCTGCGCTTCCAAGCGGGCGCCGGAATCGTGCACGACAGCGATCCGGGGCGCGAATTCGAAGAGACTTCTCACAAGCTGAGGGCCGCCCTGGTTGCCTTCGGAGCCGAAGAGCCATCGTCCAGCGCCGCGTCAAAGTCGCGCAGGTGAGGTGGCCCAGGTGATCGTCGTCATCGACAACTACGACTCTTTCACCTTCAACCTGGTTCAGTACCTCTGGGAGCTGGGCGCAAGCGTCGAAGTCTTCCGGAACGACCGGATCGACGTGGAGGGAATCCGCGGCCATCGGCCCGAGGCGCTGGTGCTCTCCCCCGGGCCCTGCACGCCCAACGAAGCGGGAGTGTGCGTCTCGGCGATTCAGGCGCTTTCCGGCCAGGTCCCGATCCTCGGCGTGTGCCTGGGGCACCAGGCGATCGGGCAGGCCTTCGGAGGACGCGTCGTCCGGGCCAAACAGGTGATGCACGGCAAGACTTCGTGGATCGACCACGACGGCACCGGCGTTTTCACCGGCGTCACCGGGCCGATGGAAGGGGGCCGCTACCACTCGCTGGTGGTGGAGCGCGAATCGCTGCCGGACGAGCTTCGGGTGACGGCGTCTTCCCAGGACGACGGGGAGATCATGGGCCTGGCGCACCGGACCCACCCCACGATCGGCGTCCAGTTCCACCCTGAATCGGTGCTCACCCCGCAGGGGAAAAAGCTCCTCGCCAACTTCCTGAAGGGACGAAGGTGTTGAAGGAAGCGATCGCGCGCCTGATGGAGAGACGTGACCTCGACCGGGAGGAGATCCTCGGCGTCTTCGAGGAGATCTTCTCCGGACACACCACTTCGGCGCAGATCGCCGGATTTCTCGTCGCGCTCCGGATGAAGGGCGAGACCGCGGTGGAGATCGCCGGGGCGGCGGACGCGATGCGCCGAAACGTGACCCGCATCCGCGTCCCCGATGGGCGGATCGTCCTCGATACCTGCGGCACCGGGGGCGACGGCTCTCACACCTTCAACATCTCCACGGCGGTGGCGTTCGTGGCCGCGGGGGCGGGAGCCACCGTGGCCAAGCACGGAGGCCGTTCGGTCTCCTCCAGTTGCGGCAGCGCCGATGTGCTCGCCGCGGCGGGGGTGAACATCCAGGCTCCGGTCGCGGTGGTGGAGCGCTGTCTGGAGGAGATTGGCATCGGATTTTTGTTCGCTCCCAACCTCCACGAGGTGATGAAGCACGTGATCGGGCCGCGCCGCGAGCTCGGCATCCGATCCATTTTCAACCTCATGGGCCCCTTGGCGAACCCCGCCGGAGCGACCCATCAACTGCTCGGAGTCTATGCCCCGGAGCTGGTCCCGGTGGTGGCGCAGACGCTGGTCGCCCTGGGCACCAAACGGGCGCTGGTGGTGCACGGGCAAGGTGGGCTGGACGAGATTTCTCCCTGTGGACCCACCCGGGCGGCGCTGGTCGAAAACGGGGCCGTCCGCGAGCTGGAGATCCACCCCGAGGAGGTCGGCGTTCCCCTGGTTCGCCTCTCGGAGCTGAAGGGGGGAGACCCTGCGGCGAATGCCGACCAGCTGCGCTCGCTGCTCAATGGCGCCGAAGGCCCGATCCGGGAGGCGGTGGTGCTCAACTCGGCGGGCGCGCTCTGGGTTTCGGAGATCGCCGCGGATATGCGAGAGGGCGCGCAGATCGCCCGCGAGGTCCTCGACAGCGGCAAGGCCCTGGTCAAGCTGCGCGACCTGATCGCGGTCACCACCGAGCAGGCGGAGGCAGGATGACCTGGCGCCCTCCACAGGGAGCCTTGGGCGAGCTCGTCGCCGCCGCCCGCGAAGACTGCGACGCCCGGCGCAAGAAGCGGCCGGGGCTGAAATCCGACGCTCGGCGCGCACCTGCGCGGAGCGCCTTCTTGCGCGCGCTCGCCGATAAAAGCCCCGCCGGGTTTCCGCTGATCTGCGAAGTCAAGCGGGCATCCCCCTCGGCCGGGGCGATCAGGGCCGACGCCGATGTCGCAGAGGTTGCGCGAACCTACGCGCAGGCAGGGGCTCGTTGCTTGAGCATACTGACCGAGGGTCGACGGTTCGGGGGTTCGCTAGAAGACCTTCGCGCCGCGCGGGCCGCGGTGGCGCTTCCGCTTCTGCGGAAAGACTTCATCGTTGACGAATACATGATCTACGAAGCCGCCGATTGCGGCGCCGATTGCATCCTGCTCATCGCCGCCGCGGTCGCGCCCACCGCGCTGGTCGAGCTCGCCGAGGTGGCGGAGAATCTGGGTCTGGACGTGCTGCTCGAATTGATCTACCCCCGCGACATCGACGTGCTTGGCTTGCGCGAATGGCCGCTGGTCGGGATCAACGCGCGAGATCTGGAGACGCTTCAGATGGACCCGGGGCGCTTCGAAGCGCTTTCCTCGCGGGCGAGTAAGCTTGGCCGCCTGCTGGTGGCGGAGAGCGGCATCGAGACCGTCGGCGACGTTGAGCGAGTGAAGAAGCATGGAGCGGGAGCAGCCCTGATTGGCGAGGCCCTGATGAGAAGAAAGGATCCCGGCCCGCTCATTCGAGCGCTTGCCGGCCGGACCCAGCCGCAGTGAAAGCCATCAGGCCCATCAGGCACGGCACGGAGACGGAGCGTTGGAGCTCTCCCGAGCGGCTGATGGCCGCTCCGAGGCTTTTCTACCGCTCGGTTCTCGAGTTCCTCCGCGATCTGCCCGGTACCGCTCAGCGGTTCTGGGTCCTGGTGATCGCGACCGGGGTCGCCTCCGGGGTGGGCGCCGCGCTCCTGTTGGGACTGCTCAAGTTCGTCCAGGGCCTCGCCTGGCCCGCCGGAGAAACCCTGCTCGCTTCGGTGACCGCGGCGAGCCCGCTTCGACGGGTGATCGTGACCGCGCTGGCCGGGGTGATCGTCTCGGCCGTCGCTTTCGCGATGCGCGAGCCGCTGCGCGGGCACGGCACCGCCGGGGTGATCGAAGCGATCTGGGTGAAGGCCGGCCAGATTCCGTTCCTGCGCACGCTCTCGCGAGGCTTCGTGTCGATCGTCGCCGTCGGGATGGGCGCACCGCTCGGACGGGAAGGAGCGCTGCTCCAAACCGGCGCCGCAGCGGCGTCCTTGATGGGCCGCCAGCTCAAGATCTCGGCCGATCAACTCAGGCTGCTCGTTGCCTGCGGGGCGGCGGCGGGCATCGCGGCCGCCTACAATGTTCCGATCGGCGCTGCGCTTTTCGGCCTCGAAGTCTTCCTCGGAAGCTTCGCCCTCGAGCTCTTCGGTCCGATCGTCGTGTCCTGCGTGGTGGCGACGGCCCTGTCGCGAATCCTCATCTCCGACCACCCGAGCTATGTGATTCCCGACTACAAGCTGCTCGCACCCAAGGAAATCCTCTTGAGCGCCGCCTTCGGCCCGATCCTCGGAGCGGCATCGGCATTCTTCATCCGGGCGATCAATGGCGTCTCCGACGCTCTCGAAGGCGCGCCGAAGCGGCTCGTGCCGTTCTTACCGGTGATCGGAATGGCGACCGTCGGGGTGGCGGCGATCTGGCTCCCCCACGTGCTCGGCAACGGGTACGACTCGGTGAACCTCGCCTTGTTCGGCCAACTGCCGCTGTGGATGCTGCTGGTGCTTCCGGTGGCCAAGCTGTTCGCGACCTCGCTGACCGCCGGGTCGGGCGTCCCCGGAGGGCTGTTCACCCCTTCGCTTTTCTACGGCGGGATGCTCGGCGGGGCGCTCGGCGCGATGGTGCAGTACGTCTGGCCCGGCTCGGCGCCTTCCGGGGCCTATGCGCTCCTGGGGATGGCCGGCGTGCTCGCCGGAACGACGCACGCGTCGATCTCCTCGGTGCTGATCATCTTCGAGCTCACCGGCGACTACAACGTCATCCTCCCCTTGATGCTGACCTCGGTTCTTTCCACCGCGACCAGCCGGCGCCTCTCGCCCGAATCGCTCTACACCTCGGTCTTGCGGCGGCGAAACATCTCGCTGCCGGAGTCCCCCAAGCCTCAATGGCTGCGCACCACCACGGTGAAATCGCTGATGGTTCCCGATGCAGTGCGCGTGCCTCCGTCCGCGCGATTCGACGAAATCGTGGTCTGGCTGCTGGAGCTTCCGCCGGGCGCCGATTTGTACGTCACCACCGCCGACGGAAAGCTCCTCGGGGTGATCGTCCTCGAATCGTTGAAAGGCCACCTCCCCGATCACTCGCTGCTGGGAATGACGGTGGCGGCGGATGTGATGGACACCGGCATTCGACCGGCCTCCCCGGACCTCACCCTGTCGGAGCTGGCGGCGCGGTTCGCCGAGACATCGCTGGAGCGGCTTCCGGTGGTGGACGCGGAGAACAACCTGCTTGGAACAGTGTCCAAAGGCGACGTCCTTCGGCGCGGAACGTACTAGAGCCTGTATTCGAAGGATTACTTGCAACTCAAGCATTGATGGTTCTAACCGAAATCATATTGTCGCATTGATTTTTTGATTCACGACGTGCGCTCTCACTCCCGCAGGACGGCCTACAACACCGAGGGCCGCAGGGTTTTGCTCGATCGGGTTTGATGTATCATCCGCACCGAATCGTGCTCGATTACGAAGTTCTCAAAAAACTCGCCGAAAGCTCCGCCGCAGAAGCGTTTCTCGTCCGGCAAAAAAGCTCCGACGCGCGGGTGATTCTCGAGATCCTCCGCCCCGAGGTGAAGTCCGATTCGGAGCTGAGCGCGCTATTCTTAGAGCAGGCGAAGGCGCTTCAAGCGCTTGACCACCCCAACCTGATCCGCCGCGCCGCCACCGGCCGTACCTCCGATGGCCGCCTGTTTGCGGTCACCGAACCGGTCGCCGGAGAAAGCCTGAGCGCCACGCTCTGGTCTCGCGGCTCGCTGGAGGTCAAGGAGGTGATCCGGCTCGCGATCCCGCTTTGCAAGGCGCTCGACTACCTTCATCGAAGCGGCCGGGTGCACGGCGGCGTAAAACCGGATCTGGTCTACCTGAGCGCGCAAACCCAATCCTCCCATCCGAAGTTGTTCGACTACCACCTCGCCCTGTTTCAGGACGGTCAGACCCGGCGGGTCGGCAATGCGATTTTCCAGCCCGAGTACCAGTCGCCCGAAAGCAACAGCGGGCAAGACATCGACGAGCGTTCAGACATCTACGGGATGGGAATACTGATCTACGAGGCGTTGACCGGTTTTCCGCCGTTCACCGGCGCCGACCCCTACGAGATCTCGCGCAAACAGCGCACCGCGCCCCTGTCCTTACCGACCTCCTGCGAGAGATTGTCGCCCATCCTCCAGCGTTGCCTCCATCCCGATCGCCAGGGCCGATTCGCGACCGCCCTGGAGCTCCAGAATGCGCTCGCGCGCGAGGCGGAGGGCGATCTGGAAACGCCCAAAGATCCGCTGCTGCGCCACAATCCCTCCGACCTCGAAGAAAGGCTTGCGAGCATCGGGCCGTTTGGCGATCCGCTGCTGCGCCACAATCCCTCCGACCTCGACGAAAGGCTTGCGAGCATCGGGCCACTTGGCGATCCGCTCCCGCGCCACAATCCCTCCGACCTCGACGAAAGGCTTGCGAGCATCGAGCCACTTGGCGATCCGCTCCTGCGCCACGCTCCCCTGGACCTCGACCAACGGCTTCAGAGCATCGGGTCGTTTCGGGAAATCGCCGATTCGCCGGGCGAGACGCAAGCTCATGAAGAGCCGGCCGGCCGGCGGCAGCGGACGGGGCAACGCTCGCGATCGAAGACCTATGCTGCGCTGACCCTGGTCGCGTTCGCCGCGCTTGGAGCCGGATGGGTTTCGCGCAAGGCCCAGAGGGTCGCGAGGCTGGAGAGCCGGGCACCCAGCGCGGCGATTCACCTCGACGTCACTTCCGAACCGCAAGGCGCGCTGGTGACCTGGGCTGACTCCGGAGAGCCGCTTGGGACAACGCCGATCTCTACCGACGTTCCGCGCGAGCAGCGCTCGCAGACGCTTCGGATGGAGCTGCCAGGTTATTTTCCGGCCTCGCGCAAAGTACAGCTCGATGCCGATGCCCGTGCCCATGCCAAGCTGAGGGCGGTGCCTCTCGGGGCGAACCGGAGAAACCTGGCGCACGGAAAGCATTCCCAGCGGGCAAGCCGGGATCGCGGTCTCGAGCCCTCCGAACATTAAAGCCGACTCGGTGCGCGCAGATCGCAGTGTCCGGCGAACCCACGGGTTGCGGTTTGGAGTCTCTGTATCCGGGATCGAGAATGCCTCGACGGCGAAGCGCCATTTCGCGGAAACGGTTCGGTACTCTATTTCGGACCGGTCCTACGAGCTTGAATTTCCCGGAGGTGCTGCTAGGTAGCCCCTTGCTCGTCTGCTCCAATCGAAATCATCAAGCTGCCGGAGGCACTGAATGGGACGCTGGAACCGACTGATCCCTTCTCTTCTCGCCGCGCTTGCCGCGCTCAGCGCAAGCCCCGCCCTGGCGGCGGATAAAATCACCGCCATCGTCGGTGGAACGCTGATCCACCCGGAGCAGCCCGGGGCGCCGGCGGAAAAGGACGTCACGGTGATCATCTCCGGCGACCGGATCCAGAGCGTTGGACCTTCGAAGACGACGCCCCTTCCCAAGGGCGCGACGGTGATCAAAGCGCAAGGCAAGTGGATCCTGCCCGGGCTGATTGATTCGCACGTCCATTTCTTCCAATCCGGCGATCCCTTCACCAGGCCGGACGCGATCGACGCAACGAAGATCGTGCCCTACGCCAAGGAGGTCGCGCGAAACAAAGCCCGTCTTCCGGCGACCTTCAAGGTCTGGCTTGCAAGCGGGGTGACCTCGGTCGCCGACGTCGGTGGCCCGTTCTGGAATTTCGACGCCAGGGACGCGGCGGTGAAGAGCAAGGCCGCTCCGCGGGTGGCCATTGCCGGACCACTCACCTCGATGATCGATCGGCCGCAGCTCGACCTCGGCGATCCGCCGATCATCAAGATCACTTCCCCCGAGGCGGCCAAAGAGCTGGCGGCGAAGGAGCTGGCGCGCCGGCCCGATTTTCTCAAGGTCTGGTTCATCCACCGGCCGACGGATGACCTCGCCGCGCAGGAAGCGATCGTCAAGGCGACGGGCGACGCCGCCCACGCGGGGGGAATCCGGCTCGCGGTCCACGCGACCGAGCTGGACGTGGCGAAGGCTTCGCTGCGCGCGGGGGCCGACATCCTCGTTCACTCCGTTGCCGACCTGCCCATCGACGCGGAATTCATCACCTTGGCGAAGAAGCGCAACGCGATCTACGTGCCGACGCGGAGCAGAGGCTCGCCGATCCGGAAATTCTCAAGCAGATGAACGCCCTCGAGAAAGTACCCAAGGATCAGCTTCCCACCCGGGTGGCGCAGCTCCGACAGAAGGGCCGCACGCCGGCCAATATGGTGGACATGAAGAATCTGCGCCCGGTCTGGGATGCCGGGATCACCGTGGCGATGGGAACGGACGCCGGAAATGTCGGGACCCTCCACGGGCCTTCGGTCTTTCGCGAGATGCAGCTGATGCGCGATGCCGGACTTTCGATGCCCGAGGTCCTGCTCTCCGCCACGCTCAACGGGGCCAAAGTGATGGGGATGGACCGCGAGCTTGGAACGGTGCAGCCGGGCATGCTCGCCGATTTGATCATCTTGAACGCGGATCCGCTGCAGAGCGTCGACAACCTGAGCAAGGTGCACCGCACGATCAAGGGCGGCGTCATCTACGATCCGGTCAAGCTGATGCGATCCATTCGTTGACTGAAAAAGGAACGACACGGATGAATACCACCCGGCATCTCGCACTCGCGCTGCTCGCGCTGTCCTCTTTCGCCCACGCCGCCAATTATCCGGAACCGAAGCACGGCGATTTCACGGTTCGGAATTTCCATTTCAAGAGCGGGGAAACGCTTCCGCAGCTCAAGCTCCACTACGTGACGCTGGGTTCCCCCAAGCGCGATAAGGCGGGCGTGGTTCGCAACGCGGTGCTGGTGCTGCATGGCACCGGGGGCTCGAGCTCGCAGTTTCTCAGCGAGACTTTCGGGGGAGCTCTCTTCGGCCCCGGCCAGATTCTGGACGCATCCCGCTACTACATCGTCCTGCCAGACGGCATCGGCCATGGTCAGTCGAGCAAGCCCAGCGACGGGCTCCGGGCGGCCTTCCCGCACTACGATTACGACGACATGGTTGCCGCGACGCACCAGCTTCTGACCGAGCACCTCGGGGTCAACCACCTGCGCCTGGTGATGGGAACGTCGATGGGCGGAATGCACAGCTGGGTCTGGGGAGAGACGTACCCCGACTACATGGACGCGTTGATGCCGCTGGCCAGTCTTCCAGTTCAGATCGCCGGGCGGAATCGAATGATGCGGCGGATGATCATCGACTCGATCGAGAAGGATCCCCAGTGGAACGAGGGCAATTATCAAACCCAGCCCCGGGGCCTGACCTCGGCGGTCTACACGCTGATGATGATGAGCAGCAACGCGCTCTTCTGGCAGAAGGAGGCTCCCACCCGAGACGCGGCGGACAAGTTCTTCGACACCTGGATCTCCGCCCGCGTCCCGAAGATGGACGCCAATGACCTTCTCTACCAGGTGAAAGCCTCGCGAAATTACGACCCTTCGCCGAAGCTGGAGACGATTCGGGCGCCGCTTCTGGCGATCAACTCCGCCGACGATGTGATCAACCCGCCGGAGCTTGGAATTCTGGAGAGCGAGATCAAGCGGGTGAAGAACGGGCGGGCAATCGTCCTGCCGATCACCGACAAAACGCGCGGACACGGGACGCACTCGCTTCCGGAAATCTGGAAGGAGCACCTGGCGGAGCTGCTCAAGAAATCGGAGCCGGCGAGCTAAAAACCAAAAGCGTGGTACTCCAAGGGCGCGGTTCAGCTTTCGGAGCAGCGGTGAGCGTGAACATCAAAATTTGTGGCGTACGCCGGGCGGTGGACGTCGGGACGTGCGTGGCGGCCGGGGTGGACGCGATCGGGTTCAACTGCTGGCCGGGCAGCCCCAGGTACCTGACGCCCGGAGCGGCGGCCGATCTGGTGGCGCAGGTCCCCTCATCGATCCTCCCGGTGGGCGTGTTCGTGAAAGCGTCGCCCGCGGAGGTGGCGCGAACCGTGGCGATCGCCGGCTTTCGCGCCGTCCAGCTCCACGGCGACGAAGACCCCTCGGCCTATG
>WNFG01004690.1_pt1 | contig 12803 bp, 11 predicted proteins | sample 5400431 | NCBI WGS metagenome assembly WNFG01 (sample SAMN13153346, study PRJNA577476) | soil metagenome | isolation source: 120 cm saprolite under Douglas fir tree site 2 hole 3 replicate 2 | place: USA:California | collected 2015-04-18
TTTCCTTCTCGCGGTGCTGCTTGCAGGAATCTCCTACCTGGACAAAGTTTACGGCATTGCTGCGACCGATCCCGGCAAGCCGGGCTACCAGAGCCTGCTCTCGATGCTCATCGCCGCCGTTTTTGGCAAGGGAACTTTCTACTACTTGACCATGGGCGCGATCCTGGTGGTCCTTTCACTTTCGGCCAACACGGCCTTCGCCGACTTCCCCCGCCTATGCCGCGCCATCGCGCAGAACAACTATTTGCCGCACGCATTCGCGCATCGCGGCCGGCGGCTCGTCTACAGCTATGGGATCGTCGTGCTGGCGTTGTTGACGGGCTTTCTGCTGGTGCTCTTCGATGGCGTCACGGACAGATTGATACCTCTTTACGCCGTGGGCGCCTTTCTGGCTTTCACGTTGTCGCAGTTCGGAATGGTGGTGCATTGGAAGAAAAACCGCGGACCGCATTGGGTGAAGAGCGCGCTGATCAATGGACTCGGAGGCTCTGTCACCGGCGTTACGGTTATCGTGGTCCTGATTGCGAAGTTTGTGGAAGGCGCGTGGATCACGCTGCTGTTTATTCCGATGCTGATCCTGATCTTTCGCGCGGTGCGCGGCCACTACCACGTGGTGAGTGTCGGCACTACCACGACGGCGCCCGTGGTACCTGCGGCGCAAAATCAGCCGCCCATCGTGGTCGTGCCCATCGAGCGCTGGAACCGCATCAGCAAACAAGGACTGGAGCTTGCTTCGCAACTCTCGGCGGAGATAGTTGCCGTGCACGTCGAGCCGGGCGAACACTTCGAGCTTTTGAAGGAAGACTGGAAGCGTTACGTCGAGCCGCCCTTCCGCGCCGCCGGTGCCGAGCCGCCAAGACTCGTCATCCTTCCTTCACCCTACCGCTTCGTGATTGTGCCGCTGGTTCAGTACATTCTCGAGCTGTCGGAAAAGCATCCGGACCGGCGCATCAACGTTGTGATTCCCGAGCTCGTGGAAGATCGCTGGTACGAGTATTTCTTGCACAACCAGCGCGCGCGGCTGCTGGAGTGGATGCTGCTGGTGCGCGGAAACGAACGCATCTCCACCGTGACTTCTCCTTAGCATCTCCACCGTGACTTCTCCTTACCACCTTCCCAAAACTGCGTGAGCCATTCACTGCAGGATGGAAGGCAGCAGCGCGAGAGACGCTGCTGAGCGTGCGGCGGGATGGCTGGCCGGAACTCCTCGAACGTGGATTCCATCCCGCCCGCTAGCACCCGGGGGTTATTGTTTGGCACCGTTCAATTCTTCAAACTTCTTTTTTGCCCACTGATCCTGGGGGTTCAATTCGAGGAGTTTCCCGTAAATCGCCTTCGCTTTCTGAAGTTCGTTGTTCGCAATGTAGGCGTTCGCCAACTCGTTGTAGGCCCAAACTGATGGCGGTGTATTGACCTCGACGTTTAGCTCCATGATCGCGGCGGCTTCCTTGGCTTTATCCTGCTTGAGCAGGCTCTCTGTCAGAATATTGAGAGGGGTTTCCCCGAAGTCGTATTGGCCGCCGCCGAGATCCTCTTTTCTGAGGTGAGGCGGCGATGGCAGGTGACGCACTCCACGCGAGTGGGGGCGGTCCTACCCATCTTGGCGATGTATTCGTTATTGACGGCATCGACCATCCGCAACATCGCGCGCGCGGTTTTTTTGGTGTCTTTTTCGTCCGAGGCAAAATCCATTTGCTCAAGGGAGTTGCCGGCTTTTCCCGCATGGCAAAACTGGCAGCGCACGTTCAAGGCAAAGGAAAATCCGCGCATGGTTCCGATGAGCTGCTGCTTGGAAATATCTTTCGGGAAGTACTGCAAATTGGAGAATTTGTCGGGTACCTGAGCCTCAGTCACAACTGCGGCCAAGGACAGCACCAACGGCAGAACAGCCGCCGCCAAACCAGCGATTCGAATCAAGCACGGCATCGCGCGCCTCCCCCGGCACTTCCCCTCGTCTGCGAACAGGACTCTAAGGTTAGTGAACCGCGGGAGCGATGTGGTGGGGAGGGCATCAATTTGTTGTCCGGAATTTGTCAGGAAACTGTCCACGAAACGCAAATTCCGCCGGCCGGGATCCAGCTCCCGGAACCGCCGGTGCTATACTCGCCAGCCTGAATGGCGAATTCGTTTTCCTGGCATTCGCGGAGCTCGCGGACGGCCCTGATTGTCCTTCTGTTGTTGGTCAGCCTGGCAACGGCGACGATGATTGCGGTCCAGGCGCAATACGCGAATGCGACGCAGCGGGCCGCGGCGGAGAGCGTGCTGCGCGACTATTCCTCGCTCGTTGCCGACGAAGTGATCCGGCGATCGGCATCAGAGATCGGCTACTACGGCTACTACCCGCTGGTGGGAGCCGTTTTTCACGAAGTGCAGCAAACAGGAAGCCTGCCCGTCGAGATCGGGGAAAAACTTCGCGCGGCAGAGGACGCGCGCGTGAAACGCGCTGCCAGCCTGGCGAAAAGCTACTTCCAGATGGAGCCTTCAACCGGACGATTCGTTTTTCTCGGCGAAGCTCCGCCCGAAGAGGTGACCATCTGGCTGCGGCAAAACGTCGCGCGCCTCTCCGCGCAGCATAGCGACGTGCCCTATCAAGTGTTTCATTCTCAGGCCGCAGAGACACCGCGGACCTTCGTCGCGGGCATCACCCGCGGACCGCGAGGCCAGGAGACTGCCGCGGGTTTCGAAGTCGATCTTGCCGCTCTGACGCCCTGGTTTGCGACCGCTTTGAATCGCCAGCCGCTGGTGCCGCCGTCGCTGGGGCACGGCAAGGTGACGAATGCAGCGGTGCACGTCAGCATCCAGGATCACAGCGGAGTGGAACGCTACCGTCTCGGCGAGCAGGCGTCGTACGGATTGGCGGCCACGAAGCCGTTTGGTGATACCTATCAGGGAATTTTCTCGGGCTTCACGGTGGAAGCGTCGATCGACCCGCAAGTCTCCCGGCAAATTGTCATTGGCGGGCTGCCGCGATCGCGCTTGCCGTTTTTCCTCGGGCTGCTGGCGCTGAACGCGGGACTCATCGTGACGGCCATCCTGCAGCTTCGCCGGGAGATGGCGCTGCAGGAGTTGCGGGATGAGTTCGTCTCCAGCGTCTCGCACGAGCTGCGCACGCCGCTGACACAGATCCGCATGTTCACGGAGACGCTGCTGCTGGATCGCATTCGTTCGACCGAGGAGCACAGGCGCTCGCTCGAAATCATCGACCGCGAAGCGCGCAGGCTTACGCAGCTGGTCGAAAATGTCCTGCAATTCTCGCGGATGGAAAGAAAAATCGATACGCTCTCGATGGAAGAGCGCGAAATTGCCCCGTTGATTCAGGAAATCACCGAGGACTTCGAATCGGCGATGAACGGCGGTGAAACACAAATCGAAACCCGGCTCACGTTCGGCCTGCGCGCGAACGTGGACCCCGACGCGCTCCGGCAAATCGTGCTGAATCTTTTGGACAATGCCGTGAAGTACGGCAAGAAAGGGCAGCAGGTGATCGTGGGGCTGGAAGCGGGCGAAGGCACGGCGCAGCTCTTCGTGGATGACCAAGGGCCAGGCGTGCCGGCGGCGGATCGCAAACGAATCTTCGAGCGTTTCCAAAGACTGGAGCGCGACCGCCAATCAGCGATCGCGGGCACGGGAATCGGCCTGTCTGTGGTGCAAGACTTGGTGACGCGCCACGGCGGCCGGTGTTGGGTAACGACGGGTGAGCGCGGCGGAGCGAAATTCATCGTGGAGCTGCCGGTTTCCGCGGGAGAAAAAGTGGCGCGCGAGCAGCGAAAGGAATCACCGTGAGCCGCATCCTGCTGATTGAGGACAACCGCGATCTGGCCTTCGGTCTGCGAAACAATCTGGAGATCGAGGGCTATGAAGTCGATACGGCCGAAGATGGAAAGGCCGGATTGAGGGCGTTCACGAAGGCGAATCCCGATCTTGTGATCCTGGACTTGATGCTGCCGGAGCTGGACGGTTTTCGCGTGTTGAAATCCTTGCGGCAGGAGGGGCACGCGACGCCGGTGCTTCTTCTGACGGCCAAGGGAGAAGAGGCCGATAAAGTGAGAGGCCTGCGGATGGGAGCGGACGACTACGTGACAAAACCGTTCGGGCTGCTGGAGTTGCTCGCAAGAGTCGAAGCGCTGCTGCGGCGCACGCACGCGGGGCGCAACGCGGGTGACGAAACCCGGGAAGTGCATCGCTTCGGCGAGATCGAAGTGAACCCCGCGGCAAGGACGGTGCGGCGCGGGGCGCAAGCGATTGAACTGGCGCCGAAGGAATTTGATTTGCTGCTGGCGCTTCTGAAAGCACGCGGCGCGGTGGTTTCGCGGCTGCAGTTGATGAGGGAAGTGTGGGGCTATTCGGCGGCGGTCGTCAGCCGGACGGTGGACACGCACGTCGCGGAGCTGCGGCGCAAGCTCGAAGAAAATCCGGCCTCGCCCCGGCACATCATCACCGTGCGAAAAACCGGCTACCGCATCAAGCTGTGAAAAACTTTTCGACTATTCGTAGCGTAACGCCACGAGAGGGTCGACGCGCGAGGCGCGGCGTGCTGGGACCCAGCAGGCCACCAGTCCAGTAAACAGAAGCAGCAGGGGAACCGTCGCCAGTGTCGCTGGGTCGTAGGCGGAGACGCCCCAAAGCTGTGAAGAGATGACGCGCGCGAGAATCAAACTCGCGGCTAGGCCGATCGACACGCCCAGGATGACAAGGCGCAAACCCATTCGAAGGACCAGCTTGACGACGTCACCGCGCTCGGCGCCGAGCGCCATGCGAATGCCGATTTCGTGTGTGCGGCGAGCCGCGGCGTAGGCGAGCACGCTGTACACGCCGACGGTCACGAGAATCAGGCCGATGCTCGCGAAAATGGTCATCAGAAGGAACCCGAAACGAGGCCCCGCGTAGGAGAACTGGCTAATATAACCCTCGAGTGTGCCCGTCAGTGTGAGCGCCACGCTGCGGTCGGTGCTCCAGATTTCCTGGCGAACAGTGTTCAGCATGGTCAGGGGCTCTTTGGCGGTTCGCACGAGGACGCCACGCGCCGCCGAGCCAGTCATCGTATACGGCACCCAAACTTCCGGCGTGACGGGCTCTTGCAATCCCTGGTTTTTCACATCGGCGACGACGCCGATGATCTCGAACCACGGGTCGTGCAATGGGTCGGGAAATTGTTCGAGCTGGGCGAGATGCACTCGCTGGCCGAGAGGATTCTCATCCTTCAGGTATTTTTGCGCAAAGGTCTGGTTGATGACGGCGAGTTTTCTCGCGCCGTTGACCTCCGCTTCGGTGAACGGCCGGCCCTGCACGAATTGAATCTTCAGAACCCCGAAATAGCCTTCACTGCAGAGTTGAAACATCGCCGTCCATTTCTCGGAATGCGTTTTACCGGGGATTTCGACGTCGCTGGGGATGCCCCCATAGGGTGGCAGAGTGCTCGTTTCCGTGGCTTCGACAACTCCGGGCAGGGCTTTCAAGCGCAGCAGCAGCGGCCGGAAAAATCCCGCCACCTGATCAGCGGTTTTGTAGCGGTCCTGAGGGAGCGGAAGCCGCGCGGCCAGGATGTGATCGGGTTGCAGACCGAGATGGACGTCACGAAGCGCGACGAAGCTGCGCATCAGCAGGCCTGCGGCGACGAGGAGCGTCAGCGAAAGCGCAACCTCGAGAACCACGACGGCGTCGCGCAGACGGCCATGGTGAAATCCGCCGCCTACTTCTTTGCCGCTGTCGCGCAGGGGATCGTTCAAGTCGCGCCGCGCGGCCTGCAATGAAGGAACGAGACCAAAAACCAGCGCTGTAAGCATCGCCACGCCAAGCGTAAAGAACAGCACGGGAGCGTTGAGCCGGATCACGGCTTCCGCGGGGATGATCTCCCGCGGAATGACGGCGACCATAGACTTGAGCCCTCCCCAGGCCATCAACGCGCCGAGGGCGGCCCCACCGATGGCCAAGATGAGACTTTCCACGAGCAACTGGCGCACCAGGCGCCAGCGGCCCGCGCCGAGAGCGGCGCGGATGGCGAACTCTTTTTCGCGAGTGGTAGCTCGGGCAAGCAGCAAGTTGGCCACGTTACCGCAGCCGATCATCAACAGTAATCCGACGGCCGCCAGGACGATGAAAAGCGTCACGCGGAAGCGTCCAACAACTGAGTCAGTTAGCGAAGTGAGTTGAACATTGAAATGTTTCGGGTAGTCCTTGGGATAGACTTTCGCAAGGCGCTGCGCGATCACCGCGAAATCCGCCTCCGCCTGGCGAATCGTAACCCCGCGCTTGAGGTGTCCGTAGAGGACCCAGAAGCGGGGGAACCCGTAAGTCGACGACGTTGCGGACCGGCTGGGTTTGTCCGGAATCCACATGTCGGCATCCCACCAGGCAAAGCGCGGCGGCATAATGCCGATTAAGGTGCGGGACGTTCCGTTGAGCACAAAAGTCTTATTGAGGATTGCCGGGTCCGCGTTGAAGCTGTTTACCCAGACCTTGTAGCGCAGGACTAAGACCGGCGGCGCTCCCAGCTCATAATCGGCGGGCTGCATGACCCGGCCGAGAAGGGCAGGCATCCCCAGAAATTCAAAAGTGCCCGGCGTCACCCGCGCGCCGCGGAAGCGTTCCGTCCCCTCACCTTGGGTGTAGAGAATGTCCTCGCTGTCGCTGGCGATGACCCTGTCAAATGAATGATTCTGTGCGGCATAATCAAGAAACTCCGGCCCGGAATAGGCTGCGCGACCGCCGGGCCCGTTTTGCTCCGTGTCGTGGATCTGCACCAACATGAGGCGCTGCGAGTCAGGATAGGGGAAGGGTTCGAGAAGAACGTTTTCGATGACGCTGAAGATGGCTGTTGAAGCACCGATGCCCAACGCCAGGGTGAGGATGGCAACGAGAGCAAAACCGGGACTCTTCCTAAGATTGCGAACAGCGTATGAAACATCCTGCCAGAAAGAGTCCATAGTTGTCCTCCTCAAGAACAGACTACGTAGCTTGTGCTTTTTAAGTTCCGATAGATTGGACTCCGCGGCAAAGGATTTGTTTCCTTCGCTGGGTTGGCGTCCTTCCCGTCCCGTGTTCCTCTATCCCCGCAGGCTTCGCCTCACGGTTTTCGTCACGCTCTTTTGAAACGTTTCGCAGGCATCCGCCACTACCTGGCTAGAAACACCTTCCCAATTCAAAGGCCCTGTAAGGATCGGCGGCCGCGGCCTACTATCCAGCCAGGTGCCGGCCGGGGGGCAATTGCTCGGGAGACGCGCGGGGAGCACTTCAGGGAGAGTTGTGCTCCCTCTGCGTTGTGCCTCGGTTCTGCCTGCATGCAATCGTTAATGAGCCGCTCTGCCCGCACTCTTCACTTCCACCAGGACCCAGAAGAGCGTTGTTTTCCCCACATTTTCGGACGTGTGCGGTCTTTAGTCTTGAGCCAGCCGCCTTCGCCTTCTTTCGACTCCCAGGTGTCCACTCTTCCATTGGAGTGCACGACCTTCATCGTGCCGGACCGGGTGACGTAATACCAGCCGGAGGGATGCGTGTGCAGGGCGTCTTTGTCGCCAGGGGCGAGCGTGTTTTCGATCACGCGGACGTGCTCGTTCTCCAGCAGGATTTTGTTGTGATCGCCGGCCACTTTGACGACATCCTGCGCGCGGCTGCTTCCCGGGCACGCGAGCATCAGTGCAGCCCCGGCCACCACCGACAACCTCGAAAGCGTCATTTCTGTTCTCCTCCGGCACGACGCAAGGAAGGTAAATTGGATGCGAACCGCCTCGCATGGTACACGAATTGTCCTGGCGGGTTCACTCGGCTTGTGTGCGAAGATAGGCCGGACAAAATACCTATCAGGGGCAAATGATGAAATCCTGGCGCGCCGTTGCGGTTGTTGCAGTCGCTCTCGCGGTCGCCAGCACGGCTTACTTCGCACGGCCGCGCGCGGCGGCGAAGCCGCCGCAAGCGCAACAAAACCAGCAAACGCCGACCATCGAGGAATACCAGCCCAAGTCCACGCTCGTCACCAAGGAACACAAGATCGAGCGGGCCAAGTATCCGTTCATCGACATTCACAGCCACCACTGGAATCCCACGCCCGAGCGCGTGGACCAACTCGTCAAAGAGATGGACACGATCAATCTCCGGGTCATGGTGAATCTGAGCGGCGGAACGGGCGAACAGCTACGGCGAACCGTTGAGACCATGAAAGGACGCTACCCGGACCGCTTCGTGGTTTTCGCCAACATGAATTTCGACGACCTGAACACCCCTGAATTCGGCAAGCGCGTCACGGAGCGGCTCGAGCAGGACGTCAAGAAGGGCGCCCAGGGACTGAAGATCTTCAAGAACTTCGGAATGGACCTGAAATATGCCAACGGCGAACGCGTGCACGTCGACGATCCGGTCTTCGATCAAATTTTTGAGAAATGCGCAGACCTGAAGATCCCCGTGCTGATTCACGTCGCGGAGCCCTCGGCGTTCTTTGATCCGTGGGACAAGTACAATGAGCGCTGGCTGGAGCTGAAAGAATTTCCCCAGCGCGCGCGGCCGCCCTCGAAGTATCCGCCGTTCGAGACGCTGATGACCGAGCGCAACCACCTCTTCGCCAAGCATCCGCGGACACAGTTCATCGCCGCGCACCTCGCCTTTCATGGCAACGACCTTGAGCGGCTCGGGAAACTTTTCGACGCCAATCCGAATGTGAACGTGGACATTGCCGCCGTGCTCGCGGAGCTGGGGCGGCAGCCGTACTCGGCGCACGATTTCCTGGTCAAGTATCGGGACCGCGTGCTGATGGGAAAAGACATCTATGACGTGAACGAATACAAATGGTATTTCCGCTCGCTCGAAACGCGCGACGAATATTTCGAGTACTACCGCAAGCGCCACGCCTTCTGGCGGATTTATGGCTTCCAGGTGCCCGACGACGTGCTGAAGAAAATCTATTACAAAAATGCGCTCAGACTGGTGCCAGGGATCAACGCGAAAGCGTTTCCGGATTAATCAAACTGGTGCGGACGCAGTTTTTCTAGCGAATAGGAACCACGGCTCTCGTGGAGAACAAGACGAAGATGAGATGCAACCTACGCGCCGCCAACGAACGGCCGGGGCAACGACTGGGTGCTGTTGCTCGAGGATGCAGCGGCGGGGTACTCGCTGCCGGGTATTTTGAATTGATGTATCAAGCCGCGCAAGCGTTCAAATAGCAGGACGCCACGGCCCAAAAACAAAATGCACTGCTGGGCGTAACGGGAGCTGCTGCTCTAGCATCTCACTAGCGAAGTAAAATAGGGCCAGTCGTTCGAGAAGGTCCTCGCTGGCAATCTACCTCGGGGCGGTCCCGCCACGCTCCCTGCCCGGTCTTCCCAGCTAATCCTCGAGAGGGTGTGCGCGAAGCGGACAAATTCATCCATCTGGAGGATAGAAGAATGCGAATTGTAAAAGAAGTTGTCCTAGCACTATGCATCACTCTGCTCTGCGCTCTGATTAGCCCCGGCGCAAGAGCGGACAGCTCGAACAAAAAGACCATCGTGACCTTCAGCGACTCGGTGGAGATTCCTGGCCAAGTGCTGCCGGCAGGGACGTACGTCTTCAAGCTGGTAGGATCCAGCAACGACCGGCACATCGTGCAAGTCTGGAACAGGAATGAAACCCGGGTCCTCGCAACCATCCTCGCGGTTCCGAACTACCGCACGGGGCCTGCAGATAAGAGCGTTTTCGAATTCGATGAGCGCTCCAGTGATTCGCCCATGGCGCTGCGATCCTGGTTCTATCCCGGAGACAGCGTCGGTCAGGAATTTGTTTATTCCCATAACCGGTAAGAGCAACCCGCTCCGGCAAAAACCTCAGACCATTTCTTAGCACTCTAACTAAATTAGCGAACGATGAGGCTCCCGCTGAAGAAGGGCGGGGGCCTCATCGCGTTTTCAATAACGGGAAGGACTCAAATCCTTTACAGGCAGAAGCATACAACCCTCTTCCCTATGTGAAGAATAAACCGGACACTTCCGAGCAGAGACGGTTGCGTGTATGCTGCCGTGCGGTCTTATGGAAATGCTGCAGTCTGCGTCGCCCGGCGGCGCTCGCCAACAAATTCAATCCAAAGAGGTCCTGATGATGCCCGATCGACGTTCCTTTCTCGCGTATTTTTCCGGCTTGGGTCTGGCCCCAACGCTTTTTCCTGGCGTGCTATGGGGAAAGCTCGAGGAAGAAAAGACCGCGAGCGTGACGAAAGAGATGCTGCGCGATGCGGCGGCTGTGGCGGGCATCACGTTCACTGGCGAACAAATCGACCGCATGCTGGAAGGCGTGAACAAGAATCTTGCGCACTACGAAGAGCTGAGAAAAGTGCCGCTCGACAACGGCGTTGCGCCGCCGCTGTACTTCAATCCCATCGTTCCGGGGATGAAGATCGACCGCGCGAAGCGCACGTTCCACGCGGGTAGACCTCCGCACGCGACGCGGCCGCGGAATCTGGAAGGGGCGGCGTTTTGGCCGGTCACAAAGCTTGCCGAATTGATTCGCACCAAGCAAGCGAGCTCGGCCGAGCTGACGGAAATGTATTTGGACCGGCTGAAGAGGCACAACCCGCGACTATTGTGCGCGGTGACCATCACCGGGGATCTGGCAAGGAGGCAGGCGCGGGAGGCGGATCAAGAAATTGCGGCGGGGCGATATCGCGGGCCGCTGCACGGAATCCCATACGGCGTGAAGGATTTGTGCGCCGCGAAGGGGTATCCCACGACTTGGGGAGCGGCGCCGTTCAAGAGCCGCGTTATCGATAAGGATGCGACCGTGGTCTCTCGGCTGAGGGAAGCGGGAGCCGTGTTGGTGGCCAAGCTGACGACCGGAGAACTCGCTCTCGATGATGTGTGGTTTGGAGGCCAGACAAAGAATCCCTGGGACCTCTCGATGGGGTCGCAAGGATCATCCGCAGGACCCGGTTCGGCGACGGCGGCGGGCCTGGTGGGCTTCTCGATTGGGACGGAAACGGGCGGGTCGATCGTGGAGCCTTCAGGAATTTGCGGCGTGACGGGGCTGCGTCCGACCTACGGTCGCGTGAGCCGGTACGGTGCGATGACTCTGACCTGGAGCCTGGACAAGATTGGTCCGATGTGCCGGAGCGTAGAGGACTGCGCGCTGGTTCTGAACGCGATTCAGGGGCCTGACGATCTGGATCTTACGGTCCAGGAAGTTCCGTTCAACTGGGACGCGGATCTGGACATTCGCAAACTGCGCGTCGGCTATTTGAGGGCCGCTTTTTCCAACACGCGCCAATCGGCCCAGGTGGATGCAAATGACGCCGCGGCGCTCGAGAAAATCTGCAGCCTGGGCGTGAAGCTCATTGAGGTTGCGCTGCCGGAACATTCGGATCTGGACATCGGAATAATCATCTACGGCGAAGGCAACGCGGCGCTGAAGGATCCGGTGGAGACCCAGCCGGAATTGCTGGTGCGCCAGGACCGCGTCACCAACCAGAACGCGCTGCGGCTGCTTCCGGCAGTGGAGTACTTGAATGCGCAGAGGGTGCGAACGCTGCTTATGCAGGAAATGGCGCGAGTGATGGAGAACGTCGATGTGTACCTGGTGCCGTTTGACTATGGAGACTACACACCGAATCCAGTCGCGACGATGAATACCTCGGTGACAAATCTCACGGGACATCCATGCGTGGTCGTGCCCCACGGCTTCAATGAGAAGGGGGACCCGACAAGCCTGACGTTTGTCGGCAAGCTCTTCGGGGAGGCGGAGATGCTTGCGCTAGCGAGGGCGTACCAGAACGCGACGGAATGGCACCTCAAGCATCCACCGCTCTTTGTAACTATCTGAGAACGTGTCGGCGAGGAGCGACGGAGATGAAGGCCGCTAAAAACAAAACCGCGGTTGGGCGCCTGGATGATAACGGCTTAGTTCTGGGGCAGTTCTTGCGCAGGCGTGGTTTCGATTTCCGGGCCGTGGTGGCCGGCCTCTTTCTGCGCAGCCTTCTCCAGCTTGCGCTGCGCGCGTTTGGCTTCCTTCATTTTGCTTTTTTCCATCCGCTTCATTTCTTTTTGGCGCTTTTGAAATGTCGTGGTCATGGCTTCTCCCCTCGTGATTTGCGGGACTACCAGCGGGGTTCGCGCGGCTGGCGCGCCGCTTCGCGGTAATCTTCGTTCGAGAAGCGGTCGCGGCCGCCACCTTTGCCGCCCTTGTTGTAGCCGCCGCCAAATCCGCCGCCCTTGCCGAACGTCTTGGGGCCTCGCGGCGGTCCGCCTTCGCCCTTGGGCCGCGCTTCGTTCACCTTGAGGTTGCGTCCGCCGGCTTCCTTGCCGTCCAGTCCGGCAATGGCCTTGGCGGCCTCTTCGTCATTGGGCATCTCCACAAACGCAAACCCGCGAGCCCGGCCGGTTTCCCGGTCCATGGCCATGTGCACGCGCGTGACTTGACCAAAGGGCTCAAAGAGCGCTCGCAGATCGCTCTCCGTGGTCTGAAAGTTCATATTCCCAACAAAAAGACTCTTCATGCTGTTTCTCCTATTGCTTTGCCGAGAATGCATTTCCAAGTGCGGTTAACAAAACAAGCCAGCAAGAGGCCGGGCCCCAAGGCCGCAAACGGTTGGCAATGAATCGGCTGAAGCCAGCGGAGGGATGGAAACCACGCCCAACAGGGAATTCAGGCAATTCAACTTCGGCAATTGAAATAATAGCACAAATCGCCTCGAAAGGCCCAGCATAGTTGGATCGGCACTAGAACCAGGTGGAGGCTCTATAGCGGCGATAATCGTCGCCGAAATGCTCTTCGAGGATGCGCGCTTCGGCGCGGGCGCGGGTGACCTGCAGGATTAGCACAGGCACGAGAAGCAAGAGGAGAAGCGGCCG
>WNFG01010906.1_pt1 | contig 12803 bp, 8 predicted proteins | sample 5400431 | NCBI WGS metagenome assembly WNFG01 (sample SAMN13153346, study PRJNA577476) | soil metagenome | isolation source: 120 cm saprolite under Douglas fir tree site 2 hole 3 replicate 2 | place: USA:California | collected 2015-04-18
GATCGGATGCTGGTGGCGCTGCGGGAATCGTCCGTGCTGCGCAACTACGAGGTGCACATGCGCCGCAAGGACGGGAAGCCGATCTGGGTGCTGTCCAATATCACGCTGCGAACAGGTGAAGACGGTGAAGAGGTCCTCGAGAACCTCACGGTCGACATCAGCGATCGCAAGTCACTGGAGCAGCAGCTGTGGCAGGCGCAGAAGCTCGATGCGCTGGGCAGTCTGGCCGGCGGTGTGGCCCACGACTTCAACAACCTGTTGACGGCGATCATCGGCTACGCCGACATCCTGCGCGAAGACCTTGGCGCATCCTCGCCGCATACCGACGATATCAACGAGATCATCAAAGCGAGTGACCGCGCGACCGCGTTGACGAGCCAGTTGCTCGCATTCAGTCGCCGGCAGCCATTCGACCCCAAGCCACTGCGGCTCGACGAGCGGGTCACCGACATGGAGAAGATGCTGCGCCGCCTGCTCGGCCCTCCCATCCGGCTGGTGACGGCCACGGATCCCGATCTCTCGGCTATCCTGGCCGACCCGAGCCAGATCGAGCAGGTCGTGCTGAACCTCGGGGTCAACAGCCGAGATGCCATGCCACAGGGGGGGACGCTCACGATCGAGACCCGCAACGTGCGGCTCGAGGAGCCGTACGCGCACGGTTCGTCACCAGTCCCGCCGGGCTCGTACGTGATGCTCGCGGTCAGCGATACGGGAACCGGCATGGACCAGGAGACCCTGTCCCGTCTGTTCGAGCCCTTCTTCACGACCAAGGAGAAGGGCAAGGGCACGGGCCTGGGTCTGTCGACCGTTTACGGAATCGTGAAACAGAGCCACGGCCACGTGATCGTCTACAGCGAGCCCGGGGTCGGTACCACGTTCAAGTGCTACTTCCCGGTGAGCGAGGCTCGGGTCCGCGTGTCCCGTCCGGTCCAGGCACCAGCCGAAATCAGAGGCACGGAAACGATTCTTCTTGTCGAAGACGAGGAGCCGATTCGTTTGCTCGCCGCGACGGCCCTGCAGCGATTGGGCTACCAGGTGCTGTCGGCCGGCGACGGCAACGCGGCGATGGCGATAGCCGCTGCACACGAGGGCACGATCCATCTCCTCCTCTCGGACGGCGTGCTGTCGGGCGTGCGAGTCCCCGAGCTCCTGCGGCGCATTGTTGCCCAGCGACCCACCACGAAGATTCTGCTAATGTCCGGCTATTCTCAGGAGGCCGTCTTTCAGAACGACATCGTGGCGCCCAACACCGCGTTCCTGCCGAAGCCCTTTACGATCCGGCAGCTGACCGAGCGGGTGCGCGACGTGCTCGACTCCTAGGTAATGTTGGAGTCATGAGTTGGCGCATCAGCTTGGTGCTGGCGACGGCTGCTATTCCACTGGGTTGTCACGAGCCCGCGTCAGCCCCACCGTTCTTCGAACCTGCACTGCCGGATCGCGAGCTCTGGAGCGGCGGCGAAATTCGCGTGACCGTGCCCGCGTTCGCCAATACCACAGCAATTGTCTTGCTCGGCAGCGACACGTTGACGTACCGTCTTGCAGACGAGACGAGACCACCTTGGTGGCTCGTTTGCCACGAAGGGCCGGCGCGTTTCCGGTGCGCGTCGTGGCTGGAAAGCTCGCCGCCTCGTTAGGGAACGTTACGCTACATGGATTTCAGGCGGCGTACTTCGGCCCAATCATGTCCGGACAGCCGTACTGGATCCCTGCGGGCGCTCCGCTCGTGTTTGCCGGTTCTGACGTCGGCGCCGCCCTCGTGGACCTTCGCACCAGCACGCCGGTGGTGAGCCTGCCCGCTGCGCTTCACTCTCCTGACTGCATCTGGAGTCCTTCGCCCAGTTATCGCTCGGATCGGTTCGTGCTCCTGGGGAAGGCGGCCGACGGAACCTGCGGGGTCCCGAAGCTTTGGTCCATTACGTCATCCCCGCAGCTCCTCGACAGCATCGCGTGCTGTTCATATACCTGGTACACGAGCGGTCAACCGAGCGACCGGCGCTGGATCTTCAATTGGAATAATCACAACTACTTCTACAATTGCGACAGCGTGCCGTGTGCGCAGCGGTATTTCGCCTCAGCCGACGGTCCCAGCGGAGTCACGATTTCTCAGCGGGGCGATCGCTTCCTGTGGCTGCCTGCGGACCAGCCCGTTGTCTTCGACAGCAAGACGCTCGACACTGCGTTCGTACTGCCGCAATTCGGCGGCTTGTACGGAGCGTTTTCGTTCGAGGGAGATACGCTTGCGGTTACAGCGGGCGATTCGGCCAATCATGTGCATGTACTCGCGGTGCGAGCCACGGACGGAACGATCGTCCATGACCTAGAAGTCGATTCTGTTATTCCGCTGCCGCGCTATCGGGGATGGAGCTCCGTAGCGTTTGATCCCACTCGGCCATGGCTCTATGCGCTCATTTTCAGATTCGGCGACAGCACATGGGTCCCCACGCTCCTGGTGCTCGACCGGAGCACATGGTCGCCGGTGGGTGTTCTCGATGTGCCGGAGGGAAAGATTCCTGGTATGTTCGCCGCGTTCGCCATCGTGCCCAGCCCTCTCGAACACGGGGTCTATCTAGTGAACGCGGTCAACGGATACAGCATGCATTCGTATCACGCCGTGATTACTCGATTCAGTACTCCATGAGACGATTGACAGTCGTAGATCTCTTGTTCGTCTGCGGGGCGGTGCCGAATCTGCTCGCGCAGACCGACACCACCATCCGCAGCTCACTTCGGACGGTTGAGGTCCCGTCCGGACGTATCACCGCCGTCTATGCTGAGAACGCACACTTCGAGGCTCCGAACTGGTCGCGCGACGGCCGTTTCTTTGTCTTGAACGAGGGCGGGCGGGTGTATCGGTTGGCGGCGCACGACGGCAAAGCACTCGAGCAAATCCGAACGGGCTCCGCTGACAAGGTGAACAACGATCACGGCATCTCGCCGGACGGTCGACTGCTGGTCCTGAGTCATGAAGCCGGGTCGGACTGGCTCTCATCGAGCATCTACATCCTCCCGATCGATGGAGCTGCCGTACCGCGACGGATCACCACCAAATCGCCGAGCTTCTGGCATGGATGGTCGCCGGATGGGACGACACTCGCGTTCGTAGGACGCCGCGACGATGAGTTCGACATCTACACGATCGCCGTCAGTGGGGGGGAGGAACACCGTCTCACGACCTGTCCGGGACTCGACGACGGGCCGGACTATTCTCCCGACGGGCAGTTCATCTACTACAACTCATACTGCAGCGGCAAGATGGAAATCTGGCGCATGCACGCCGACGGCAGCGCGCCGGAGCAGCTCACGCACGACGCGTACGCCAACTGGTTTCCGCACCCGTCGCCCGATGGTCGCTGGGTCGTCTTCCTGTCCTACCTCGAAGACCAGCACAGGACCACCCGTTCGGCAAGCAGGTCAAGCTCCGTCTGATGAACGTGACCGATCGATCGATCCGCGACCTCACCCCGCCGTTCCTCGGCGGCCAAGGCACGATCAACGTTCCGTCGTGGTCGCCCGATAGCCGCCGGCTCGCGTTCGTCGCGTACGAGAGACGGTAAGAGAACGCGTAGCGTAGTGCCCTCCTCGATGCATCAAAAACGCCCTAAGAGCATGCACCGCCGTCGCGTATGATGTAGCGACACGCCGCCGTAGGCAGATGCTGACAGGTCCATTCCCAGGAGAATGCTTAAAGTGGACGCAGCCAGGAGGCCGTGCATGAACTCGAGAAGCCATCCGACGTCCCTGCTCCTCCTTGCCGTCGCTTTGACCATTGCGGCATCCCCCGCTCAGGCGCAACAGCGCGACTCGCTTCAAGCGCTGAAGCGGCTGACACTGGATCAACTGATGAACATCGAGGTGACGTCGGTATCCCGACGGGCGGAACGACTCGCCCAAACCGCCTCGGCGATCCAGGTGATTACGCAAGAGGACATTCGTCAGTCGGGCGCCACCAGTCTTCCAGAAGCACTCCGCCTCGCCGCGAATCTGCAGGTTGCGCAGGTCGATTCGCGGCAGTGGGCAATCAGCGCCCGGGGGTTCAACGGCACGACGGCCAACAAGCTCCTGGTCCTCATCGATGGGCGGACGATCTACACTCCTCTGTTCTCCGGCGTGTTTTGGGACGCGCAAGATGTCGTTCTTGCGGACATCGATCGGATCGAAGTCATCAGCGGCCCGGGGGCGACCCTGTGGGGCGCGAACGCGGTCAACGGCGTGATCAACGTCATCACTAAGGAAGCGAAGGACACGCCAGGACTCGCGCTGGTGGGTGGGGGCGGGACCGAGCTGCAGGGCTTTGGAACAGCCCGCTACGGCGGCACCCTTGGCCCCCGCACTAACTATCGGATCTACGGTACGGGCGTTGCTCGCGACCGGACATTGCTCCCCAATGGTCAGGGTGCTCCGGATGACTGGCACATTGGACAAGGGGGGTTTCGCATCGATTGGGACGCGTCGGCCAGCAACCGTTTGACCCTGCAAGGTGATCTGTACGACGGCCGGAGCAACCAGCTGCGCCCGGGCGACGTCACCCTCAGCGGGAAGAACGTGATCGCGAAATGGGCGCATACCATCTCCGCGAATTCCGACGTCGGGGCCCAGATGTACTACGACCGGACGCACCGGGACATTCCGGGCACCTTCGGAGAAGATCTCGACATCTACGACGTCGATCTCCAACAGCGCGCATTGCTGGCTCGGCACGACGTGGTCTGGGGCGTCGGCTACCGGCTCATCAATGACCGCGTCGCGAATTCCCCTGGCCTGGCGTTCTTGCCGCCCCACGTCGCGCGCCAGTGGTTCACCGCCTTCGTGCAGGATGAGCTCGCCCTCGTCGCCGAGCGGCTCCACGTAACCCTCGGCACGAAGATCGAGCACAACGACTACACGGGATTCGAGATCCAGCCGAGCGGCCGCTTGAACTGGACGCTCAGTCCGTCCAGCACAGGGTGGGCGGCGATTTCGCGGGCGGTGCGCACGCCGTCGCGCATCGACCGCGAGCTCTTCGTGCCCGCTCAACCGCCCTACTTTCTGGCGGGCGGACCGAACTTCCACTCCGAAGAAGAACTGGCGTATGAAGTGGGATTTCGTCATCAGAACGGACCGTGGTTGCTCTCACTCGCGACCTTTTATAGCCACTATCACGGGCTCCGCAGTTTGGAGCAAAAGAACCCGCCTAACCCTTCTCCGCTCGTCATCGGCAACGGCCAGGACGGCGAATCGTATGGCACGGAGCTGGCCGCGACGTATCGCGTTTCCGATCGCTGGCGGTTGCGCGGGGGTTACACGGAGCTGCGCGTCCACGTCTGGCCAAATCCTGGCAGCACCGCCGCCAGTTGTTCTTGTACTCGTCTTTGGACATGCCCGCTCACCTGAGATTGGATGGGATGTTCCGGTATCTCAGCGAGATCGCCAACCAACAACTGCCGGCATACGCCGAGCTGAATGCCCGATTCACCTGGCAACCGGTGGCTGCTTTAGACTTGTCGATCGTGGGCCAGAATCTGTTACACAATCGGCACGCGGAGTTCGGTACGCCGACCGCTCGGCGGCTGATCCAGCGCGGCGTGTATGGGATGGCACAGTGGCACTTCTGACGGCGATCACGGCCCTGGCGTCCTCGCTGCTGCTCGTACAAGGCCAGAGCCCGAAGACGTCCGAGTATCAGCTGAAGGCCGTCTTCCTGTTCAACTTCGCGCAGTTTGTCGACTGGCCTCCCAGCGCAGCGCAGGATTCGCAGCCGCCCCAGCCGCCACTGCTCATCGGCATCCTCGGCGACGACCCGTTCGGCACGTTCCTCGACGAGACCGTCCGCGGTGAACGGGTCGGCGCGCGACCGATCCAGGTCCGTCGCTATCGCCGGATCGCGGACATCGAGGAATGCAACATCCTCTTCATCAGCCGGTCGGAGAACGAGCGGGTCCCGGACATTCTCTCCGTGTTCAAGAATCGGCCCGTACTCACGGTCAGCGACGCGGATGATTTTGCGAGCCAAGGCGGGATCATTGAGTTCTTAACGGACAAGAGCCGCATCCGGCTCAGGATCAACCTGGACGCGGCCGACGCGGCAAAGCTGACCATCAGCTCGAAGCTGCTGCGAGTGGCCGAGGTCGTCAGAACACCGCGACGGTGAGCATGTCGATGCGCGACTGGCCAATCAAGCGGAAGCTGACGGCGATCCTCCTCTTGATCAGCGGTCTGGTCCTCCTCTTGACCTCGGCCGCGTTCGTCACCTACGAGGTCGTGACGTTCCGCCAGTCGATACGGAGTCAGCTGGCCACGCGGTCCCGCATTCTCGCCGCCAACAGCACCGCCGCCCTGGCGTTTGCGAACGAGGCGGACGCAACAGAAATCCTGGGAGCCCTGAAATACGACCCGCACATGGTTGCCGCGGCGCTCTATGACCGGAACGGGCGAGTGCTCGCGACCTATCCAGTAACTGCCAGCGCCGATCTTGTCCCTCCAGCGCCGCAGCCCGACGGCTACCGCTTCGAGGGCGGCCGTCTCGTGGGGTTTACGCCCGTGGCGCAGGGGGAGAACCAGCGGTTGGGGACTCTCTACATCGCGTCGGACACGAAGGCCGTATCGGACGCCCTCCAGCTTTCCGGCGTCATCGCCATCGCGGTCCTCGCGATCGCGATGCTGGCCGCCTATGCGCTGGCCGCCAAGCTGCAGGGACGGATTTCAGAACCGATCCTCGCGCTTGCGGAAACCGCGACGGCGGCCTCGACGCGTCAGGACTATTCCCTCCGGGCGCCCAAGTTTGGCGAGGACGAATTGGGCGCGCTGACCGACTCCTTCAACCAGATGCTCGGCCGAATCGAGGAGCAGAAGCGGGAGCTACAACAGCACGCGACCCGGCTGGAGCAGCGTGTCGCGGAGCGGACCAAGGAGCTTGAACGGCGCGCGCTTGAGCTCCAAGCGGCCAATAGCGAGCTCGATGCCTTCGCGTACTCCGTCTCACACGACTTGCGCGCGCCGCTCCGCAGCATCGACGGATTCAGCCAGGTGTTGCTGGAGGATTACGGCGCGGGGTTGGACGAAGCGGGACGGGATTCCCTCCAGCGCGTACGGGCCGCGAGCCAGCGCATGGCGACGCTGATCGACGATCTGTTGAAGCTGGCCCGCGTCACGCGGACGGAAATGCGGACGGAGCGCGTGGACTTAAGCGGTATGGCCCGGGAGCTCGTGCTCGATATTCAGCGGACGACACCGGACCGCCAGGTGGAATTCGCCATCGCACCAGGTCTCGAGGCGCAGGGGGATTCCCGGCTGCTGCGTGTCGTGCTCGACAATCTCCTGCGCAACGGCTGGAAATACACTGGAAAGCAGCCGCAGCCGCGAGTGGAATTCACAGCGATGGACGAAAACGGTGGCCGGGTATTCGTGATCAAGGACAATGGAGCCGGCTTCGACATGAAATACGCCGACAAGTTATTCGGCGTGTTCCAACGCCTGCACTCAACCGCCGAATTCGAGGGCACCGGTGTGGGGCTCGCAACGGTCCGACGCATCATCAACCGCCACGGCGGCCGGATCTGGGCCGAAGGCATTGTCGATCAGGGCGCGACGTTCTACTTCACGTTGTAATGGGAGGCTCGTGTGAACCCCGGAAAGATTCTGCTCGTGGAGGACAACCCCGACGACGTGACCTTGACGATGCGGGCGCTCAAGAGTCACAACATCACCAACGACGTCGTCGTGGCGCAGGACGGCGTCCAGGCCCTCGATTATCTCTTCGGTGCGCAGGGCCGGTCCCCGTCGCCCGATCTGCCGGCCGTCGTGCTGCTCGACCTCAAACTGCCCAAGGTCAATGGCATGGAGGTGCTGCAACGCATTCGCGCCGACGAGCGCACCAAGCTCTTGCCCGTGGTGATCCTGACCTCCTCGGACGAGGAGCGCGACATCATCGACGGGTACAGCCTGGGTGCGAACAGCTACGTGCGCAAACCGGTGGACTTCGTGGAATTCACCAAGGCGGCGCAGCAGCTCGGTCTCTACTGGCTGCTCATGAACCGGGCCCCGCCGTCCCCCCGCGGCCCGTAAGTCATTGGTACGCAATGGAGTAGACAATTGCTGACAGCATGTCGCGAACATCACAGACATGTTGGGGTCACAAGGATTCTTATGTGTAGAGACCTATGAGCAACCTGCTCCGCATGCTGATGGTCGAGGATTCAGCAGATGACGCCGAGCTGCTGGCACACGAGCTGAGGCGCGCGGGGTTTGCGTTGGAGTTCGAGCGGGTGGATAACGCGGCGGCTCTGGAAGCGGCCCTCGACCGTGCCACGTGGGATATCATCATCGGCGATAACAGCATGCCGGGATTCAGCGGCACGGAGGCTCTCGGTCTCCTTCGGGCTCGCGGCCTGGACATCCCCTTCATTTTCGTTTCGGGCACCATGGGCGAGGATCTCGCCGCGCGCGCGCTCGAAGCAGGCGCTGGTGATGCGCTCACCAAGGGTAACCTGCGCCGACTGATTCCAGTTATCCGGCGCGAGCTGCGCGAGTTCGGGGAACGCAGGGGGCGCCGTGAGACCGAGGCGGCGCTGCGCGTATCGGAAGCCACCTACAGCGCGCTCGTCGAGCAAGCGCCGCTCGGTATCTACCGGTCGACGCCGGCGGGGCGGTTCCTTTCTGCCAACGCCGCGCTCGCGAGAATGCTTGGCTACAGCTCGCCAGCACAATTGCTCACGCTGGACATGGCACCCGACGTATACGCCGATCCGGACGAGCGTCGCCGCCTCGTCGAACGGGACACGTATACCGATCGGGTCTACGATGAGCTGGAAGCCACCTGGAAACGGAAGGATGGCACCCGCATTCGCGTGCAGCTCAGCGTGCGCGCGAGCCGCGACAAAGAGGGCCACGTCGAGTTCTATGAGGCATTCGTCCGCGACATTACCACTCAGCGCCAACTCGAGGCGCAACTCGCGCAAGCGCAGAAGATGGAGGCGATCGGCCGGCTCGCCGGCGGCGTGGCGCACGATTTCAATAACCTGCTCACCGTAATCCTTAGTTACAGCGAGCTGTTGCTCGAGGAACTCCCCAAGGATTCGTCGAACCGGGACGACATCGGGCAGATCCGGAAGGCTGCCCAAGGCGCGAGCGAGCTGACAAGGCAACTGCTCGCGTTCAGCCGGCAGCAGGTGCTCGAGCCAAAAGTCGTCGACCTCAACGCGGCGGTCAGCGGCATAGAGCGGCTGCTCGGCCGCGTCCTGCGAGAAGACATTCAACTCCGCTGCACCCTGTCAGCCGACGCCGGTACGGTGCGAGTGGATCCTGGCCAGCTCGAGCAGGTGATCATGAATCTCGCCGTGAATGCACGCGACGCGATGCCCAACGGCGGTCAGTTGACGGTCGAGACCGCGAACGTGGATCTCGACGAGACGTACATGCAGGCGCATCCACTGGCTGCCCCCGGTCGCTATGTCATGCTCGCGGTCACGGACACGGGCACGGGGATGGACGCGGCGACCCAGGCGCAGATCTTCGAACCGTTTTTTACAACCAAAGAGGTGGGCAAAGGGACCGGTCTCGGTCTGGCGACGGTGCAAGGAATCGTGGAACAGTCCGGCGGCTTCATCTGGGTCTACTCCGAACCGAACCACGGGACGTGCTTCAAGATCTATCTCCCGCGCGTCGATGCGTCCGTCTCAGAGGTCGCTGCTGTCGCGGGCGAAAGCATCATGGGAACGGAGACCGTCCTCGTCGTTGAAGACGTTGAGGCCGTGCGAGCCGTGACGCGCAGAATGCTCGAACGCTATGGATACCGTGTGCTGGAAGCTGCGGACGGTGAGGCCGCGATTCGCCTGGCGGCCAACTCGGCGGAGCACATCCATCTCCTGCTGACAGACGTCGTGATGCCCAACGTCAGCGGACGAGATCTCGCGGAAGTGTTCGTGAAGAAGTATCCAAGTTCGAAGGTGCTGTTCATGTCCGGCTATACGGATGATGCGATCGTTCGCCACGGGATTCTGCAGGAGGGCATCGCCTATCTCCAGAAACCCTTCACGCCGGATTCCCTGGCGAGCAAGGTGCGCACGGTTCTCGACGCCACCGTCGCGGACCGCGCGGTGTCTGTGCTGGTGATTGACGATCATGAGGACGTCCGGATCTCGCTCCGCCGCACCCTCGAAGGAGCGGGTCACTCAGTACTGGATGCTGCCGATGGTGAACTTGGATTGGCCCTGCTGGACAGCACGAAGGTCGACGTGGTCATCACCGATCTGTTCATGCCGGGACAGGACGGGATCGTGACGTTGCGACGGATTCGCAAGGATCATCCAACGGTGAAAGTCATTGCCATCTCGGGCGGAGCGTTCAGAGGGCAGCTGGACTTGCTGAAAGATGCCGTGCTGTTGGGTGCGACGGCGGCGCTGCGAAAGCCGATTGCACCGGGTGAGCTGCTCGAGGCAATTCGAAAGACAACTCGGGACCTTCCTTCCTAGACTAGCTTCGGTATATCTTCGGGTCACAGCCCGCCGGGGGGGGCCCATGGCTCGAATTCTTCTCGCCGATGCTGACGCCTTCTTCGTCGGAGTAGCGCGGCTCGCCGATCCTGACGGCGCGGGGCGAGCACCGCTGCTCATCGTCGGCGGCTCGCGGGACAGCCGCGGCGTGGTTTGCTCGGCATCCTACGAAACGCGCAAATTCGGCGTCCGCTCCGCGATGCCGATCGCTCGAGCGCTCCGTCTCTGTCCCAACGCGATGTGCGTGCCGGTGCCGTTCAAGGCCTGCCTGGTCAAGAGCGCCGAGATCGGCGACTTGCTGAAGAAGTTCGCGCCGGTCGTCGAGACGGCCAGCGTCGACGAATGGTACATGGATCTCAGCGGCACCGAGGGCGTCTATCACCACGAGTCACTCCACACCACCGCGCAGCGCATTCGGCAGGCCGTCCATCAAGCGACCGGTCTGACCGTCTCGATCGGCGGTGGCACGAACAAGCTCATCGCCAAGCTCGCCGTTGACCGGGCGAAGCCCAGCGCCAACGGCCCTGGGATTCACATCGTCGATGCAGGTGTCGAGGAAGCGTTCCTGCGATCCTGCACGCTGGCCGACATTCCGCTCGTGGGGCCCAAGTTCCAGGCGCGGCTCGCGGCGCGAGGTCTCGTCACCGTCGAAGACGTCCTACGACTGAACGAAGAAGCCTTGCGGCAGTGGCTCAGTGATCGCGAAGCGCGCTGGCTCTGGAACCGCGTGCATGGAATCGATGGCGGCAGCGTGCATCAGCGGGAGACGGCCCGAGGGCTGAGCCGTGACGAGACGTTCAGCAAGGATCTGCACGACGATCGCGACATCGAACGCGAGCTCGTAAGGCTGGTCACGCGCGCGGCATCGGACTTGAGGAGTGACGAGCTCGCCGCGCGAACGGTTGCAGTCCGCATTCGCGACTGGGATTTCCGGACTCGCTCGACGCAGAGGACGTTGCCCGAGCCCGTGATCTCCGACCGCGTGATTCTGCGTGTCGCGCGCGAGCTGCTTGCTGGCCTGCGCGAAGCGCGCCGGGTACCCGCTCGTCTCGTCGGTGTGCGTCTGTCGGGTCTGCTCAAGTCGTGGAAGGCGGATCAACTCTCGTTGTTCACGACTCCAGGAGCATCGGGCGAGACTGCGCGCGATCGTCGGTTGTCGAAGGCGATAAACGGAGTAAGGGAGAAATTCGGACCGAAGAGCATTCTGCCAGGAGCGTTGTCGGCTCTTGCGACCCAGCGTCCCGAGCGCCATATGTAGCGAGGTGTCATCCGTGCCCCCTCTAGCCGGAGCGCACCGTGAAGTCCTCTCATTCAATTACCATTAGCGCCACGGCGCTCGCGTTGATCGCGGCGTGCAACAGCGACTCTCTGCTGAATGGCCCTCCCCCTCGCGAGCCACGTCCACCATCTAGCACGCTGCAACCGACTATCCGGCTCGTGGTCATCGACTCGACCCACCTGCCGTTCGCCGGGACCGCTGCGCAGCGGGCGGCCGGGCACTACATCTTCGAGATCCGCGACAGCGTACCGGTGATCGCGCCCGGCGACTACGTCGCCGGCAGGCAGGGCGGCTTGTTCCTCGGCCGCGTCGTCTCCGTATCCCAAAGCGGCGAGCGCCTGATGGTGGAGATGACTGCCGCGGCATGGCGGGATGTGCTGCAGCCGTTCAAGGTCCACATCCCCTTCACGCCGGGGGCGGGGAGCGCGATGTCACCGTATGGCCTGGTGCGGTGGGGTCCGTGGCACGTGGTGCAGGCCAACCCGCGCGCGAACGGCCCGATGTCGCCCACGCGGACGCCCGCCGCAATGCCGTTCCGCACGCCGAGCGGGGCGCCGGCCAATGCCGACAATTTCGACCCCGTCGGCTTCCTGCTCGACAATTTCGACCTGTGTGCGGCCAGCGGTGTCGTGACGGGATGCGCAAACATCACCGCGAAAGTGTTGAACGCGAACTTTTCGCTCACGGGCGGCGTGGACGTGGGCGCCGATATCGACGTCTTTCACCTCACCCTCGACGCGCACGCCACCATCAACGAGCAGCTCAGCACCGCGCTCGATTTCCAGCTCACCGGAAACGGATCCGTGTCAGTCGACGTGCCGATCCCGGGAGCGGGCTTCGAGCGGGCATTCACGGTGGGGGCATTCTCGGGAAAGATCGAGCTAGGGTTCATTATCAGCGTGGAGGGCGATATCACCGGCACGACGGTGGAGCCGCACGTCCAGGTCTCCGACACCGTCAACATGGGTGCCAGCGTCTCGACGAGCAGCGGCTTCAGCTTCCAGTACGCCGGCACCGGTCACTTCGACGGTGGCGTCAAAGTGGTCGACCTGGGCGAC
>WNFG01012886.1_pt1 | contig 12800 bp, 7 predicted proteins | sample 5400431 | NCBI WGS metagenome assembly WNFG01 (sample SAMN13153346, study PRJNA577476) | soil metagenome | isolation source: 120 cm saprolite under Douglas fir tree site 2 hole 3 replicate 2 | place: USA:California | collected 2015-04-18
CAAGCCGCCGGTGTCGCTGCCCGCGGTGCCGCTGCCGCCCGCGCCGCAGGGCATGCCCGAGCTGCCGCCCGCCCCGCTGGTGGGGCACCTGGGCGAGCGCCCGGTGGCCCCCCTGGCCCCGCCGCGCTTCCTGGCCTGCAACCCGGTGGGTAATCTGCTCGGCGTGGCCTCCGAGCTGATCGAGTGCGGGCGCGCCCGCTACCAGCGCAACGAGCTGGAAGAAGGCCGCGAGGTGCTCGAGAAGGCGGTGCAGTTCGCCACCGAGCGCGCGCAGATCCGCGAGGCGCGCTACTGGCTCGGCGAGACGCTCCTGCGGCTCAACAAGCCCGCCGAGGTGGAGCGCCTGATGCTGCAGGTGCAGCAGGACGATCCGCGCGGCGAGCTCGGCCTCTACGCCGCGCACCAGCTCGGCTGGGTCTCCCTCGAGCTCAACAAGCCCGATCGCGCGCTCACCTATTTCGACACCCTGCTCAAGGTCGGCGCGCCGCCGGCCATCATTTCCTATGCCCGCCACGGCCGCGGGCTCGCGCTCTACGGGCTCAAGCGCTACCCGGAGGCGCGCGACACCTGGGTCGGGCTGCTCAACCAGAGCGCGCCGCGCGCGGTCGCGTGGGAAGGCACGTTCTGGCTCGGCGACACGCTCGGCCGCCTCGGCGATCACGCGGGGGCGGTCCAGCGCCTGCAGACCTTCGTGTCCGGCGGGCCGCAGGTGCTGATCGACAGCGGGCTCCTGCGCCTGGGGTGGTGGAACCGCGCCGCCGGCCAGCCGCTCGAGGCGGCGAAGGCCTATCGCGGGCTGCTCTCGGCCTATCCGCAATCGCGCGAGGGGGCGTGGGCCCGGGCCGGGCTCGTGCAGGCGCTGCTGGACCTCGACGACTACCCCGCCGCGCGCGAGGAGGCCAAGAAGCTGGAGGCGATGAACCGGACCGGTACCCTGGTGGTGCCGGTGCGCCTGCTGATCAGCCGCTGGGCGACCGAGAAGGGGCGCTTCGACGAAGCCCGCGAGATCAACGACGAGCTGCTCGCGCGCACGCTCGATCCCGCCACGCGCTCCTACGTGCTGGCGCTGAGTGCGGAGGCCAGCCGGGCGGGCGGCCAGGTCGGGGAGGCGCGGGATCGCTTCGAGCTCGTCCGGGCGGCGCCCGGCTCGCCCGCGCTGGGCGCCTACGCCGCGCTGCGGCTCGCGCAGATCGATTTCGACACGCGCGAGTTCGCCAAGGCGCGCGACGGCGCGCGGAAGCTCGGGACCGACGCGGCGGCGCCCACCGAGATGCGCGCGGCCGCGCTCGTGCTGGGCGGCGAGGCCGCCTACTGGGCGCGGGATTATCCGCAGGCTGCCGCGGCTTATAGCGGGTTCCTGTCGGCGTATCCGAGCTCTCCGCAGGCGCCGATGGCGAGCCTCGCGCTGGGCTGGGCCGAGCTGCGGGGCGGCAAGCCCGAGGCGGCGCGCCAGCGCTGGACGCGCTACGCCCAGCAGGCGCAGACCGATCCGCGCGCGCCCGAGGCGCTGGTGCTCGCGGCGGAGCTGGCGGGCCGCGCCGGCGACTTCGCGGGCGCCCAGACCCTGCTCGACCAGGTGGTGGACCGCTACCCGAACAGCCCTTACGCGGAGGTGGCGATGCTGAACCGCGCCATCCTCGCGGTGCGTGGCGGCCGCGCCGCCGACGCGCTGCCCGAGCTGGGCCGCCTCGTGCAGCGCGGGGCGGTTTCCCCCTACGTGGCGCGCGCGCGCGTCACGCGCGGCGCGGCGCTCCTGGCCACCGGCAAGCCCGCCGACGCGGAGCGCGACTTCCAGGCCGCGCTGGGCCTGGGCGAGGCCGGGGTGGCGCACCTCGGGATGGGCGCCGCGGACTTCGCCCGCCAGCAGTGGGACGCGGCGGTGCGCGACTTCGTGGAAGCACGCGACGCGGGCGCCGGGCCGGTGTCGGCCGCCGCGAGCTACGGCCTCGCCGCGGTGCTGTTCAACCAGCGCCAGACCGAGGAGTTCAAGCAGGCCGCGACCCCGCTCGTCGCGGGCGCCGTGGATCCGATCACCACGCCGCGCCTGCTGCACGGGCTGGCCGCGGTGGCCGTGGAGGAGAAGCGCTGGCCCGAGGCGAAGACCCTCACCCTGAGGCTCGCCGACCAGTTCCCGCGCTACGAGGGTACGCAGGCCGCGCTCACGACGCTCGCGACGGCGGCGAGCCAGGGGGAGCAGTGGACACTGTCGCGCGACATGTACGCCAAGCTCGGCGAGCGCTTCCCGGGCAGCGCCACCACCGGAGCCAACCGGCTCGCCTACGCGGAGGCCCTGCTGCGCACGGGCGCCGCCGCGGAGGCGCGCCGCGCGCTGGAGCCCGCCGCGGGTGGCGCGGCCGCGCCGGCTCCGTCGCCGCGCGCCACCATGCTGATGGCGGAAGCGCAGGAAGCCACCGGCGATCGCGCCGGCGCCCTCGACACCTACGCGCGCGCGGCCGCCGCCGCGGGCAGCCCGAAGGAGAAGGCCTTCGGACTGCTGGGGCAGGGGCGGCTCCTGGCGGCCGACGGCAAGTGGGACGAGGCGCGCGGCCGGCTCGAGCAGGCCCTCGACGCCGGCGACGGCGCGGTGGCTTCGGAGGCCGCCTACCGGCTCGGCGAGGGCTACCGCGCGACGGGCAAGGCGCAGGAGGCCGCGGACATGTACATGACCGCGGCCTACCTCACCGCCGATTCGCCGTGGGCGCGCCGCGCGCTGGTCGGCGCCGGCCAGGCCTTCGCCGCGCTCAAGCAGAACGACGCGGCGGTGATCGTGTACCGGAAGCTGCTCGCGATGAGCGGCGTGGAGCCCGACCTGGCCGAGGCCGCGCGCCGGGGCCTCCGCGCCCTCGGCGCCAGCTAAGGGCCCCTCACCCTGCCCTCTCCCCAGAGGGGAGAGGGTTCTTCTGGGTCCCGTCCTCCTCAAGGGAGAGGGTTCTCTCGGTCCCCTCTCCCCTCTGGGGAGAGGGCTAGGGTGAGGGGAGCGCCTCCAGCACCTCATCCAGATCCGGGTTGTCGCCCGCGTAGCGGTCGCGCCACTCGTAGCGCACGCGGTCCCCCGGTCCCAGCACGAACGTGCCACCCTGCTGGACCACGTCGCCCTGCCGTGCCCCCTGGCGGAAGCCCTGCGCCATCGCCCGCATGCCCTTCAGCACCGCGAGCGGATGATAGGTGCTGGCCCAGCCGTGCACGAGGCCCGCGGTCTTGAACGCCCGCAGCGCGGGATCCACGAACAGCGCGCCCTTGTAGCCCGTCGCCTCGCGGAAGCCCGCGATGTGCTCGGGCTTGGCGGGGCCCACCACCACGAGCGTCGCCCCGCGCCGCTCGATCTCGGGCATCCGTCTCGACAGTCCAGCGACCTGCTGGCGGCAGAACATTCAGCCGAAGTGACGGACGAAGGCGAGCACGACGGGGCGCTTGGCCCAGAAGCTGCCCAGCGGCACCGCGGTGCCGGTCTCGTCGAGTACGGTCATCTGGGCCAGCGCGGCGGCGAGCAGATCGTCCACCCCGTCATTGTAACCGGCCCTCAATCTCTCTAAAATGGGCGCCGATGCGAGGCTACGGCGGCCGGATCCTGTTCGTGGACGTCACCGACGGCCGGAGCCGCGTCGAGCCCGTCTCCCCGGATCTGGCGCGGAGCCTGCTGGGTGGCAACGGCTTCGCGGCCCGGCTCCTCTTCGACCACGTCCCGGCGGGCGTGGACGCCTACGATCCCGCCAACGCGGTGATCTTCGCGGTGGGCCCGGTCACCGACACCACCGTGCCGGGCAATAGCCGCGCCTGCGTGGCCGGCAAGTCGCCGCTCACCGGGCTCTTCTTCGACTCGACCTTCGGCGGCCGCTGGCCCGCCACCATGAAGCGCACCGGCTTCGACGCCATCGTGATCACCGGCCGCGCCGCCCTCCCGGTATACGTCAAGGTCACCGAGGCGGGCGCCGAGCTCAAGCCGGCGCGCGGGCTCTGGGGCAAGACCACGCGCGACACGGTGCACGCCATCCAGGCGGTCGAGGGCGGTGACGTGGACGCGATGGCCATCGGCCCCGGCGGCGAGAACCTCGTGCGCTTCGCGGCGATGGGCACCTACTGGAAGAACCGCGAGGCCTTCGCGGGCCGTGGCGGCCTCGCCGCGGTGCTGGGCAGCAAGCGGGTCAAGGCGGTGGTCGTGGCGGGCTCGCGCAAGACGGAGCTGGCCGACGCGGCCGCGCTGAAGGCCCTGCTCGAGCAGCAGCGCGAGCCGCTCAAGACCGGCACCAAGGCGCTCGCCACCTACGGGACGCCCTTCCTGGTGAAGCCGATCAATACCCTGGGCGCGCTCGGATCGTACAACCTGCGCCAGGAAGTCTTCGCGGACGCGACCGCGATCTCCGGCGAGGAGATGCACGCGCATTTCCACGACAAGGATACGACCTGCCTCAAGTGTCCGGTGGCCTGCGGCAAGCAATATGAAGTTCGCGAGGGCGAGCTGGCCGGCCTCAAGGCGAAGATGCCGGAGTACGAGACGATCTTCGCCTTCGGCTCCATGCTCGGCAACGCGCACGCGGCCTCGCTGGCGCGGGCCAACGACCTCTGCGATCTACTCGGGCTCGACACCATCAGCATGGGTGTCACCTTGGCCTTCGTGTGCGAGGCGGTGGAGCGCGGCTGGCTCACCGAGAAGGATCTCGGCCTGCCCTTCGGCTGGGGCGACTGGCGCGGCATGCTGCGCCTCATCGAGATGACGGCGGCCCGCGAGGGCTTCGGCGACCGGCTGGCCGAGGGCGGCTGGCGCCTCGCCGAGTCGGTGCACGCGGAAGGCACCCGCCTGGTCTACGCGGTCAAGCGGCTCGAGCTGCCCGCTCACTCGGCGCGCGCGCTCAAGGGCATGTCCATCGGCTACGCCACCGCCACGCGCGGGGGCAGCCATCACGACACGCGCCCCACGCCCCAGTACGCGCAGAACTACGATCGCCGCAGCCCCGAGGGCAAGCCGGAGTTCGCGGTGCGGAGTCAGCACTTCACCGCGGTGGACGATTCCCTCGTGCTTTGCCGCTTCACCTCCGAGCGCGGCTTCGGCCTCTACATCGAAGAGCCTTACTCTCGGATGATCAACGCGATCACCGGCTGGGACATGACGGTGGAGGAGCTTGAGCGGGTAGGAGAGCGGATCATAAACCTGGAGCGACTGTTCAACGTTCGGGAAAACGTGCGCCGGAAGGACGACGTGCTGCCGTGGCGCGTGATGCACGAGCCCATTCCCGAGGGCCCCTCCGCGGGCGCGTACTGCCCGCCCGAGGAGCTGGGCCTGATGCTCGACCGCTACTATGCCCTGCGCGGCTGGGACGGCGATGGGGTGCCGACCCCGGCGCGCCTTGGCGCGCTCGGGCTGTAGCTTTCCCCGCGAGGTCATCCCATGCCCGTCACCCGATTCGAGATCACGCTGCGGCGCCCGCTCGCCGGTGAGCCCGCCTATGAAGAGCTGAAGGGGCGGCTCCACTTTGCTATCGATCCGCTCCACGCGGCGAATCGCCGCATCACCGACGTCGAGCTGGCCCCGCGCGATGCGCAGGGCCGTGTCACGTGGGATTCGGACGTGTCCATCCTGCTGCCGGTGGATCGCGCGCGGTGCAGCGGGCGGGTGCTCCTCGACGTGGTCAACCGCGGCAACACGGTGGCGGTGCCCAACTTCAACCGCGCCACGCGGCCCGTCTTCGGGCCCGGGTCGGATCCGAACCTGAGCCCGAACCTGAGCCCGAACCCAGCGATAGACGTGGGCGACGGCTTCCTGATGAAGCGGGGCTGGGTGGTGATCTCCTGCGGCTGGCAGGGTGACCTGCCGCGCGTGCCGGGGCTCATCGGCATGCGCACGCCGGAGGCGGGCCCGGTGGCCGACTTCCTGCTCTCCGACCGCGGCCACGTGCCCTATCCCGCCGCCGATCTCGAGGAGAAGGACGCGCTCCTCACCGTGCGGGATCAGCTGGACGGGCCGGCCACCGCGATCCCGCGCGAGCGCTGGCGCTTCGCCCGCGCGGAGGGCGGCCGCGCGGTGCCCGACGCCAACCACATCCATCTCGACGGCGGCTTCGAGAAGGGGCGCCTCTACCAGATCACCTACACCGCGGAGGGCGCGCCGGTGCAGGGCCTCGCGATGGCCGCGCTGCGGGACAGCGTCGCGTGGCTCAAGCACGGCGGGGCGGATACGGGCAATCCCGCGCCGGGGCGGCTTCGCTGGGCCTACGGCTACGGGCGGTCCCAGACCGGGCGGCTGCTCCGCACCCTGATCTACGAGGATCTCAACCTCGACGAGCAGGGCCGCGAGGCGCTCGACGGCGTCATCGCCAACGTGGCGGGCGGCATGCGTGGCGAGTTCAACCAGCGGTTCGGCCAGCACTCCAAGGACCGCAATAACATGATGGCGCATCTCTTCCCGTTCACCGATCAGCCCCAGGCGGATCCGGAGACGGGGGCGAAGGACGCGCTGCACGCCCGGCTCGACGCGCGCGGGAGCCGTCTGCGCGTGTACTACGCGAACACGTCGGCCGAGTACCACCGGGGCGACGCCTCGCTGATCCACACCGATCCCGACGGCACGCGCGACGTGGCGCACGGGCCCAACACGCGCGTGTACCACTTCGCGGGGACGGAGCACGGCCTCGGCATCTGGCCGCCCACCGACTCCCAGCCGGCCCCCGCCGATCCGACCGCGCCGGTCGAGCGCTCGCAGAACCTGCGCAGCGTGGCCGACTACGCGGTGCTGCTACGCGCCTGCCTGGTGAGTCTCGACCGCTGGGTGGTGGAGGGCCTCGAGCCGCCGCCGAGCCGCCACCCGCGGGTGGCCGACGGCACCGCGGTGCCGCCCGACCGCCTCGCGCCCGTCTTCGCGCGGATCCCCGCCGCCCGTTACCCGCGCCACAACCCGCGGCCGCGCCGGCTCGACTGGAGCGCGCTGCCGCCCGCGCCGGGTAAGCCCTTCGGCTCGCTCGTCTCCGCGGTGGACGGCGACGGCAACGAGATCGGCGGCATCGTCCTGCCCGAGATCGCGGTGCCGCTGGCCGCGCACACCGGCTGGAATCTGCGCCATCCCGACATCGGCGGGGCCGAGCAGCTCCTGGTCTTCGCGGGCGCGACGGTTCCTATGGCGCGGAATCGCGCCGAGCGTGAGGCCACCGGCGATCCTCGCTTGTCCGTCGCGGAGCGCTATGCGTCGCGCGAGGCGTACCTCGAGCGCGTGCGGCAGGCCGCGGTCAAGCTGGCGGGGGAGGGCTATCTGCTGGAAGAGGACATCGCGCTCTCGGTGGCCGCGGGCGCGCGGCTCTGGGACCACTTCACTCGCTGACCGATCGGAGACCCCATGTACGACCTCCTGCTCAAGGGCGGCACCGTGCTCGATCCCTCCACCAAGCTCGACGGCAAGCAGGACGTGGCGGTGCAGGGGGGCGCCATCGCCCGCATCGCGCCGAACATCGCGGAGACCGAGGCCGCGCGCACCATCGACGTCCGGGGGCGGACCGTGGTGCCGGGGCTGATCGATCTGCACGCCCACGTCTTCGAAGGCATCAACCGCACCGGCGTGAACCCGGACCTGGGCGGCGTCTACGCGGGCGTGACCACGATCGTGGACGCGGGCAGCGCGGGGGCGGCCACCTTCGCGGGCTTCCCCCGCCACATCCTGCCCCACTGCCACACCGAGGTGATCCCGTTCCTCCACATCTGCCAGACCGGGCTGGCCACGATCCCCGACATCATCGCGGAGAGCAGCATCAACCTCGATGACACGTTGAAGGTCGTGGACCAGCACAAGCACCTGATCCGCGGGATCAAGGCGCGCATGGTCTCGCCCGCGCTCGAGATCATGGGCATGGAGATGCCGAAGCTGGCCAAGCGGGCCGCCAAGGAGAGCGGTGTCAAGCTGATGGTGCACATCGGCGACACCGAGAAACGCTATGACCCGAAGGTGATCCGCTCGCTGCTGCCGATCCTCGAGCAGGGCGACATCCTCACCCACTACTTCACCGCCAACCCGGGCGGCGTGCTCGACGGCAACGGCAAGCTGGTGCCGGAGGTCAAGGAAGCGGCCGACCGCGGCGTGTGGTTCGACACTGCGCACGGACGCATGAACTTCAGCTTCGACGTGGGCCGGCGCGTGATCGAGCAGGGCGTGCTCCCGCACTGCATCAGCACCGACCTCACCGTGCCCGGCCGCGTCATGACCGTGCACAGCATGACCGAGATGATGACGCGCTTCCTGGGCCTGGGCTTCGCGCTGCCGCAGGTGGTGACCATGTGCACCGCCAATCCCGCCAAGGCGATCGGCGCGGCCGACCGCCTCGGCAGCCTCGCGGTGGGCCGGCAGGCGGACATCTCGGTGCTCGATATCCGCGAGGGCGACTGGATGGTCTACGATGTCCTGGGCGCCGGGCTGCGGGTGGACCGCGCGCTGGTCCCGTTCGTCACGGTCAAGAAAGGGCGCGTCTTCACCCCGGACTGGGGCCCGCGCTCGTGGGGCTGGGAGCCGGACCGGGCATTGCCCGTAGGCGGTCCCATCCGGGGAGGCTGCTGCTGATGCTGGTCGTGCCGGAGTGGTCGAGTCTCGGGCTCTTCATGATCGCGGCCCTGGTGCTGCTGCTGACGCCGGGCCCCGCGGTCCTCTACATCGTCACCCGCAGCATCGACCAGGGCCGGCGGGCCGGCCTGGTCTCGGTGCTCGGGGTACACGTGGGCACCCTGGCCCACATCTTCGCGGCGGCCGCCGGCATCTCCGCGGTGCTCGGCGCCTCCGCCACCGCGTTCAGCGTGGTGAAGTACCTGGGGGCCGCCTATCTCATCTATATCGGTGTGCGGCGCCTGCTCGACCGTACCCCGCTGGGCGCGGCCGCGCCGGGCGCGCCCAAGCGCCTGCGCCCCACCTTCCTCGACGGCGTGATCGTCAACGTCCTGAACCCGAAGACCGCCCTCTTCTTCCTGGCCTTCCTGCCCCAGTTCGTGACGGTCGCGCGCGGGCACGTGGGCGAGCAGATCCTGGCACTGGGCGTGGTCTTCATTCTGCTGGGCGCGATCACGGACTCGCTCTACGCGATCGGGGCCGGCTCCGCCGCCGCGTGGCTCCGCGGCAGCCCGCGCTTCCTGGCCAGCGAGCACTGGATCTCGGGCAGCCTCTACATCGGCCTGGGCGTGGCCGCCGCGCTGTCGAGCAACCAGCGGAAGTAACGGGGCGCCCGGTAAGACCTGCCGCTCAGAATTCCCTGCGCCATGCATCCAGGCGGTGGTCGTGGTAAGGTACACCTCCCACGCCAACTGATTGAGAGGGCTGAGCGGCGAGAGTGAGGGAGGGCAAATGAGAGCCCTCGGCTGGATCTTGATCGCCGTTGCCCCGCTCGTGGTTTCTTCACCTGCCCCTCTCATCGGATGACGCACCGACCATGAATTGCCACGAAGCCCGCGAGGGGTTCTCTCACCGCGGGATGGGTCTGACCGAGCGGGCCCTCGTGCACGCCCATGTGATGCAGTGCGTGGAATGCCGGAAGGAACGAAACTCTCTCCCGCAGGCCGTGAGCTCCCGTCCGCGAGGCGAACCCTCTCGCGCCGCTTGGCTGACCCGGCTCCGCGTGCTGCTGTCGATCTCCCTGACCCGGTCCGGGCAAGTAGCGGTCAGGGTGGTCGAGGTGCTGGCGATACTCTTTACGCTGTCGGTTCGAGCCGCCGCTCACCTGATCGGACGCGTCCGTTTCGTGATCACGCGCTTTGCCCACCTGCTGATCGGGCTCCGCTCGTCAGTGATGATCGCGTTCCGGGGGTCCGCGCGAGCTGCGATCGAGGCCGCCGGCGCCGGGGCGACGCGGGGCCTCGACGTGCTGCGCCAGCTCCGCGTGCCGCTGGCGATCGCCTCCACCGTGTCCAGCCAGGCGGCGGTGAGGGTGGTCGAGGTCGCGCGGCTGTCGGTTCGAGCCGCCGCTCACCTGATCGGACGCGTCCGTTTCGTGATCACGCGTTTCGCCCACCTGCTGATCGGGCTCCGCTCGTCAGTGATGATCACGTTCCAGGGGTCCGCGCGAGCCGCGATCGAGGCCGCCGGCGCCGGGGTGACGCGGGGCCTCGACTTGCTGCCCCGGCTCTCCGTGCTGGTGTCGATCTTCTCGAGTGTGTCCAGGCAAGCGCTTGTGAGGGTGGCGTGGCTTGTCGACCGGTTCACCCAGGTGCGCGGGCTGCTGCCGTTCCAGGGGATCGCACGAGCCGCGACCGAGGCCGCCCGCGCCGGGGTGACACGGGGCCTTGACTTACTGCCCCGGCTCCGGCAGACGAAGGACGCAGCGTGGACTACACGCTCCCTCCTCAGGGTCTGTACCGCGATCGTGAGCCTGGCGGTCCTCGTCGCGGTAATACTGTTTTCGGCAGGCGAACGACTCTCACAGGATGTTCGCCTGCCCGCGGACGGGAAGCCGACCCTCGCTGAGACCTCGACACTCAACCCGGTCTCCGCACCTCAGCCAGCCCCCATGGAGGTCTCACAGCCGGAGACCCCGCGCGTGTCCATGCGGCCTAAGCTGCCCGAGACGCAGGCCGAGGTCCCCGCGCCGTTGCGAAGGCCTGATCCGGCTTTCGCCCAAAGGCGGGCGACTGCTTCCGCGCCAGTGCCGTCTACGGAAACGGTCCAGAATGCGGAGGCTTCGGACCCTACCGCGGCCATCGACTGGCTCTTGAAAGGAGGAAGTAGTCGGCGACGTATCGAGAACCCGTGAGTGAGGGAGGCGCGGCGGCGATCGAAGGATTCCTCCGGGGTGATCCCACGATCTGGCTGTCGGTGTTGTGGGCCGGTCTTCTGGTCGTCGTGATTCTTGGCGTGGTGTTCGCGATGCGGCACGAGCAGAAGCGCGAGCGGCAAGCTAGTAGTCTCACCGAGCTTGCCTTCACCCATGAGTTACGTGCTCAGAACAAGCGGCTACGGGAAGACACTCAGCGGCTACGGACGGAGCGAGATGAGTTGCTGGGCGTCCTGACCCGATTCGCCGAACTCCTGGAACAGTGTAGCGAAGCCTCCGCTAAACGTCCGCAGTAGAAGGAGCGTAGGCCTCCCAGGTCCAGAGCCACGAGCCCGGCGAGCGAACGGCGCGCGCGGCTGGCGGCGGAGCGAGGCTCGGACCAGTGAATCGGAGCACAATGCCGTCGAGGTCAATCCGCCATACGATTGCCTCGACCGCCCGGGGACGCCAATGAGGCGGGAGGAAAAAGATGCGCCCTTTGGTGCCCTCCTTGAGCGGCTCCGTGAGGCGTACTTTGGCCCCGCCCGGGCTCAGGTCGATCAGCGGAAGTCTCGACCAGCCATCGCGCGTTTCAAGCACGACCGACCTCGGGCCGACCTCGCGCGAATAACGCCGCGACTCTGACGCCTGCCTTTCTGTCGCTCGAGCCTCGCCAGGAAACATGGTGACCGGATGTATCGCAGGCATCGTGCCAGCGACAAATCCGTGGTCCGGCTGGAACTTAGCCGCCGCGCCATTCTTGCGCTGAGTACAGGCCTTCCCAACTTGGGCTTCGCGATGCGCGGGCAGTCGCCATGGATACCTAGTCCGGTACCGCACGTCACGCCGCGGGAGCGGCGCCCGCTCTACCGGGCACAATTTCGGGCGCAATCAATGCGGAGGCGATAGAATCCTCGGTGCAAGCCTCGGATATTCCAACGATAGGCGGGTAGCTCAGCTGGGAGAGCACGGCCCTTACAAGGCCGGGGTCGGGAGTTCGATCCTCCCCCCGCCTACCATCAATTCCTCAGCGCCTTCCACGAGTTCGCGGTAGAGGGCGGCGGCCGAGGCGGTCAGTGGGAGCGAAGTCGGTTTCGGTGTGTGCCGATAAGCGCCAGTCGAATGAGGCAGCAGGCCAAAACGCCGTGCGCAACACCCTGCGATCAGCCTGTCCAGCCGTCGTGGGCGGGGGTCGATACGACCGCGCCGCCCACGACGGAGCCGAGCGATCGGCTTAGGGCAGCGAGACCTGGCGAAGATACCAGGGAAGCATGGTGACGCTCACGACCTTCTCGGAGCCGTCGAAGGTTTTCTTGAGCTCCTCGATGCCGATGGTGAGCTTGAAGTTCTGGACGCGGTCGATATTGGCCGGCACGCTCTTCACGACGTCGGCGCCTTGCTCCCATCGGTAAATGCGGAAGAACGCTGGCTCCACCGCGGAATAGATTTTCGCCTCGCCCTTACTGCGCGCGGGCAGCCCGCCGACGTAGTCGAACGCGAGCTCCAACACGCCGCCCCGGTAATCGCGTACCATCCAGATCTCACGGCCCGAGGCGGGCTCGGTGTTGGATTCACGTATGATGCGCTCGCGCCGGATCTGCCCCGGCACCGCGTTCTTGTATGGGCTCGGCACGTACGACGGATCGGCGCTAAAGAGGCGAGCCACCACGGACGCCGTCTCACCCGTTCCGGAGTGCTTGCCCGGCACCACTAGTGCGAGGATACGGTTGATGCCGGACCCGGCGGACTTGCCGTCGGCGTCCACCACGAGGTGCTGATCGACGAAGACAAGCGAGGCGTTGGAGCCGGCGGACGGGCCGGTCGCGGCAGGGTTGACCTGCCAGGGCCCGGTGAGCCACTGTTGCGCGGCCTCGGGCTTGACCTGGAGCGCGACGACCACACGGGTGTCGGCGTTCGAGCCGGTAGGAGTCTCGGCGCGCGCGGTGTCCGCCAGGAGCGCGCCAGCGAGGGCGAGGGCGACCAAAGCGATTCGAAGCATCAGTGCTCCCTCCTGTCATGGGGACGGGTGGGGTCGACGACGCTTGGACGAGGCGCTGTCCTCCTTTCCGCCTGGGGTGGAAAGCAACCCGAAAG
>WNFG01015793.1_pt1 | contig 12798 bp, 11 predicted proteins | sample 5400431 | NCBI WGS metagenome assembly WNFG01 (sample SAMN13153346, study PRJNA577476) | soil metagenome | isolation source: 120 cm saprolite under Douglas fir tree site 2 hole 3 replicate 2 | place: USA:California | collected 2015-04-18
CCTTTGCGGAGTATTGAGCGAGGAACATCGGCATGGACAAGGACGAAGAGTTCGCAGCGCGCATCCGCGGCGGCAGAAGTGACGGCTCGGCCGCGGGCTGTGGCATCGCCGTCACTGGTGCCGAGAACCGCGAAGGTCTCGTGGACCTGCTCTCGGCCGTGGAGGCCTTCGAGGCGGCCGTCGAGGCACACGGCAGGGACTTGATGGTCGACGACCTGAAGAGCGCGCGGTCGTAACTCGATCCCCTCATGAGTCGCATGGGGTCCGAGTGCTTGAGCTTGCCCGCCATAGCGGACGCTTCTACCCTAAGCCGTCTCGCGGCGTTCGCGTTCCACGACCTCGCGAACGCGACGCCACCGATGGAGAACCGCCAATCGAAGCGGTGGATAGGGAATCTTGTCAATCCACCCCGCTAGCTTGCTCACCGAGAAGCCGCTCGGTAGGGCAAGTTCTGGAAGGTGTAGGAATCGGGTGCCCCTACGGGCCGACAGATAGAGAATGTCGAACAAGGCCTTCTCCGGCGTGGCGATATCAAACGTGCCTGTCTCGTATGGCAGGTACGAACTGCTCACCGCTCGAGCCCCGCGAGTACGTTGGATATCACCGCGAGCCGGCTGGACGATCCCGGAACCGCCGCTACGACGAAGCGCTGGCCGTCAGGGTGTGGGTCGTACTGCGCCAGTACTCCACCGGATTGGAGGTTAGCCTGGAACAGGGCTGTGTGTGCGCCCAACGCGATCTCCGCTCCCAGACGCAGCTCAACCGCCATCAGCCGAGCCCGTTCCCAGTAGAGCAGCTCCGTCCCGATGCGCGCCAGCGCTTCGGCATCGCTGCGGTTGCTCTTGGTGTCGCTCTGCGAGATGAGCGGCACCCGCCGGGCATTGGCCACCAGCACTTCGTGCCGGCAGTCCGCGAGTAAACGACTGATCCACGGCGAATGACTGCCGGTCTCGAGGACGATCCGCATCGAGGCGGCGCCGGCAAACCGCTGGCGCAGCGCTACGGGAGTGGTTGCCACCCGGCCCTCCTCGACGACCGCCCCGGCCGCATCCACGGAGCAGAGGTAGCTGGAACGGTCGCCGACGTCCAACCCCACTGTCACGGCTGCGGGCATCGTGGTATGCTGTTCCATAGAGCCGACTTCCGGTCTGTGGGCTTCGAGCCCGTGTGTTTGCTCTTGAGGACTCCAAAGGTATGGAGTACCTCGCGACGGAGGTCGGCTTTCTCATCCCAATCTGTTTTCAGGGGAACTTCGCGGCACCTTGGTTCCCCGAGCCCTGCCGCGCGCGTGCCTCAGCGATCTGACGACGTGTGAGTTGGCGCACAGCGCGAGGCGGTGAAGAGCAATACCCGTGTTGGAAAGCGCACGTGGCGGCGGTTCTCATGTGACGAGAACCGAGACGCAGCGACCTGGTACTGCGGTCAGGGGGGTCCAAATGGCTCATGGGCAATCCTTCGAGGGCCGGGGCCTCAACTGGAGAGCCGTCTGGACCCGCGGTGGCAAGACGCTTCCGCTGTTTCTCGTCGTGCTTGCCTGCGCGTCGCACTCCACCGCGCCCCCCTCAGGGGGAGGAGGACCGCCGGGGGCTGTCGACTGGACGCGCTTCGGGTGGGACGCCGGCAGGTCGAGCGCCCCGCCGATATCGGCAGGGATTACGGCGGCGAACGTCGCTTCGCTTGTTCGGCAACAGGTCGCGATCGACGGCACGGTGGACGCGTCCGCGATCTATCTCCGGGGCGTGCAGGTGAACGGCAGCACACACGACGTCTTCTTCCTGACCACGACCTACGGCAAGACGCTCGCCATCGATGCCACGAACGGCGTCGTGTTGTGGCGCTACACGCCACCCAACTACGCCTCGTGGGCGGGATCGGCACAAATCACGACCGCGACCCCAGTTGCCGACCCGAACCGCGCGTTCGTATATGCGGCCGCGCCGGATGGCGCTATCCGGAAGTTGGCGGTGGCGGATGGCAGCGTTATTTGGAGCACCGCGATTACGCTGTTGCCAGGAGTCGAGAAGATCGCGTCGCCCCTGAACTACTTCAACGGCCGCGTCATCGCCACGACCGGCGGCTACATCGGGGATGCGCCTCCGTATCAGGGGCACGTCGCGATCCTGGACGGCGCGAGTGGCAATCTCCTTTCCGTGTGGAATGCGCTCTGTAGCAACCGGCCGGGGCTCATCGATCCGACATCTTGTTCGCAGTCCGGTGCCGCTATGTGGGGTCGCACCGGCGCCGTCATCGACTCCTCGAGCGGCAACATCTTCGTCGCCACCGGCAACGGTCTCTGGGACGGTGGTGCCAACTGGGGCGACGCCGCTCTGGAGCTCGATGCGAACGCCACTCACCTGATCGGCAACTACACGCCGACGAACACCGGAGCGCTGGACTCAAGCGATACGGACCTCGGCTCGACGTCACCGGTGCTACTCGGCGGCGGCTTCATCGTCCAGGGGGGGAAAGACGGGCTGATCCGGCTGCTCAGTTGGGGAGCGATGGGCGGCTTAACCCCCCACATGGGCGGAGAGGGCCAAGTCGTGTCCACGCCCACGGGTAGCCAGCTGTTCAGCGCGCCAGCCGTGCTGCGCAGCCCGACTGGCACCTGGCTCTTCGCTGCAGACGGCGGCGGTACGGCAGCGTGGCGGCTGGGTAACGGGCAGCTTCAGCAAATGTGGCGGAATCAGAACGCCGGCACGAGCCCGGTCATCGCCGACACGCTCCTCTTCGTGTACGACCCGAACGGGGGCGGACTGCGCGTATACCGGTCAGACACCGGGGCGCAGCTCGCGGACCTCGCGTGCGGGGGCGGCCACTGGAATAGCCCCATTGTGATGGACGGGCGGATCGCGCTCCCGGAGGGGGACGCGAACGGTCACGCCTCGAGCGGCGTGCTTGACATCTGGCGCTTGCCCTGAGCGCGGGGTGAAACCAGCGTCGTGAAGCGGCCCGGCCTGCTCGGGTCACCGGAGACCACCGCCGTGAACGCGCCTGCCGGAAAGCGCGGTGGCGCAGACGTAGCGCCGCAACACACACCTGCGATGAGCCCTCCGCTTGTCAGGAAATGCCCAAACCGAATGCCGTCCCCCTATTTCTCGTGGAACATCGTCGGCCGATCGGGTCAGCTAACGGGCCGAGAGCGAATCGGTACGGAAGACGGCGCCCTCCGAGCTGAACTCCGTGCCTTGCCAAGCCGCACGGAACTGGAACGGCACCTCAGTTTGGTCCTCGACCGACTCGCACCCCGGTCGTTCGCGCTCCTCAAGCACCGCGTCATTGGGCCCCAGTTCGCGATCGCTCTGCGGCTGCGTCGCACCCTCCGCGACCTGGCCCTCGGCCGCGAAGAAGAGCGCGAACAGTAACGGAGCGGAAGATGTTGTCCACATGCCAGCGTCGTAGCGGCTTCCCCGGCGGGACGCCGTCCAGATCTCACCGCGTCTCAGTACGCGACTGCGTCGATGAGGGCTTGATCCACGACGGCGTGCCGACTTCTGGCGACGGCGAGCTACTGCCGGTGCGCCGCGGCAGCGAACGCCGGCGAGCGAACGTCGGGTACCCAGACTTGAATGGGCCGCAGTCCCTGCCGGCGCAGGCGCTCGCGATGTGCTCGGACCTTGTCGCGCGGAGGCTTCGAGCTCTTCGACTTTGCCATGCTTCCCTCGCTTGTCACAGATCCAGACCTACTCTTCCGACTCGGTTCCACGGTGCTTTAGGAGTCGACTGTCAGATTCGTACGGGGCGGCGGGCTCGGTGGCCACAACGTTGAAGTCCTTATGCGCAGGATTGATGAGGTAGTTATGCTCGCGCTCGACCACCGCACCGGGTACTTCGAGGATGGCCGAAGACGCCGCATCGATCCAGGCATCGCCAACCGCCTGTGCCTCGGGGGGCGGTGGTGACTGCCGCCAGTTCTTAGGTACCGAGGAGCGGTTGACGAGGATAACCAGGGCGTCGTCGAAGGTCACTCTGATAGTTGAGTAAGCAGGGAGAATCGCCGCGTCCTGCACGTGAACCAGGACCTCGAGTACGGCGAGTGCCAGGCTCTCGGACACGTATACAACTCGCCTTCCCGGACTGCTCCAGCGGCCTCCGTACAGGCGCGCGCCTTCGCCATCGAAGGCATGGCGCAGCTGCTTCGTCTTCGTCAGCCGCCAGGCCGTGCGCATCAAGTGGGAATGCCGTGCTCCAGGCGGCCGATCAGGTTGTCAACCTCTCTTGCTCCAACATCCGTGCCCGCCACTGCGATGGGGCGGGCTCCACCGAACGCCCGGAGGGGAGTTGAGACCCAGCGGCGAGCCGCCGCGATGTCGCCCTCGAACAGTTCGAGCGCTCTCCCGAAAACCCTGGACGCGCGCAGTAACCGATCGGACTCGTCCGGTTGGAGCCGGCCTTGTGCCTTCCTGCGCATCAAGGTCCGCACGGGAATCTGCACTACCTGCGCCAGATCGATGGTTGACAGGGCCGTGTTCTTCTGAAATCTCTCGAGAGCACTGAACGAGAACCCTCGTTGCACCCGTACGACCAGCTTGAGGGGGTCATCCGTTTCGAGCCCGAGCAACTTGACGTAGTAATAGACGCCGGGCCGGCCGCCGCGGATTCTCTTACGGTACTCCTCGACGTCGGGAGATGCCGCTCGCTGGACCTCCCGAACCTTTGGCATAGCCCACTCCCATTCTGGCCACTTGGCAAATAAATCAGTGCCATTTGACGCACCGGTCAACCCGTGACAACTCTTGCTCGGGCGTCGCAGGCGGTCCGTCGCCCTCGCGCTTCAAACCCGGAGTGTCGTACGCCAGCCCGCGCGAGAACGCTTTAACACCTTGACGGGACGGCAGTTAGGATACAGTTTAGAGACTCACCTCGTTCGAGCCCTGCAGGGGAAAGCGGTCTGATGACGTCACGCACGACCCCGTTGCCGAAGGGCGGATCGGGGAGCCATGCCTCCCGATCCGCTATCGCGTGCCTCTCGGGAGCCCTGCTCGCCATCGCGGCCGAGAGCCCCGCGCAGAATGTCCCACTGCCGCCCCCCGACCAAGCTCAGCAGATGCTGCAGCAGGCGGTGCAGCAGAGCCCCGGCATGGCCGAGGTGATCCGGCTCCGCATCCAGAGCTCAGGGATGACGCCCGACCAGATCCGCGCCCGGCTCGCCGCGACCGGCTACCCGCCCGACCTGTTGGATGCCTACATGTCCGGGGGAGGGGCCTCGGGCCCGGCAGTCGTGGGAGCGCAGGACGTCGCGGCCGTGCAGGCGCTCGGCCTCGGCTCGAGCGCGCCCCGCCAACCCACCCTGCGGGTCGACACGGGCATGCAGCGCGTTTCAGCCGACGGCGTGCAGCCCGAGTCACTCGCCGCGGGCAATTACGTCTTCGGCGTCGACGTGTTCCGGCGCGGCACGACCCAGTTCCTGCCGGTCTTGAGTGGTCCCGTCCCGACCGATTACAAGCTCGGCCCCGGTGACCAGCTGGTGTTGATCCTGACGGGCGACGTGGAGTTGGCCCAGGTGCTTTCGGTGACCCGGCAGGGCTTCGTCCTGAGCCCCCAGGTGGGTCAGGTGTTCGTCGCCAACCTGACCGTGGACCAGCTGCGCGACGTGCTCTACACGCGCCTAGGCCGGGTGTACTCCGGGGTGCGCCGCGGGTCCGACGCGAAGATCCGGTTCGACTTGTCCGTCGCCAACGTGCGCGTGAACCAGGTCTACGTGGTCGGCGAGGTCCGCCAGCCGGGCGCCTACCAGATCAGCGCGCTCGGGACGGCACTCACGGCGCTCTATGCCGCGGGCGGCGTCACGGCGCGCTCGAACATGCGCCGCATCGAGGTCCGCCGCCTCGACCAGGTCGTGGCCACGCTCGACCTGTACGACTACCTGTTGCGCGGCATCAAGCACGACGATATCCGCCTCCAAACCGGGGACGTCGTGTACGTGCCGCTCCGGGGGAAGCGCGCCCAGATTACCGGCGCGATCCTCCGCCCCGCAATCTATGAGTTGGGCGAGGTGGAGTCGCTGCCCGACCTGTTGCGCGCGGCCGGTGGGTTCCGAGCCGACGCGGCGCTCGACCGGCTGTCGGTGCACCGCATCCTCCCGATCCCCGAGCGCGGCTCGGGACCGTTTCCGCGCACGGTAGTGGACGTCCCGCTCCCCACGGTGGCGTCTGTGGCTGGGGACGACCCGCCGCCCGCACCGCGCGCGCCGGGACGCTTTGGGAACGTGTGGGTGCCGGGCCTCGGGCTCGAGGACGGCGACTCGGTGGTGGTCGACGCCATCGCCCCGCTTGACAACTCGTTCTTCGTGGCGATCGCCGGGGCGGTGAACAAGCCGGGGCGTTATCCCTGGCGCGACGGTATGACGCTGCGCGAGCTCGTGGTGACGGCGCGCGGACCCAAGGTGGGTGCCTATCTCAAGGAAGCGGAGATCGCGCGGCTGCCCGAAGACCGCTCGACGGGGCGCCTGGCAGAGACGCTGCGCGTGCCGCTCGACATCGGGCCCCCGGGCACCGCGTTCCCCGCCAAGGGGACACCCGAAATCCCGTTGCGCCCCTACGACAACGTGCTGCTCCTCCGGCAACCGGAGTTCGAGCTCCAGCGCACCGTGACGCTCGTCGGCCAGGTGCGCTTCCCCGGCACGTACGCGCTGACGGCGCGCGACGAGCGGCTCGCCGACGTGATCGACCGTGCGGGCGGGCTCACGCCGGTCGCCTACCCCGACGGCGTGCGCTTCATCCGCATCGCCGGTTCGGTAGGGCGACTGAACGTGGACGTGCCGCGCGCCCTACACGAGCGCGGCTCCCGCTACAACATCATCCTGCAGACGGGCGACTCAATCACGATCCCGGAGTTTCAGCCGAGCGTACAGGTCACAGGTGCGGTGAACTCTCCCGGCAGCGTGCTGTGGATGCGGGGCGCCGACCTGAACTACTACTTGAGTGCCGCTGGCGGATTGAGCTACAAGGCCGACAAGGGCCGGGTGAGCGTGCGCGCCGCGAATGGCGAGGTGCGCACGCGCCACCGCACGCTGCTGCTCTTTGGGAGCGATCCGACGCCCGGGCCGGGCTCCGAGGTCTTGGTGCCGGCGAAGGACAGCACGGCGCACGGCACCGATCCTGTCGCCGTCCTCGGCATCGTTGCGCAGATCATCGCGGCGACCGTCACGCTCGTCGTCGTGGCGCGCCGGTGACCGGCGAAGGCCTGCGCGCGGGCGGGGCCGTCGCGGCGGCACCCCCCGCGTGGTATGTGATGTGGGTCGAGCTGTTGCGCCTGGCGCGCGCGTATTGGCGCGAGGTGCTGACGCTCGCGGTCACGGGCGCAGTGGTGGGCGCCGTAACGGCGCTCCTCCTCCCCTCGCGCTACCGGGCGAAGGCCGCGTTCCAGGCCGAGAACCCACCCAACCAGATGCCGCTCGGCAGCGGTATCGCGAGCCTGCTCGGATCGCAGCTCGCGGCGCTGCCGCTCGGGGGATCGCAAAGCAGCCCGCAGCTCCTTGCCGACCTGCTCACGACCGACGCGGTACTGCGCCACGTGGTCAACGCCGCCTTCCCGTGGCAGGGGCAGTCCCAGACGCTCGAGACGATCTACGGCGTCGCGTCGAAGGGACGCCCGGAGCTGCGCGACTACTTAGCCATCAGAAAGCTGCGGCAGGCACTCTCCGTCGACGTGGACGTGCGCACGGGCATCGTGCACTTCGGGGTGGAAGCGTACACGCCCGAGCTCGCGCTGGCGATCGCTGAGACGACGCTCGCGGCGCTGAACGAGGCGAACCTCGCGCTGCGCCAGCGACGCGGCAGCACCGAGCGCGCCTTCACCGCGCAACGCTCGGCGGATGCACGACGGCTCCTCGCCGCCGCGGAGAGCACGCTCGCCCTCTTCAATCAGACCAACCGCAACCTCCAGAGCTCCGCCACGCTGCAGCTGGAGCAGGCCCGGCTGCGGCGCAACGTCGACATGGCGCAGCAGCTGTTCCTGCAGCTGCAACTGCAGGAAGAGCAAGCCGCGCTCCAGGAGCTCCGCAACACACCCACCATCAGTGTGATCGATCCGCCCGTGCTCCCGGCGCGGCACAGCTGGCCGAACCGCCCGCTCGGGGTAGTCACGGGGCTCCTGATCGGCCTCCTCGTGGCGTACCTCCGGGTCTCGGCGAGGCCGGCTGCTGGGGGTGGTCCAGCCCCGCGAACCTGACAGGCCCGCTCCCGAGGCCACAGGGCCTGTGCTTAACTCACGTTCAGTGTGTAGGTCCTGCGTTACCGACTAGGTCGAGGGCGCAAGTACCAGTCCAGCCACTCGAGCGCCCGCCGATGCGCATCCTCCTTGGCCGCTGGGCTCCACCACTCGGGCGCGTCCCCTCGCCCCGGTACCGCCTGAACTCAACCTCTTTGCCAAGCCGTCGCAGGCCAGAGAACGCTTGCTCCGATGGCTTTTCGCCCTTCTCGTCGTCGACTGGGCCCCGGAGGCATGAGCAGCGGAGTCGTGACGCGGTCGAGGAAGTAGCCAGGAGAGTTCCGAACGTAGCGGTCGGGCGCCTCCCAGGGAGGCGCCTATGCCCATCTGCTTCTCGACCCAGTCGTATCCGACCGTGCCATCCAGTTCGGTCGTGTACATGCTGAACAGGTCCGCGGCACCCCACCCGGACGACTCCACCGCCGCCGCGAAGCGCTTGCTCCGGTTGGGTGTGCCCACCGCCCAGGAGCTCGCACCAGTTCTGAAGCGCCGCCGCAGTGAAAGAGGGCCACCGGGGTGTGGACAATGACAGTGATCGTGATGGGTGTTTCGGATGGCAACCTCGTATTTCGCGAAGCTATGAGGCCGCGCGTGCCTGTATGTGAAGCGCAGGCGCTAGCATGCGGAAGACATGCTCGGATAAGCCTAAGGCGCGCCTTCCTGGAGATCCGATGACCGCAGCAGCCGCCCCATCTGTCGCCCCCGCACCGCCACGCACCGCTGCCATTCCCTGGTACGTCATCGCCGTGCTCGTCGCCGCGACGAGCGCGGTCCTCGGCGTGATGTGGGATATCTCGTGGCACCGCACGATCGGCCGCGACACCTTCTGGACGCCTGCCCACCTGGCAATCTACTTGGGCGGCGTGCTCGCCGGCGTTTCGAGCGGCTGGCTCGTGTTGAAGACCACGTTCGCCGGCACGGAGGACGACAAAGCCGCAGGCGTCTCGTTCTGGGGATTCCGGGGGCCGCTCGGCGCCTGGGTCGCGATCTGGGGCACCATCGCGATGATCACCTCCGCCCCGTTCGACAACTGGTGGCACAACGCCTACGGGCTGGACGTGAAGGTGCGCTCCCCACCCCACGTGATCCTCGCCGCCGGCACGTGGGGAATCAAGCTGGGAGCGCTGGTCTTGGTCCTCGGCTTGCAGAATCGGGCTGCGGGAGGGGCCCGCCCGCGCGTCATGATGAACGCCGAACTGATCGCTGGGGGGCAGCACCGCATCATCATCCCCACGGTCTACCGGGACGACTATCTCGGCGCGCTCCGAGGGCTAAGTAGGAACGGTCGCGCCGAAGTCCTTTCGACGATGCTCGATCGAGCCCAGTCGTTTTCGTCCCGCATCGACCTCTCCGATCTTGCCGGCGCCCGGCGAGCCTTGGAACAGGCGCAGGCGTTTCTCGAACCGAGTGAAGGCCAGGACGCCGACTTGCTCGGCCTCCAAGCCGCGTCGGCCGACGAGCTGATGCGCATGTTCCGTGACATCGCTCTCGCTTCGACCGCTGACGACGGCCTGGTATTCGACCCGCAGTGGCTCGGCGCGGTCGAAATCGCGGAACAGGAGGATTCCCCCGGCGTCCGTCTGACGCTGCGCGCCTCGCTCGACCGCGCGGTCATCCCTCTGCAGATCGACGTCGCGTTTGGGCAAGCCGTGGTACCCGAGCCCGAGGTCATCCAGCTCCCCACGCTCCTGAATCTCCCGGCGCCCCGTCTCAAGGCGTACCCACCGGAGGCCGTCGTGGCCGAGACGTTCGAGGCGGTCGTCAAACTGGGAATGATCAACAGCCGGCTGAAGGACTTCTACGACTTGTGGTACATCCTGGTGAAGCTCGGACTCCCGCTTCCGCAGCTTGCAGCCGCGGTTTCCGCAACGTTCACACGCCGCGGCACTCCCCTACCCAGGGAAACGCCCGCAGCCCTGACCTCCGCCTTCTCAGCCGATCCCTCCCGCCAGCGGCAATGGACGGCCTTCCTCGACCGCGCAGGCATCGCTGAGGCGCCTCGGCCAACGCTCGATCAGGTTACTGCGGCGATCCTCGATAGACTCCTGCCGGTCGTCCGTCAGGCTCGGGAGAAGTCGTGAATCGCACGGCACGGTTACCCGGGGCGCGCGGGACGGGCGGAGTGACGAGGTAGGCGCAGAACGCTCCTCGAGATCACCGGTCAAAGGTTGTTGGCTACGGCGCCCGCCGCACGAGCCGGAGGTACGGGCGTCTAGCGCGGGATCTGGATGACGGTCCCGGAGCTGGTGTCGGGCAGCGCGTTCGGCGAGGACGGCGTCGTTCCGAAAATCTCTTGGGACGTCGTGCGATGCCCTGTGCGCACGCGACGCGTGCGAGCGATGCTACGGCATCCGCAGAGTAAAGGCGGAGAGGTAGTACTCGGTGTCGGCCGCGCCGTGAGGGGCGCTCAGGGTGTAGAGGCGATCCCCGACCAGCGAGGCGTAAAACACACGAATGGGGGGGGTGTCCAGGAGCGTGCCCTCAAATTGCCAGTGCTCCCCGTCGGGGTTGTCGGCGCTCAGGGCCGTGTACAACCGGGTCCCCGTGGCGAGATCGTACGAGCCGTCCTCCGCGAATACCATCCGATAGAGCCCGGGCGCGAACTCGCGCACCGTCGGGCTATACAGACTGCGCCCAAGGGGTCGCCGCAGATCCGCCAACGTAAAGACGGCGCTGTGGTAGTGCCAGATCAACTGATCGGGTGAGCGCCATTCAACGATCGCGAAGTCGCTGGCATCGCGCCCGCTCTGCGGCACAGTGCCGCCAACGATCATCTGCCACTCGCCCGTCGATAGCGCGCGTCCGACGACCATCCCTTCACCCACCGGCCAGGGTGAGGAATCGGGCAGCGCCCCTATCGAGTCCGGTGGGACAGGACCGTTCGCCACGCGGATCCCGCGCTCCAGACTCCATGACCGCTCGTCGGGCGACACGGCGGAAAAGACCTGCCAGCCGTAGCACTCGGATGAGCCCGCGGCGAGGAGCATGCGAAACCCCCCGCCCTCCGCTCGCGGAGCGATGGCGACGTTTTCGATGCCGGAGCCCATGAGGCTGCAACGGTTGGCGTCCGGCTCCAGGACAATCCCGTCAAACCGGAAGTGCAGCGGGTCGCCCGCGCTCGCCTGCACGAGTCGATAGAGGTAGCCGCGCGGCGTGGTGTCCGGGTAACTCATGCGGTACGCCGCGGCGTAGAGCTCGACCGCGCCCTGGGAGTTCAGCCGGGCGGACGGCGCCCACCAGGCCACGGTATCGGGGGGCAGGCCGTCAATCGTGAGCCGGTCTGCGAGATCCGAGGTGAGCTGCGGGGGGAGCGCGACCGCGATGGGGACGCGACGCTCGACCCCCGCCGCGCGGAGCACGAGCGTGTCGAGGCCGGATCGCACCACCGTCAGGGCGCCGCACTCCGAACCAGAAGCGACGCCGGTGCTGGTGCGCGCTGCCACCGGCGGCGGCGGTCCGGCGACCCCGACCGCGGTGCATTGCAGACCGAGGGGCGCGCCCAGCGTGCGAACCCACACGGCGTCGCGGTCGGGCCAGCTCACCTCGATCCTCGGGCCGCGTACGATCACGAGATCGCCCTTACACGCCGCCAGACTGCCGGACAGCATCAGCGCTGCCCCGTATCGGACAATCCGTGCCGGAGCGGCGGCACGCGAGCCATCCGTCTGGCCGCGTTCGGTCATGTCAACAAGGGGGCTGAGGCATCGCGTGCAGAACCAACTTGCGGCTTGGCGCGGCGCAGGTGATGATATCGGTCACCAAGGGCACCGGGGCGGCGACCGCATAGACTCGCCCTGGGTGGTGAGGCGCTCCAGCCCTTCCCGCCCCCCTACTCTGCGCGGGGGCGGCCGCTGCCCGCCCCGGCCCCGGGGCACGCCGCGCCGAGACGACGTCGAACGCACCGACGGTTGCGCAGGCGGTCCTCCGAGGTGCGCTGCGCGAGCTCCCGTAGCGACGGGCACCCGTCGTAGTCAGATGCGGCTGACCGTTGCGAGGTCACGCGCCCAAAGACCCCTGCGCTCGAGCACTCCACCTGGTTGGTGCGTTGATCCCGTCGAGCGTCGCAGCGGAACTGCCGTCCCTGAAGAGCGTCCCTGACACCGCCACGCGACAGCACGGGTTAGCGGCGGTGGTCTTCCGTCCCGGAATGATCGCCGACGCCTGCGGTGGCCCCGGCGATGGGGCGGTTGCAGATCACGACCGGAGTGCAGGCGCGGGTGCGCGCGGATCTGCACGCTTAGCGATTGGTGCAGCGCGCTGCGATGCGGCGACGACGGGACGGCCTACGGCGTCTGCCTGTAGATCTGCGTGCCGGTCCCCGCGCCGGGGATGGAGTCGAGCGATTGCGGTGCCCGAGCGGACGACGCTCCAAACAGGTCCTGAGCGCTCGCGACGAGGCGCACGGTCCCCCGTGTCTGGGCCGCGGCCACGAGATCCAGGAACCAGTCGAGCTGCTCCTTCTTCCGCAAGCTGTGCGTGTGGACCAGGAACACCGTCGCGTGATTCGGCCGCTGGGCGACCTCCCAGTTCTGGCGAATCCGGGCATCGCTCGCGCCGTCCGAAATCGTCACGTGTCCGAGGCCCAGC
>WNFG01003715.1_pt1 | contig 12797 bp, 9 predicted proteins | sample 5400431 | NCBI WGS metagenome assembly WNFG01 (sample SAMN13153346, study PRJNA577476) | soil metagenome | isolation source: 120 cm saprolite under Douglas fir tree site 2 hole 3 replicate 2 | place: USA:California | collected 2015-04-18
CCATGCTGACCTTTGGTGTGATGCTGTTTGGCATAGGGCTGGGCTCCAGTGAATGGGGCTGGTATCCCCCTATTTTTTGGACGCGAGCATTTGCTGCGCTGGCCTTGCTCCTCGTCGCTACCTGGCAACGGCTCCGTTCCCGTCGCTACACTATAGCTGGTGCTGACCTGGCAAGAAGTCCCAGTTCCATGCACGTGTTCGGCATAGGGTTGGCTGCAGTCGTGGGGTTGCTGGAAACAATAGGCCTGCTTGTGTACAGCTTCGATACACAGCTTGCGTCGACAGGGCTTGCTGCTGCCATCAGCAGTAGTTGGGGCATTCTTCCTCTTGTGGCCGGGATTTCTATTTTTCACGAGCGCCCGGTGGCCTATCAAATGTTGGGGGTAGCGCTCGTTCTTACCGGGCTCTTCTTACTGGCTATCAAGCCTGCCTAGAGTTCGTCAGAAGGGGAGAGAATAGCGGAGCCATATTGAGTGTACAGAGGTGAAATGTTGTTATTCATTGACAGGAAGAGGCGCCACTCGCGTGCAACGGTGAACGCGTTCCGAAACCTTGATAAGCAAGGTCACGCTGTATAGACAGTCCCCTAATAAAATGCTACACTTGAAGGACCGGAATATCTGAGTAGAAAGGCTGACGAGAGCATGGCTGATACCGAAACGACGTTCCAGAGTATACCTCACCTGATAGACAGGGAGCAGGTCACGGGAACTGTTACCGGTAGGTACGTGCGCTCACTCTGGAAGAGTACCCTCTTGATTCTTGTGCTTACTGGCCTTTTCGTCGTCTATCTGCTCATCAAACCCGGCGGGCCCAAATTGGTGAATCTGGGTGACAACATCACCCAGGGGCTTCTCGAAGGCATAGGCTTGATACTGACGCTCTCGCTCTTCTTGCGGGGTATCGGTCGAACAGGAAACAGGCATACCTCCTTCGCTGAGGGGGGTGTTACAGCCTGGAAAGGTCAACGCTGGGTGCCGCTCCTGCTTGGCCTGGGCATACTGAGCTACGTGATTGGGCAGGTTATCTGGACATTCAACGAAGACATCCTGCATCTCCCGGTGCTCTTTCCTTCGTGGGCCGACGCCGGGTATCTTGGTTCCTATCCTTTGGTGTTGCTAGCTCTGCTGCTGCTGCCTACGCAACCACTCCCTGTTGGCACACGCACGCGTATCGTGCTCGACAGCCTGCTGATTATGGTGGTGGTGATAACATTCAGCTGGTATATCATTCTCGGTCCGACCATCCTGCAAGGAGCTGACACGGTTCTAAGGGAGCTCATCGGCACTGCCTATCCCCTCTCGACACTTGTACTGATCTTCTGTCTCCTGCTGCTGGTTATCCACTCCCATGACCATACCATCAGACCAGTCGCACTCATCCTCGGACTCGCATTTATTATTATTGTGCTCACAGATAGTATCTATGACTTTCAGGAATTGCATAATATGTACAGTACGGGAACGTTACTGGACGTGGGATGGCCTCTGGGTTATTTGCTAGTTGGCCTGGGCGCCCGAGCCCTGCGCGTGGGAATGGCCTCTAGACCCCTGCCCGCGCGTACCACACCGGGAGCTTCCGAGGAGGGAACCGTTCAGCTAGTCTCCCCGTCGCTTTTCTGGCAATCGTTGCTTCCTTACCTGTTCCTCCCGGCTCTTATGGCCCTCCTGGGTTATACGATCGCTTACGATAAGCTGAACCCTTTGCAATGGGGAGTCTTTCTGGGAACAGGTGCATTCCTGGGACTGCTGATTCTGAGGCAGGTCTTCACCATTTGGGAGTCAATCCGCCGGAATTATCAACTGTGGGAGATGCATGAGCGGGTCACCAGAGCAGAACTCAGGCGCGAAAGGGCCGAACGCATCAAGGTCGAGCGCATCCTCGCACTCAATGAGGCACTTGCTGGAAGCCAGCAAGCCAGGCCCCACGCACGCGTCGTGGCGTTCGGTCATTATCAAATTCGAGATAGCGACGGAATCTACTATAATGTCTACCACCGTGCGGTCGAAGAGCACCAGACTTTTGAGTGCGAATGCCCCCAATATCAGCGAATGGCGATTTGTCCGCATTCCCTGGTTGCCTCCGCACTCCATTCCGCTTCCGACGCCCCGCAGTTCTAAACCCTCTCACAATAAGTATTCTTCTGCTACGCAGAGGTTAAAGGTTGGAAGTGGGCTTGCCAAGCAGCAAAGCCCTTGCATCTGTACGAAAATCGCTGTATCAAACCGCGCCGTAAAACCCTGTGGCTTTTAGCCGTGGGGAGTCGTCACGTTTCTGGTAAAAGGCGTGATGAGACCTGTAAGAGTTCCTCAGCTATCTGCCACCAGGCGCGTTGCTCTGCCTGCACGAAGTTGATGGGTTGCTGGTCAGCGATGGATTCTTTTAGCATCGATTTGACGCGCTGCTGGAAGGTGGCGAAGTAGGAATCCTGTACCTGGAAAGAAGGCATGATCCCGAGTTTGATGGATTGGGACTCATAGAAATCCTCAGGATCAAAGGCCAGCGGGAGCAGTGTTGCGTAGGCTTCAATGAGGTCAAGCAGCGCAGGGGAGCGAAAATAGTCTTGTTTGGTGCTCGCTACGAGGAGGCAACCCGCAATGCGGTTGGCATGGAAGATCGGAAATGCCGCTGCACTGCGGGCCTGTTCAGGCAACTGGTGAGGCAGTCGCTGCTCTGCGCTGAGGTTAGCAATCGCTGATGGATGACCGGATTCGACAACGTATCCAGCGAGCGACTCTGCACCAAAGAGCTTCATGCGCAGTTCAACTTGCTCTTTCCCCGGGGAAGTTCCCAGCCCTACATGCTCACGAAGGCAACGAACGATATTCCCAGGGTACGGAGCCAGACATTGCACAACGCTGAAGTCCAGGCCAACACCACGCGAGGCAAGGTGTTTCACTGCTTCCTGCAAAACGGCCGTGCAGATTGACCAGAAACGCTGGTGATCTGGAATGGTGGCATAGAGACCGAGGACGTGGTTATAGAAAGTGATCGGGATAGCGCTCGGTGGCGCTTCGTCGGGGAGAGGGGAGAGACCGTCGAATTCTTCAGCAATGAGAGGTTGGAGTTGGGGAATAACTTCAAGCAACCGCTGCAAGTGGGGCCCACGCGGGGCTGATTCGCTCCGAATCCAGCGCACAACGGTGATAGGATTGACGCCCAAAGCAGCGGCAATCCGCTTTCGCTCGAGTGGGTTCTTGATGACCTCCCTAAGCAGTTCACGCCACGTTTGCGGCTCTGACATGTCTCTGTGATGTTCTCCTCTACAATTAATACGACAGAAGTGTACCACAGCAGAGAAGCCTTGACAAGCTTTTCAGAGTGGTGGGCAGGGCTGTTGTAAAGTAGCCTCGTTTACAGAAACGCGCGCAGTGGTGATAGAATACGTTCGCTGAGTACGGCATACCAGGGGCGTTTTTCCCATTCATCGAGCTTCAATTCAAACGAGTTAGTTACGTCGGTTTTGAAAAGCACTTCCATTTGGTGAGCCAACTTTTTACTATACACTTCTGTATTGATCTCATAGTTGCCAACGGAACTGAGGCGATCGAGATTGGCCGTTCCAATGGTTGACCATTCCCCATCAATCGAACATGTTTTGGCATGAAGCATATTGCGGTAGCCGAAAACGCGTATGCCAGCTTTCAAGCATTCGGTGAAGTAACCCCGTGTGAGCCAGTCAACGACCACGTGATTTGAAACCCAAGGCACAAGTATCTGCACGTCGACGCCTCGTTGCGCGGCAGCTTTGAGCGCGTCCAGCAGGCTACGATCGGGAACAAAGTAGGCATTGGAAAGTAGAATGTAGCGTTCTGCCTTGTCAATGGCTTCGATATACATATCGCGTATGGGAAATGTGAGCCTTAGAGGACTATTTCCCCATGTGTTAATGAGCGGATCGAAGCGGCGGGGGTAGTGCCGCTTGATGTGATTAAGATCAGGGGTGTGTTGATTCCAGAAGTCGATAAATGATTGGGCAAGATGGGCCGCAGCAGGACCCTGAATGCGTATGTGTGTATCTCGCCAGGCTGTGGCGTACAGGCTGCCCAGGTTATAGCCACCGATAAAGGCTGTGTTACCATCCACCACCAGTAGTTTGCGGTGATCCAATGCGTAGCGTCGAGGATCGAAGATATGCCAGGGGCGAGTAAAGGCGTGATATTGGAGTACATGCATATCTGGCGGAAAGACCTTAAATGAGTGCGGTACCACTAAATTTGCAAAGCGGTCGAAGATCGCATAGACCTCTACTCCTTGACTGGCTTTGCGAGCGAGTTTCTCCTTAAATTCTTGTCCTGTTGCGTCACCTTTCCAGATATAGGTCTCCAGGTAAATGCTCTCCTGCGCAGAATCGATTGCTGCAAGCATAGTGTCGTAGAGGTCACGTCCATAATCATAAATTTGAAGGGTATTCTCTCTGATATGTCCCTCCTCCATGTTCAAATGTGGGAAGCTTCCCTCCTGCCTGTTACGCTTGCGTATTACTGAGACGACTTGTATAAAGAAAATAATGCTGGCCTCAAGTATTACCAGGACGCCTGTTGCCCGCAGTATGATGCTCGTGATTGAGAACCGGCGAATCGGAAGTAAGCGATTTGTCTTCTCCGACATTTGTTGTAATTTCCCCCTCTTGTAGTTTCCCATTCCAGTACAAGCGATGTTTGATGTGATTAGGAAAATGTGTTATGTAGCGTTGCTGGTATTCCTTCAGTTGACATTCTACCCACATTATAAGCATGTGGCAAGAGGGTTTGCGAAAATGACCCTTGACAACTGAACAAATTCTCCCTATACTTTATTCGTAACCGCTACCGGAAGCGATTACGTAATCGCTTTCGCTCTACTGAATGGCTGATAGGCCATTGAGTAAACGGAGAGGGCATGCATGCCAGGAAAACCCACCATTGAAGACATTGCCAAGTTAGCAGGTGTGTCCAAGACCACCATCTCCCGCGTATTGAATCACAAGCCCGATGTAGATCCTGCCACGCGTGAACGTATTCTGCGCATCATTGAGGAGCAGGGCTTCATCCCGAGTATCGCAGCCTCAGGACTGGCGAGTGGCCGTCGCAGCTTGATTGGAATGCTTATACCTTCGTGGATCTGGCCGCTTATCCCTGAACTCATGCGTGGGGTCACTGAAGTTGTAGAACAAACGCCATATGAGCTGGTTCTCTATAGCTTCAATGAAACGGATCCTAAGAAAGACCGTAGCGAGGTTATCAATCGTGTGCTTGCAACACAACTAACTGCTGGCCTGATAGCTGTCTTCCCCGGTGATGCGTCTCAGGATCTGACGCGACTCTACAAACAAGGGTTCCCTGTAGTAATCATTGATGACCAGAGAGAACAGACTACTCCCTGGGTGAGAGCTGATAATGTTACTGGTGCGTATATTGCGGTTCGTCACCTGATTGACCATGGTCATCAGCGTATTGCGCACATCGCGGGGCCTTCAAAGTACCTGGTCTCACATGATCGCTATGATGGTTACCGCAAGGCGCTACTTGAAACGGGCATAACCCTTGATCCTGACCTGGTGTTGGAAGGTGATTTCATGCCACCTTCTGGGCGTGCCTGTGCCAGCAAGCTCTTTGAACTCCCGGTGGAGAAGCGACCTACGGCTATCTTTGCAGCAACCGATCAGATGGCCTATGGCGTACTCGCTGCAGCAGAGGAGTATGGCCTATCGGTCCCAGTAGATGTTGCACTTGTTGGCTTTGATGATGATGTCCCTTCTGCTCATGTTCGTCCAGCGCTTACTACCATCAGACAACCCAATCTTGAGATGGGTCAGCAAGCGATCAAGTTGCTGTTATCTATACTCGAGGCTCCTGGTTTTCCAGAGAAAAGCAAGTGGACTTCTGCTACTGTGGAGGGAATGCCGGGTGGGATCAATGGGGGGACACGCTATGTCGAAGCTCAGCCCAGGCGCATTCAACTTCCTACAAGCCTTGTAGTGCGTGCATCTTGTGGAGCTGACTTTCATATTTCAGTCTCGACGTCTTCGGATAAGGATGTTACCTAATTTCAGTACCCTCAAACGGGTCGTGAAAGGACATTGCTCCTGCCGCCCCCGGAGGGAAAGTATACACATCAAACCCTAAAAGGTCAAGTGCAAATGCACTAAGGAGGTATTTTATGGCTCCCAATCCTTTATCTGTTCGGAAGACAAAAAAAGGAATGCTGCTATTGTCATTCCTGACGATCCTGGGTATTTTGCTCGCGGCTTGTGGTGGTACTCAGGCCCATGTATCTCATAAGCAGGTTCCCCTTGCGATTAATCCTAACAATGGTGGCGACTATACCAGGGTCTTTAACCCGTTTAATCTCGGTACTACTACTTACTACGGATCGGAGGGTTTGATCTATGAAACCCTGCTCTTTTTCAATCGCCTGGATGGTAGCGTGAAGCCCTGGCTGGCCACGAGCTATCATTTTTCAAGTGATGCCACCAGTATCACCTTTACCCTGCGGCAGGGGGTGAAGTGGTCTGACGGCCAGCCTTTCAGCAGCGATGATGTCGTATTTACGCTGAATCTGCTCCAGAAATATCCCGCATTGGATAATAATGGTGAGTGGCAGTTCATCAAGAGCGTAAGTGCGCCCGATGCGAATACGGTGCTGGTAACGCTGAACAAACCATTCACACCGGTCCTCTGGTACCTGGCGGGACAAACCTGGATTCTGCCCAGGCACATTTGGTCCAATGTGGGTGATGCGAGCAAGTACGCGGACCCCAATCCGATCGGTACCGGTCCTTACATACTCAAATCGTTCACACCACAAATCTACATCCTGGACAAAAACCCGAACTACTGGCAACCTGGCAAGCCCGTAGTGAATGAAATAACTTTTCCGGCATTCGACTCGAACACGAGCGCCGAACTGGCCCTGAATCGCGGCCAGCTTGGCTGGGCCGGTTTATACATTCCAAACATCCAGCAGACGTATGTGAACCGCGACCCGGTCCACAACCACTACTGGTTCCCACCCAGCGATGTCGTCATACTCTTTCTAAACACTGCGAAGTATCCCTTTAACCTGCTGCCAGTACGGCAGGCGATCAGCTACGCCATTGACCGCAATCAGCTCAATAAGGTCGGGGAGAGCGGCTACGAGCCAGCTGCCAGCCCTACTGGTTTGGTATTGCCGACAAACAAGAACTATCTCTCCCCTGACTATACTGGTACTGCCTTTACGGTGGATACCAGCAAATCGGCTCAGTTGCTTGAAAGTGCTGGCTTCGCCAAGGGGCCCGACGGAATCTATGCGGACAAGAATGGCAAGAAGATCTCATTTGGCATCGATGTCCCCAGTGGGTGGACCGACTGGATTACCGATTGCCAGATCATGGTGAGTGAACTCAAGGCCGTTGGCATAAATGCGACCGTGAACACAATAGAGTTCAGTGCCTACTATAGCGCCTTGCAGGTGGGGAACTATAGTGTCGCAATGTCCTATACAAACCCTGGCCCAACGCCGTATTACATTTATGACGGGCTGCTAAGAAGCTCGAACACTGCGCCTGTTGGCCAGCAAGCGAACTCGAACTGGGAGCGTTGGAGCGACCCGGCCACAGATCAGTTGCTGAACCAGTTTGCCAGCACGACCGACTCTGCTGTTCAGCAGCAAGCCATAGCGGGTATCCAGAAGATCATGGTTGAGCAGTTGCCGAGCATTCCATTGACCAATGAGCCGTACTGGTACGAGTACAGTACCGCTCACTATAGCGGCTGGCCCGATCCCGGTCACCAGTACGCCGTGCCCTCACCGTTCATGGCCCCAGACAATGAGGTCGTGCTCTTGAACCTCCAACAAGCTGATTAGCTGCCGGGTCAGCTTCCATGAAGTTGCCTGGAACGAATAGTTAGTACGAGGGGATGACCACGAAGGTCATCCCCTTAGTAAAAGATCTCTGGAAGGGGGTAGGATGCGTCACCTTTCGCGCCGCATCGGCTTTTATCTTGTCGCGCTCTGGGCCTCAGTTACCTTGAACTTTCTCATTCCGCGCCTGACTCCTGGCAACCCCGCCGGGTCCATGATGGCCCGGCTGCATGGGAGAGTTTCTCCGCAGTCACTGCACGCGTTAGAGATTGCATTTGGTATTACCCACGATCCTTTGTGGTCACAGTATCTACAGTACCTCAACAACTTACTGCATGGAGACCTGGGGATTTCGATCACCTATTATCCCACGCCTGTCGCTGCTGTGATCGCCCAGGAGATTCCCTGGACACTCATGCTCGTAGGTGTTTCACTCGTGATCAGTTTCGTTCTGGGAACCCTCCTGGGCGTGCTTGTTGCCTGGCGACGTAACTCTACTTTGGATTCTCTATTCTCCCCTCTTTTTACTTTCTTTTCTGCTATACCTTACTTCTGGCTGGCTCTCATTTTGCTTTACATCCTGGGGTACCTGCTTAACTGGTTCCCCATTAATGGCGGCTATGATACAACTACAACGGTGCCGGAATTGAGCCCTGACTTCATCTGGAGTGCCTTCCAGCATGGCATTCTACCTGCATTCACTATCGTCATCAGTTCTATCGCAGGATGGCTACTCGGTATGCGCAATGCGATGATCACTACGCTATCAGAAGATTACGTGTTGATGGCTGAGGCAAAGGGACTTTCCCAACGACGTATCATGTTCGCATACGCAGCACGTAATGCCATTTTGCCCAACATAACGAGTTTTGCGCTCTCTCTGGGCTTTGTTGTGAGTGGTGCACTATTGACTGAAATTGTGTTCTCGTATCCTGGAATTGGCTACGCACTCTATCAAGCCGTCGAGAACCTTGATTATGCCTTGTTACAGGGGCTCTTCCTGATTATTGCCATCGCAGTGCTGGGGGCGAACTTCCTGGCTGATCTGATATATGTTGCCCTCGATCCCCGCGTGCGCCTGGAAAGGAATTAGCGGCTATGAGCATCCCTTCATTTGAGGTGAATTTACCTTCGTCTGAAACAAGCGAGTTTTCTTCCCAGGTGCATCGTTTACGTGATATGTGGCGCCTGGTAACGCTGAACCGCAAGGTGGCCTTTGGTCTCGGTATTTTAGTCTTCTTCGTGTTGGTCGCCATCTTTGGGCCGATAATTCTGACGAAGGACCCCAATGCCTTCAGTCCAGATATCCTCTCACCTCCATCGGCTACGCATTGGCTGGGCACAACGCAAACAGGGCAAGATGTATTTCTCCAGGTTGTGGTCGGTACACGTGTTTCGCTTCTCCTGGGTTTCATTACCGGACTGGTGGCAACTATCATCTCCGTCGTTGTGGGACTTGCCGGTGGTTACTTTGGGGGCGTGATTGATGACGTCCTCTCCATGGTTACCAATGTTTTTCTGGTGCTGCCTGGGCTGCCCCTGGCAATCGTACTGGCAGCCTTTTTGCCCTACAAGGGACCACTGACGATAGGCTTTGTGACGGTCATTACAGGATGGTCATGGGGTGCACGTGTACTTCGTTCTCAAACGCTTTCGATGCGCAGCCGCGAATTCGTGGAAGCCTCTAAGGCAAGTGGAGAGTCATCGATGCGCATCATCTTCTTCGAAATTCTACCGAATGAGATTGCGATTGTGGCGGCTGAACTCCTTGGAACCATTATCTATGCTATCCTTGCAGAGACTGGGCTTGAGTACCTGGGTTTGGGAGATGTCACCACTGTGAGTTGGGGAACGATGTTCTATTGGGCGGGCAACAATGATGCAATCTTATTAGGTGCATGGTGGTGGATCTTGCCCCCTGGCTTGTGCATTGCCGTATTAGGGGCCGGGCTCGCTTTTATCAATTTTGGCATTGACGAGATAGCTAATCCTCGTTTGCGTAAAGAACCCGGGCCAAAGGTTGATAAAATCAGCAAAACTAGGGAGGTGGCTGCATAATGACTTCTATTCGTCCAGGAGAAGATTCGACTGCTACAACGAATAAGCTGTTGGAGATCAATAATATCAGTGTAGACTACTACGCTGCTAGCGGAACCGTCCATGCTTTGAATGATGTGAGTATAAGCCTGGAGCGTGGGAAAATCCTTGGCCTGGCCGGTGAGAGTGGTAGTGGCAAGTCGACATTAGCCTATGCTATTACGCGTTTATTGCATCCGCCGGCAGTGATTACGGGAGGGGAAGTGATGTATTATCCGCGTTCCTCAGGTGGCAGAGAGCAGCAAGGGACCCCGCGACGGGCGATCACAAGGATCCCCACCCGACCCGGCACCACCCCCGCCCCTACGGATACGGAAAGCGCCGGGGATGGGAACCAGCGTGGGAGGGAGAGATCAGGCTATCAAGCTCAAAATTCACCAGGTGATATTACGGAGCCTGTGGATATTCTTCAGCTTACAGCTGCGCAGTTGCGTACCTTTCGTTGGAGCGAACTGGCTATTGTTTTCCAAAGTGCTATGAATGCGCTCAATCCCGTACTCAATATCGGTGCTCAGATCACAGATGTGTTGCGTACGCATCGGCCATCGATGGGAGCAGATTCGCGACGACAGCGTGCTATCGAACTGCTGCGCCTGGTTGGTATCGCCCCAGATCGCATTCGCAGCTATCCGCATGAACTGAGTGGCGGCATGCGTCAACGCGCAATTATTGCCATTGCCCTGGCCCTCGCACCAGAGCTGATCATCATGGACGAGCCGACAACGGCACTGGACGTTGTAGTGCAGCGTGAAATTCTTGAACTCGTTCGTGCGCTGTGCAGGGAATTTGGGATGGCTTTGATCTTTATTACGCATGATCTCTCACTGTTACTTGAAATTGCTGATGAGATCGCGATCATGTACGCGGGACGTATTGTCGAGACGGCGACGAATCAGGAACTGCTCCGGCAGCCGCGCCATCCATATAGTTATGGTCTGTTGAATTCGTTTCCCTCACTGCATGGGCCGCGTCGTAAGATGACCGGCATCCCTGGTTCTCCGCCAGATTTACGCGCTGTGCCGGCAGGTTGCTCCTTTCACCCACGCTGTCCAATGGCTTTTGAGGCATGTAGTAGGAGCATCCCAATGCTGCGTGCTTCTACCGCTGAAACGCCAGAGCAGCTTGTTGCCTGTCACCTGTATGATCCCAGGTTCAATTCAGGTGAGATCCCCACAAACGAGGATTTCGCGGCGAAATACGAAGCTAACTTTGAGGCTATGATAGGAAAGAGGCGGGAATAATGAACATCGAAAACATGGGAGCAAATTCCCCATTTATCGCGCTAAATGACGATGCGGTGAGTATACCTCTTCCTCCTGCTGTGTTGGAAGCGATACACCTGCGTAAATACTTCCCATTGCGCCAGTTCAAGCTGTCTGGCCCACGCAAAGTGGTGCATGCCGCTGAGGATACCTCACTGGCTCTCTATCCTGGTCGTGCCCTGGCGTTAGTGGGGGAAAGTGGGAGTGGCAAAACCACTATGGCTCGTATGCTGGCGCGCCTCTATGAGCCTACTAGCGGCACGATATTGTTCCGAGGAGAACCAGTCAAGGGTAATGGGAGGAATGCTCTAAAAGACTATCATCACCACGTACAGCTGGTGTTCCAGGACCCATTCTCCTCGCTCAATCCTGTACATGACGTGCGCTATCACTTGAAACGTCCATTGCGACTGCACGGTCATGCTCGTACTGCTACCGAGGAGACAGAAGAGATACTGGCTCTGCTCAACCGGGTGAGCCTGAGTCCTGCCGAGCAATTTATCAGGAAGTTTCCACATCAGTTGAGCGGGGGACAGCGGCAGCGTGTAGCCATAGCTCGCGCTTTAGCGGCAAAGCCAGAGGTGCTTCTGGCTGACGAACCCGTTTCAATGTTGGATGTCTCGATTCGCCTGGATGTACTGAATCTACTGTTGCGTCTCAAAGACGAGGAGCAGCTTGCGCTGCTATTTATCACCCATGATATTGCGAGCGCTCGCTATTTCGCCGAAGATACGCTTGTCATGTATGCTGGACAGACGGTTGAGGGAGGACCTAGTGAGGAAGTAATACAACGGCCACGGCATCCTTATACGCAACTGCTCATCTCTGCTGCGCCTGATCCTGATCGACTGGGACCAGATGGAAAGGGCAGTGTGATTCTCCCTGCACGTGGCGAGATTCCCAGCCTCATTAATCCACCTGGAGGCTGTCGCTTTCACCCGCGCTGTCCACATGCAATGCCAGTGTGCAGCGAACGTTTTCCTAAGCGCACCGAACTTGGCGGGGGTCATTGGGCGCACTGCTTCCTTTACGGTGACGGGGAGGCTAATCCGGCTTCATATAAGCCCATCGCTGTCACTCCTTCTCGTAGCAGCGAGGGCCGCGGAAAGGACGAATCAGGCAACCATGCATCACCCGAGGTAGAGATACAAGGGAATGCTGCCTTGCCATCCGATGTTTCAGCCGAAGGATAAGAGAAGGAATAGCAATGTATGAGCGACTTCAAATAATGTTTCAACTAGCCAGAGTATATAAAAGGAGCACCTAGCGTGGCACGTATTAAATTGGCCTATATCGGAGGTGGCAGTACCCGGGCTGCCGGAACCATGGCATCGTTTATACAGCAAGGAGAAAATTTCGATGGGTCTGAGGTCGTGCTTATCGATCTGAATGAAGAGCACCTGAGAATTGTGCAGACAATCACCCAGAAGATGGCACGTGCGAGGGGCTTAGATTTGACTATAACAATCACTACGCATCGACGTCAGGGTTTGCAGGGTTGTGACGCTGTGTTGACAAGTTTTCGTCCAGGCGGCTTCGAGGCTCGCTATCTTGATGAAAGCATTCCACTGAAGCATGGTGTGATAGGTCAAGAGACACAGGGGCCAGGCG
>WNFG01004983.1_pt1 | contig 12795 bp, 14 predicted proteins | sample 5400431 | NCBI WGS metagenome assembly WNFG01 (sample SAMN13153346, study PRJNA577476) | soil metagenome | isolation source: 120 cm saprolite under Douglas fir tree site 2 hole 3 replicate 2 | place: USA:California | collected 2015-04-18
TGGGGCCGGTCAGGAATTGCGCCATTGTAGCGAACACCAGAGGTGATCTGGCTATTTTCCCGACTGATATCGCCCGGGCTCCAGTCAAACGCCAACGTAACGTCCAGGCCTCTGTTGGAGCCTGCCTCGGAACGAAAAACCGCCTGGGTTGCCATGCCATAGATCAAGTAGTTTCCGTTTCTCTGATTGCCCGCCGAATCCGTAAACTTGCCCGCGTTGTAGGTTGTGCCAAATTTGTAAACAGCGGGATATCTCTTTCGCGCATACTCCGTCGCCTGGCCGGACGGCGCCTCCGCGTCGTGCGTAAAACCAATCTCGTTCGCGAACACCGGAGTGTCACGGATGGCGAAATGCAATCCATTCGGATCTTGCTCGAATGGATTGCGATTTCCGGACAGAACGGCTGACTTGACGTAGACGGTGTGCCATGGAATTACCTCGATCAATGCTGCGGGCGTTCCCGCAGGAGAGAAAGACTCGTAAGTAGACGAGAACAGATTTCCGAAGGCATAGTTGAGGGGCTCGATGACGTAGGAAGCCCCGTATTCCTGGTCCCCAAAAAAGTCGAGGCCCCCAAATTGGCCTACCCGGACGAGGAGGCGATTCTTTAAAAATGCTTGTTGGATCCAGAACGAATCCATTCGGACTCCATGCGCGTTTGCCAGTCCGCTGGGATTAGCAAGGACTCCGATGTCCGTGCCAAGATTCTTGCCGAATTGCCAAACTCCAGTAGCGTGGAACGTCAATCCGTTCCAGTCCTTCAGTCGACCAAAATCTATATCCATCGTGCCGCGAATGCGACCCCAGCCAGCCTGCGTTTGCCGAAGACCTCCGACAGGATTTGCTTGTAAGTCCGCAATGTAAAAAAAGTCGAAGACGATGCCTTTTGCCGCCAGTTCATCTCGCTTTCCATCCCAACTGCCGAACAGATAGGACCTAGTGTGTTCTGAAGCGGAAGAATACCCAGCCTGCAGTTGCTCGTGCGCATCCTGCGGATATGTCTCTTTCGCGGAACACCACACTAGGGCGAACACAAGGAAAACCAAGCGCCCTGCTTTTGTTGCACGACCAATCTGCCGGATCAAAAACACTCTCTGCATGGCTCGTCATTCCACTGCAGCATTGGCGACTTTAACGTCGTTGTCTACAGTGCTGCCGCTGACGCCGACAGCGCCGATCACCGTCCCATCATCATCTTTGACGGGTATTCCGCCGCCAAAAGTGATCAGACCGCCATTGCTGTGTTCGACCCCGTAAAGAGGCTGGCCCGGTTGTGACATCTTCCCGATTTCGGCCGTCTCCATATCAAAATAACGGGCCGTTCGAGCTTTTCGAATGGCGATGTCAATACTGCCAAGCCAGGCGCCATCCATACGAACGAACGCCTTGAGATTTCCGCTCGCGTCTACAACCGCGATATCTTCGAGTATTTTCAATTCCTCGGCTTTGCTTTTTGCGGCGTGGATCATTTTCTCGGCAACTTCCAGGGTGATTTCATGGTTCATGTCAGCCTCCTTGACCCTCTTGTGTCGTGCGGGGAATTTCCTTCGATCATCGTGGACTCCAAACGTCATCCAATGCGCCGTCTCGGAAGACGGTTCGATGCCTCTTAAGAATTGCTGTTTCGTGGATCGTCTTTCGAATTGACATATTCCAGCCCGAGCGGGCCGATGGCCGTCACCTGCGTGATGTACTCGCCAGATTTCGCCCAGTGAAAGTGGTAAGTGTTGCCGGGAAGAATGATCACCGCGCCGGGCGGATATGCGACGAGCTTCTCGACATCGAATTGATCGCCCAAGCCGATGTAGAAGACCCCGGAGATTACCGTATAAATGCGATCTTCAGGGTGCCAGTGCGGCATCAGTTTCACGCCATGGGGCACTTTGACCCTGACCGCGTAGGGTCCTTGCTCCGAGGGGTGGCCAACCAAGACTGCAAGGCGTACCTCCGGTGGGAACGCCGCGAACGGCTTCCACTGAATGTCTTCGGACAGGATTGCTCGGAACGCCGCTTGGCCGGGCTGATGAGGAAGCACTGGTTCTTTCAGGGCTTCTCGTTTGCGCGCTGCTTGTTCTGACATAGGCACCTCTCTTCTGGGTCTGGCCTTCCTGCGAGATTCACTAAATTCCGGCAAGAGTTCTCGGATACACCGCCAGCTTCAGCTGCTGCACCCGAGCCGCGGCGGCAAAGGCGGCGATGCGTTCAACCGCTGAGCGTGCTTCTTCCTGCTGATGTGGCACGAGTTGCGTTGCCTGCTGCCCCATGATGTATTCCCCTCCACAACAATTGTCTGTCGATACGGTTCGCCCGTGTTCGGCACACTCATGATTGAGCCAGAAGTGTCGGGTCAAAACAATTGGACGAAGGTATCGCCGATACCTTGGTATCAGACGGTGCTGCAAACGAATCTTGCCTGTTGGTTTTAGGCAATTTTGCTAGGCGTGAGAGCGTGCGGTCGTTCTATTCGACCTGCACCCATGTGTCGGTTTCTTCAGCTCATTGGTTGAGGAAGTCTCCGAAATCGCCGGACCGGTGATTCAGCGGAGCGCAAACCGCAGCAGAAGCGCTCGCGAGCCTGGCAAGGAGGAATAGAAAAATTGGAACAAATTGCAGGCAAGGTCATGGGAAAACACGGCAGCCATAGGTTGACCGTACCAGTCGCGGCGGAAAGTGCTTCAGCAACCAAATCCAGCCGGAGACGGTGCAGCAAGGACAGGATATGATCTGCGCCCATGTGCTGCGGATCTGCAGATTCGGACCGCATTAAATGTTGGGCAGCAGGTCGAAGTATTCATCATCCTCGTTGCTGCCGCCTTCTCCCTTTCCAAGCAGTTTTTCTGACGCAATGAACTCGATGCGCTCAATCCATTTGACCATTTTGTACCCGAGCTGGTTTTCGACGCGGAGGCGCAGCGGAGCGCCGTATACCTGCGGGAGCCGGCTTCCGTTCATATGCGTAGCTAGCAGACATTGCGGCTTCAGGACGCTTTCAAGACTCTGCGTATCGTAGTAGGGGCCGCCATACAGAGCTTCGCCAAACGAGAAAAAGGCCACCACTTTCGCTTCCGGTTTCGGCCGGACCAATTCGATCAGCTTCTCCATGGGTAGGCCGCCCCATTTGGCGATGCCGCTCCATCCCTGAATGCAATGGTGCATGGTGATGTGTTCAGTCACGCCCAACCGTTCGAGATCGGCCAGAGAGAGCTCGGCCGGGTTTTCGACGAGCCCGCTCACTCTTAACCGGAAGTCCTGGAACCCATTCTCAGCCATGCGCCTCCAGTCGTCACGAACCGGCATCTTTCCATTCGGCCAGAAATAGGGTGAGATCTTGTCTTCGGAATATTTTTGCTCGGGCTTCAGCCGATTCAAGGTGAGAAGCTGCATTGGATAAGTAACCGACTTGAGGGCGTGCTGCAAACCGCGTGGGTAATACCACGAGATATAGTGCGCAACAACCCACGAAAGGATCACTACCCCGATGCCGAGAAACCCCAGGTACATCCCGATCAGCTTCTGATCGTCCGTACCCATAACGATATGGTTCATGTTTCGCGCAAATCCTGTCATAACGACCAGCGTCACATGCACGACGAGAAATGCGAGAAAGCTGAGCATGGTGAGGAAGTGAATCGAGCGGGCCGATTGCCTCCCGCCGAAGATTCGCGCGTACCAGGGAAAGCGGTTCACCACGGCCGGAGACATGGCGATGCCTGTCAGGACAGCCAAAGGGCCGAAGACGAAAATGACGGTGAAATAAGCAATTTGCTGCAATGGGTTGTAACCATAAAACCCGTTCGGCTCAGGGGGCAGATGAAAGGTCGCATAGTGCACGAACGTGTTCCAGGCCTGCTGCAGAACGAGCGGAGAAGTCGGTACGATGCGTGTCCACTGGTCCGTTCTGAAGAGCATCGCGATGAAGATAATGCCCGTGGCAATGAAGCCGTGCACATTGATAAAGTGCCAGACTCGTGCCACGCCGACGGTGTGGCGATAGCCGGGCGTACCCACGTGCGGTGAAATGTAGCGAGCATCGTCCTTGGCAGTCCAGAGCCGGTCACCCGGGACTATTAGGGGTGTAAAACGAATCCATTCGGTCCCGGGCCCGCAACCGTCATTAAAGTAGAGACGCGGATGGTCCATGAGAACGGAGAGTCCGCTGCGAATCAGCATCATCACGAAAAGGAAGTTGAAGAAATGGCAGTAACGCAGCCAGACAGGAAAGCCGTGCGGACCCGCGAAGTTGTTTGAATAGACCTGAGGAATTGCCGGAACCGGCGGCAATCCGGCTATGGCGACCTCGATCCAGGCCGCGGCAATGATGCCGGCCATAGCGATTGCGATCCCTGCCAGAATTGACGGTCGAATCCAAATTCGAAATCTGCGATCGTCCGGGTAATGAACAGCCTTATGTGCTGCGTCGAATGGGATCATATATGAGATAGATTCCGCGATCGTGCGTGAACAGCAGGTTTTCTGGAGTCGTGGGATTCGCAACTTCCTCGCTGTTGAACCCTTATCCCTCGTCCCGGACCGTGATCGAGACTTCTCCGTCCATGTAGCAGCGGCAGTCGACGTAGACGTAGACGCGCTTGTAAGAGTTCTCCCCGTTGCCGTGGATTACGGCATTCGCAGTGGCTTCGCGGAGAGCCATCTCGATGTCGATCTCGCTTCATTCCGCACTTCGAAACTTCAGAATGAAGCCCATGAGTTGATCTGCGATTAGAGAAACGGGCAGCGACTCTACTTGGGAGCGACTGTCGCAGCTCGATGAAGGGAACAGAATGATCATTGAGCGGCGGGAGCGATAGGGATTGATTGTGAACCATAAACGTGCACGATTTCGGAAAGAGGCCAGCGTATTCGATTTGGTTCACTATCAAAGCGCGAAGCACTCGGAAGGTCTCCTCCTTAACGCCGACCCTCGCGCGGACTGGGCTCGTTCCCAGTCCACGCTAAGATCAGGTCGGAAGTTCCAAATGAATTCGAACACTTGCCAGGCATCCAAAGCTTCCTGGGAAAATCACGGCTGCCTAAGAACTGATTGCCTAGCAGCCCGTGTCTAAAGTCCGGTTAGCTTGGTCTTCGGGGAGCGCAATCTGTCGGAGTGCCGCAACGGTTGGGTACATCGCTTCTTTCTGGAGCTGTAGTCCCATATGCTCCGTTCCTTGTCGCCACAGGTATTCCGCGATCTGGTCATCCGTCGCGCCAGTCGTGAGCAGGTGAAATAGAGAACCCAGACAGCAATCGTACTCGTCCTGAGCGTTGGGCTCGTCCTTAACTCCGATTGGGTCCCACACATCCAACAGCACACGGCGGACTTCTGCCCTTATGCGCCGCGATTCGTACTTATCAATCATGCCACCCTCAAATCTTGGTTCTCGCTTTGTGCCGAAGACGATTCAGGGTAGTGTAACGCCATGGCAATGGGTACGCGCAGAAAGCGTCAACGACAGGAGGAGCTTTGGTACCGCCGAGATTTAGCGGAAGCTCCGGGCCATCCCTTTTACCGGCGGCTGAACGAAGTGCTGGATCAGGCAGGCTTCGATGAGTTCTGCGAGGCACGCTGCCACAAGTTCTATCACGAAAAGCTGGGCCGCCCATCGCTCGCCCCGGGGATGTATTTCCGAGTGATGCTGATTGGTTTTTTTGAGGGGATCGAGAGCGAACGGGGTATCGCATGGCGGGTGGCAGATTCGTTGTGTTTGCGGGAGTTTTTGCAGATCGGACTGGATGAGCGGACGCCGGATCATGTGACCATCTCGCGCACACGCCGACTGATGGACGAGGCTACGCATCAGGAAGTGTTTGGCTGGGTGCTGCGACAAGTAGCGCGAGCGGGATTGCTGAGAGGCAAGACGGTCGGCATCGACGCCACCACTCTGGAAGCGAATGCCGCGATGAAGTCGATTGTGCGGCGCGACACCGAGGAGAGCTACATCGAGTATCTGAAGCGTTTAGCGGAAGCCGCCGGGCTGGAAGCCACCGATGAGGCGGCACTCCGGCGCATGGACCGGCGACGCAAGAAGAAGGGCTCGAATGAGGAGTGGGTAAATCCGCATGATCCAGAAGCAGAAATCACCCGCATGAAGGATGGCCGCACCCGGTTGGCGTACAAGGCGGAGCATGCGGTGGACATGGACACCGGAGCCATTGTGGCGGTGACCACACATGGTGGAGCGGAGGGCGATACCACCTCGGTGGGCGAGACGCTGCCGGCAGCGGGAGAAGCGATTGCCGAACACATCGCAGAACCAACCACGAATGGCAAGTTCGAGGTGAACGCAAATGGCCTCGAAGAGGTGGTGGCGGATAAGGGCTACCACTCCGGGGACGTGTTGGTGAATCTGCAGGGATTTGAAGTGCGGACTTACATTGCGGAACCGGATCGCGGACGGCGGAAGTGGGCGGGCAAGCGAGCAGAGCAGGCAGCAGTCTACGGAAATCGGCAGCGAATCGGTAGCCATCGAGGCAAGCAATTGTTGAGGCGGCGGGGTGAACTGGTCGAGCGGACCTTCGCGCATGCCTACGAGACCGGAGCTCTACGGCGATTGAACGTACGCGGAAGAGAGAACGTGCACAAGCGGCTTCTGCTGCAAGCCGCCGCGTGCAACTTGGCACTGCTGCTTCGGAAGATGGTTGGAGTGGGGACGCCACGAGCAATGCAGGACGCAGTGGCACATCTGTTGCTTGTTCTTTTGCAGCGTATCTCGACCATGGACGTCGTGAATAAACCGGCACGCTCACTTCCGGCTGTCATCTCGCGCCGAATGCCGCATCGACACCGGTGCGCTCAGCAGGAACCCGCTGGCGAAAAACGTACGCTTTAGACACGGGCTGCTAGGCAGCCTCAGTCTGTGACTTGCCGGCCTTCCCGCCCAGGAAGCTCAACAATTCGGCGTTGACTTCTTCTGCATGTGTCCAAGGGATGCAGTGTGGACCTTCTTTCACGACCAGGAAGCGCGCTCCTTTGATGAGCTTGGCGGTGCGCAGTCCCGCAGCCGTGATCGGAAGAATGCGGTCGGCATCTCCGTGAATCACCAAAGTGGGCACATCGATGCGGGCCAGATCCCCGCGGAAGTCCTCGTGCCAGGTTGGGACACACGCCAGGCTAGCGGTGGCGGAGGCGCCGGCCGCCACGTTCCAGCTAGCTTGGACGGCTTGTTCGCTGACACGCTTACCCAGGAGCAGGTCGGTGTTGTAGAAATTCTGGAAGAAGCCAGTGAAGAACGTGTAGCGGTCGGCGGCCACCGCTTTCTCAATCCCGGCAAACACGCTGGCATCCACGCCCTCCGGGTTGTCGGCCGTCTTGAGCAGGTAGGGCGGCACACCGGAGATAATCACGGCTTTGCTTACGCCCTTGGAGCCGTATTTTCCGATGTAGCGTGCCACCTCGCCTCCGCCCATCGAAAAGCCGACTAAGGTGAAATCACGCAACTTGACCTGGGTGATCAGTTGGTGGAGGTCCTCTGCGAACGTGTCGTAGTTGTAGCCTGCGGTTGGCTGGCTGGATTTGCCGAAGCCTCTGCGGTCATAGGTGATGACTCTGTGACCAGCATTCAGGAGGACGGGGACTTGCTTCTCCCACGAAGCACCGTTCAATGGGTATCCGTGGATGAGAACGACCGGTTGGCCCGAGCCATGGTCTTCGTAGTAAAGGTCGATGTTGCCCGAGTTTTCTTTTCCGACTGTAACGTATGGCATTGCTTTTCTCCTTTTCTGTTGCGATGGATGAGTTTGTGATTGGTAGTGTCGTGACCGCGATCGACTATCCGTCGATCCAGTTTTCGATCAGACTCGCTGTCGCCACCGCATTGACGACGCGGCTCAGCTCGTTCTCCATGGCGGTCCTTTCTTGGCAGCACTCCAAAACACGAGGATGCACCGCTCCACGCGAGTGCGCAATTGGACGTTCGTATCGGTTCGTCGAAAATAACGCCAGCGTGTCTCACGTAGCGACAAATCTTTCGAGCGAGGAAGCGCTCGTCGCGCCGCTTGATACCAAAGGTATCGATCGACACCATCGTCCAATAGATTTGTCTCCTCGCTTCTGGCCTACTCACAACTGTGCGTCGCACCCGAATCGCAACGCACAATCTTCCCTAAAAGAGGGGCACTCTTGCCAGAATTCCTGCGGGACGATGGAACCCCAGACGGTAGCAATTGGTTGCCATTCTTTCTGATTTTCGGATCAATGGCCGCAGTCGCATACGCCGACTATATTGTCGTCTCCATCTCACTGGGTTACCTCTATGTTCTGCCCCTCGGCATTAGCGCAATTTTTCTACGCAATGAGATCTGTTACTCTCTAGCCGTCGTCTGTGTCTTCCTGCCCGATCTGTTCGGCCCTCCGTACCCCAGCATGGATGCCCGCATTGGCCACAATCTGACTGCTCTTGTCGGTTTTGTCTTCGTTGTCGCCATCATCCAACGGTACGCTGCTCAGCGCAATGCCCTCGCAAGAGAGGTTCGCAACCAGCGCGATGCCCTTCTCCATGATGTGGAACTTGCAGCGCAAGTGCAGCGGATGTTCCTTCCGGGCAGCAAACCCTCCATTCCGGGTTTGGACGTGGCTGGCATGATGCAGCCCGCCCGCGTAGTTGGCGGTGACTTCTACGGCTACATTCCCGTTGACGCGCACCGGATGCAAGTCGTGGTCGCGGATGTGTCCGGCAAAGGTGTTTCTGCCGCCCTGCTGATGTCCGCCACGGCAGCAGCACTCCAATTCCAGCCCAGCCAGGGTCCCGATGTCCAACAGACTATTGCAAGGCTAAATAGCGGCATTCACGCCGTATCCGACGGAGAGCACTATGTAACCTTAGTGCTCGCCGAAATCGACACTTCCGCCCGGAGTCTCCGATACATGAACTGCGGGCACAACCCGGCGCTACTATTGCGACGCAAGACGGGACAAGTTGAGACGCTGGACTCGTCCTGTCCACCTGTTGGGATGTTTGAACAGGAACTGTGCGAACTTAGCCGCTTGGAGATTGACACTGGTGACGTGCTCGTTTTCTACACCGACGGAGTCACCGAAGCGGCAAACCGATTGGAGGAGGAGTTCGGCCTGCAGCGGCTCACCTCGATCGTGCAGGAAACGTCTTCCTTGTCAGCCGAAGAGATTATGCGTGCCATCTCTTTGCAGACCTCCGAGTTCTGCCAGGATAATGGCTTCAGCGACGATGTCACTATCCTGGTTGTGAAGTGCGAATTCGGAAAGAGCCCGGAATAAAGCCCTCTTCCCGGACATGATTGGCGCAATCCTACTCTTCATTTCCAAGGAACTGCCAGAAACCAGCTCTTTTTCGGCATGGATGTGATCTACAAATTTTGAGATTGGACGTCTGATACGGGATATGGCCGTGCGACGCCTCTCCGCGTCGCTTCGCGCTAGCTGATCCCAGACTCTGACTGATTGATCATGAACGTAGACATCTCATTGAAGAATTCCCGAAGGACTTCTTCGGCTTTGCTTGGCAGCGAAGCTTCCCCCAACGCATTTTCCATCAGCCGCATCCAGCGGTCGCGGATAGTCTGATTGATAGCAAACGGCGAATGCCGCGCCCGGAGGCGGGGATGGCCTCTTTGTTCAATGTAAGTCTGGGGCCCCCCGAACCTACCGATCAGGAAATCTCGGAGGCGCTGCTCGGCCCCTGGAAGATCACTTGCCGGGTAGATAGGCCCTAGAAGGTCGTCTTGAGGGACTTGTCGATAAAAGGCGGCGACTAACCTTGCGAAACCTTCCGCGCCAATCATGGAATAAATTTCGAGTTCCGGCATTCCCATTAGCTCTCCTCATCGAAAAGTTCGGCGATCACTTCTTGACGAAAAACTGTTCGCGATACGCGACGCACTTCGATCTCGGAGGAGAAAGACTGTCAGGAACTTCAAGAAAACGGACAACAAGTTTTCGGAAATGCAGGGAAATGGCAGACACCGTGACAGGGCGAACAGATGTTGGTTGTACTAAGTTGCTGATTTTTAAATCGCTTACATCATTGTGACGGTGAGAAAGGAGCGTTCTAACCAACTGAACTACGTCCCCTGTTTGTTTTCTTACCTTTATTCGTTGAACGCCAATGCCTCGAACGAGCAACTGGTTCTGAATCAGTCGTTCGGCTATGGTCGGCACGCCGGGTTAACTGCGTTTTCGACTGATTGATAGTCAATCGTCGAGGTCACGGATCCCATGATTTCCGATCCTTCTGTTAAACAGAGAGTAGACGTTTCTCCCCTAACCTATTGATCTGGCGTCCCCGGCGGGATTTGAACCCGCGTTTGCGCCGTGAAAGGGCGCAAACAAACTGGATCACGTTGTAATTACAAGGCAGCGGTCGCTCTGCAATGCCCTGTAAGGAGCAGCTAGAAATGCTAAAGAACGGGTTTTGGTTGTACCGTCCTTGTACCGCGAGTTTTGGGACGTGAAGTCTGAAAACGGGGAGATCTAACGATCTTGAAAACGAATCGCAAGGATGACTCGGGAGCCGTACTGGCAAGATGAGCGGCGATCGCTTCCCTGTCCGCTGCGCCGAGGCTAGTACGCCAGATCGCCGTGCTCCCGTAGGGCCGCGACCTGCACCGCGCCCTCGTAGATCCCTTCAACGAGAGCTGTGGCCGTCGAGACCTGGTATAACGTGTGCTGTACTTGTTCCGCCATTACGTGCTCGCCTCCTTCCAACGCTCGAAACTCTCGGTCAAAGTTCGTATCGGCTACCACTTAACTACGACTTGGATGAATGTCTCGGCCCACTGGCCACGGTTTGTTTTGTCGCACAAGCCTGCGGGACTAAGGACCCATTTGTTGCGCAGCTGTGAGTCCTCTCGATACTGAGCGGAGGATATCGTCATGCTCCCCTCTCCATGCGAGTTGAAGGATGTGCTGCGTGCAAAGATAGAACACGGAGACGGAGCCGATAACAGCGAAAAGCATTGGAATTAGGAAATCGTGACCGACCCGAGTGAACTCCATGATCAGGACAACGGCAGTAAGTGGCATCTTCATGGAGGATGGCAGGAAAGCGGCACCTCCAATGATCGCGAACGCTGCCAGAGGCACACCAGGCCATGCATAATTCCAGAATCCGCCGAGAATAATCCCCAGCAAAGCGCCGATCGATAGCCCAGGAGTTAGTAGGCCACCTTCCGCACCTGCGCGTAGAGCGCCTAGCGTGACCAGCACCCTCCATAACGGTAGCCGCCAGTCTCGAGGGGCGTGGGTACGAACTGCTCCAGCCACGCGAACAAACCAGTATGCCGCAAATCCAAAAACAGGTCCCATCACGATCGACCAGACGACGAGCTGCGAGGAAATGGCCAATGGCGGCAAAGAATATTGCGATTCGTTTCCCAAGCCGACCCAGGCCACTACCGTCGCAATAACACAGGTTGCAAAAGCCGGTATCAGCGCCGGCAAACTCAATGTTGCCAGCAAAACCTCAAGAACAAAGAGCGTTCCCCCTAACGGAACGTTGTAGACCGCTGCCAGGCCAGCTCCTGCGCTGCAGGCAACCATCACTCGACGAAACTCCGGCGTCAAACCCGCCCGGTCAGACAACCCTCCGGCAAACACCGCGCCGACCTCACGAGGTGCAACCTCACGACCGAGAGGTGAACCCAGGCCCACTGTGACGATCTGAAGGAGGTCGTGCCCAATCGTAGCGAAAAACGGCATGCGGGAATTTCTGTCTTCGACCGCCTTGCGGATGGAAACCAAAGGGCTGCCAAATCGATATAGTGCCCACCAGCCGGTTCCCGCTACCGCCCCGCAAACACAGAGCACCACGAAGCGCCGCACTGGTGAAGACGCGCTGACACCCTGCAGGAAACTCTCGTGACCGACGCTCGCCTGAGGGCCGTAGCCGTAGGCAACGTGCTGGATGAAATGCACTAATAAACCGAGAATCATCCCACCAAGCCCCGCAGCAAGGCCGGTCGCTACTGTCACAGTTGCCAAGATCAACCAATGCCCGGCGGCCGAATTGCTGGTTGGAGTTCTTATGCGTTCCGCTGAACCCATACCGTACTCACTGTTCTCCTCTAAAACTCGACCTTTGTTCTGAATCCGAAGACCACTGCGCGCCCGGGTCTCCCTCCAACGTTCTCGTAGTACTGGATTACAGGTTGTAAGAGGAGCATCGGCGCGACATCTAGAAGCACATTAAATTCAATGCCGTGCTCTGGTTTCCATGAAGGCGTGCCTCGTGGAAGGAATTGTTGACTCAGGCTGTTTCGCACGTAACCGAACGACATCGTATTGTGAATGGGCAGGGGCAGTGGTTCGTTGAAACGTACTCCAGCGGTAAGCAAAGTGTTATTTCGATTGACGTCCGGTGGACTCCAGTCGTAGGCGAACGTGGCATCCAATCCCTTTCCGCCTTTCTGGTCAACACGCCAGAGGGCTTGGCTCGCCTTCCAGTACAGGAGGTAGTTCCCAGAGCTTGATTTCGTACCACCTGGGTTTGGAAACTTGCCGGGATTATAGGAAGCGCCAAACTGATACAGACCCGAGTAACCTTTGCGGCTCTCGACATTGTCGAAGGCTCGCACCGAGGCTGCGTTTTTGCCTGGAGTGAATCCGATTTCCGAGACACTGACGGGTACTCCGCGAAACTGTGGAACCAAACCAGTCGGGTTGTGCGCAAAAGGCTCGCGGTCCTCGGCCTCAACCATCGATTTCACGTAAAGGTGGCGAAGTGGAACAACTCGCACTTCCATCGCGGGCGTTGAGGGCGGATCGAACGACTCGAAGTCTGTGAAGAGATTGCCCAGCGCATATCCCATGGGCTCAAAAATGAAGGA
>WNFG01011369.1_pt1 | contig 12795 bp, 12 predicted proteins | sample 5400431 | NCBI WGS metagenome assembly WNFG01 (sample SAMN13153346, study PRJNA577476) | soil metagenome | isolation source: 120 cm saprolite under Douglas fir tree site 2 hole 3 replicate 2 | place: USA:California | collected 2015-04-18
AAATCGTCGCTCCGAAAGATGCCCAGGCCGCAGAAAAATTATCCATTGCATTGATGGGAAAAGGCGCGTTCAGACGATTTAAGGATGTCTTACACAGTGTTGGAGATGAGTGGGTGCAAGCATGGTATCACTGGAGAGACGATCAGCTCCATACGGCGATGAAGGAATGGTTCGAGAGCCTGCCTCTGACAATTATTGAAGAATTGCCCGAAAAGCACCTTTCATAGCATTCGTCCTTGAAGGCTTCCATGCGCATAATGTATCAGAGTGTTGAACAATGGAAGAGGAGGAGGATGCATCGTTGTTCAGATGCCATACCGATTGTTGTGTACCGAAGTGCAGCACCGGCTCCCAGGGATTGAGCCAGCCTGCTCGAAGTTCTCCGAAAAGGTATGGAGGCGACTGTATCCCAGTCTTGCACTCACTGAATTGCTGGATGGCTTAGCCGCATGTGGATTTCCTCATACTTGGTTCTTCCGCAACCTCGATCCTGCCAGTTCGCCAGATTGGTTTTAGCGGGTCACAAAACCGATGACGAGGCAATCGCCTGTTTGAGCACCGAATACCTCAAATACCCGCTCTTCGGAGGCGGGAGTGGTAATCACGGATCCTGGCGGCCCCCCATGAAACGTGAAATAGCCTTTCAACTCAACATAGCACACCAGATCGTGGTTTCGCCTACTAATGAACGAGTGAATCAACTCGCTCGCTTCACCGGTGGTCATGAAGAGGATTTTGGTGATGGTCGGCTGCCCCACACTTCTGATACTCCCGCCTGGCAAGGGATGCTCAGTGATAAACGTTCTGACATCCTCCTCAGTAAATGCTGGTACAGAAAGCAGATGTGGTTGGATGGCTGGTAAACCTGTGTGATTTGACCATCCATCATTTGCGCGAAGTGGCTCATGCATCCTCTTTTTCTCCTGATTGCATCACACGGGTGATCCTGTTCACTCGGAACAAGACGAATACTCCTGCCTTGTTACTATATCACTTAGTGCCTATCCGAATAACCCGCAGCGCGAAAAGCGGTCAAGCCAAGGGCGAAAGGGAACGCCCTATGATTGTGTACTCAAACCTGCAAAGCCAACGGCGCAAACGCGGGGAAAGGTCTTCATAATGCAGCCGATCTTGTCCAAGAAGTATGATGGACTCAGGGCTGCTCCCTGGTTTCTTCTGCTCAGAAGGGGGGAGTGCTGCGGAGGAGACACTGTTGACACCTCTCCATGGGCATTGTCGTCTAGGTGAACCACCCATTGGCGTCTAAGTCGCGACCAGATACGAGCCGTGGTTGATACTGCTGAGCAAAGAGTTGCCCGACCAGTTCTCTCCGACTGCGTACGCCGACTTTCTCGAAGATCGACTTCAGGTGATCTTGCACGGTATTGGACGAGATCTGGAACGTGGCCGACATCTCTATTGTCGACAACCCCCGCAAAACGCTCTGCATGATCTCACTCTCGCGTTTGGAGAGATCGTATGCCTGCACGATCAATGGTGCAATCTCTGCTGGTCGAGCCACCTCGAAGATCACGGCGATCTGCGCCTGGGCGCTCGGACCCAACAGCCGTGACGCGTGGAGCACCAGCCAATGGCCGGAAGCGGTTCGCAGGCGCACCTTCGGCAGCAGGGCGGGATACACCTCATTGTTCCGCTCGATCTCTCGTAAACGGGCAACCACCGCAGAGATGGCAGACGGCATGACCAGCTTGCGCGACCAGTCCACCTCTGCTACTTCTGAGAGCCAACGCTCGGCAGTCGGCGTGATCGCCACCACCGACAGATCCTCGGCCAGCAGGAGCAACCCCGGCTCGTCAGGGACCTTCGATCCTGTCGTGCTCCCGAGCAGCAGGGCTTTACGCAATCCCTCGGCCATGTGCGGCGTCAGCCGCCCGACGAAAGCGACCTCGGCGGGCGTGAACTGCGGGCTCGACCGGTCACGATGCAAACACAGGAAGCCCCAGCAGGCACCGCTGGTGATCAGTGCCGCGCGCAGCTCGTCTCCTAAAGCGAGCGGAGCCAGGATCTCCCGATAGCGTGGGCTCTGCTCCAACTCCCGATGGGTCGCCTGGATCAGATCTCCAACCGGTGTGATACCTCTAGCAAGCCAGGAGAATTTGTTGACATCATCGTGCAGGAACTCGTTCTCGATGAACTGGGGAGTGACGCGCTCCAGAATCTCGTCAACTACCGCCCCTGTGAAGAGCAGCGTCGCCGGGTCAGCAGTGGTGAAAAAGGACACATCGATGGGAATGACGGTTCGAAGCCGCTTGAGTATTTCGATCCGCAGCGTGCGCGAGTTGAGCCCTGCATGACACAGCCGGATGATCTCACGTCTGACCTGTTCTGCTCTTTGCTGCTGCACTGTCTAACTCCTGCATGCACTATGGTCCTGCTCGCGATTTGCGCTCGCCACTTATTATATACACGGTATGTGTAGAAAAACCATCCTAGAAATCTGGGATTGTTCCAGGGCACGGCTTCCAGTATGCTTTATGCAGTGGAGTTGGTTCCACAGATGAAGATGAAAAGTAAAGTAAAGGAGAACTTCCCATGTCAATGAAAGAAAACAAAGCGTTAGTGAGCCGTTTTGTCGAGGAGTTTTGGAGCCGAGGGAACATGGCAGCCGCAGATGAACTGATGACTGCCGATGCGACGATCTTTCTTCCTGGAAGAGGACAGGTGAACAAGGAGGGCTTCAAAGCGTTCGCTTTGACCTTGCGCAGCGCGTTCCCCGACTGGAATTCCACTCCGGAAGAGCTGATCGCCGAAGAGGACCGTGTTGCCGAGCGCTGGACCGGACGGGGCACTCACCAGGGCGAGTTCCAGGGGATCTCACCGACCGGAAGGCAGGTAGCCGTGCCCGGTTTCGTATTCTACCGCATCACTTCCGGCAAGATCGCGGAGTTTCGCGGGTTGTTTGATGGGTTGAGCATGTTGCACCAGCTAGGAGCTATGCCCACATCATAGCAGGATGGAGCCTGATCAATGTGGCGCTACTGGTAACCCCCTTGGTAAGCGATGTTTCCGCGATTTCAGGAGAGCATGGAGGAGGTATGAACATGAGGGGAACCAGTCGTGTCAAAAGTGACGAAGACCCAGCATGCTCTGAGTCGGTTTGCGCACAGTCTGATAAAGTAGCAAGCAGGAGTAAACAAGAACCGAAGAAACGAAGTCGTCAGCGGACACCAAATAACCGGACGACGACAGCATTTCGGATTTCCGATGAACTGTGGGCAGTCTTGCAGCCACTGCTTCCAGTCCCTGTCAACACCCATCGTCTTGGCGGCGGACGACCCCGTGTCTCTGATCGCCGCTGTGCGGATGCGATCTTTTATATCCTGCGAACCGGATGCCAATGGCAAGCCCTCGACCAGACCGAACTATGTGCGCATTCGACCGCGCACGATCGGTTTCAAGAGTGGGTGAATGCAGGAGTCTTCCTGAAATTGTGGCAAGCAGGAGTCGAGCGGTTTGATGAATTGCACGAGATCGACTGGGACTGGCTGAGTATGGATGGGGCCATGACCAAAGCCCCGTTGGGAGGAGAAAAGACGGGCAGAAATCCCACCGATCGCGGCAAGTCTGGTGTCAAGCGCAGCGTACTCACCGAGGGACATGGTGTTCCTATCGCAGTGGAGATAGAGGGAGCCAATCGGCATGATATGAAATTGACTCGCCCGACTCTCGTGGGGATTGCCGTAGAACGGCCCGAACCGACAGAGGCAAAGCCGCAAGGGATGTGTCTGGATAAAGGGTATGACTACGACGAGGTACGCACCACCCTCAAGGAATTTGGCTTCACCGCCCACATTCGGTCACGAGGCGAAGAAATCAAAGAATTGGCTCGTGAAGCCGGTTTCAAAGCGCGACGCTGGGTGGTGGAACGGACCCATTCATGGATGAATCGATTTCGTCGCCTCTTGGTTCGTTGGGAGAAGAAACCCGAAAATTATCTCGCCCTTGTTCATTTTGTTTGTGGTTTGATTGCTTTGCGGGCTGCAGGGTTATTCGGATAGGCACTTAGTAGAAGCAGCAGGAATGAGGGAGATCTACGGGAGGGGTCACACCGCAGCCCACCAAAAACAGTTCAAGGGTGAGAAACAAGATGCCATCTTGATTGTTGTGTGCCGTACGGTGTAGAAAGAAGCGAAGTCTCTTGCAACCTGTTCCTTTCTCCTGATGGCCTCAATAGTCCCTGTACCCACCTTTTCTTCGTCCAAAAAAGAGCCTCTTGACAAATACTGGTTTAGATACTAAACTATATGGTAGCTAAACGGTATGGTAACTAAACGAAGGATGGCCACAATGAAGAACACAATCCTTGTTATTGGTGCTACTGGAAATCAAGGGGTAGCAGTAGTGCAAGCTCTCTTGAAAACTGATTTTGCGCTACGAGCGTTCGTGCGTACGCATGCTCCGAAACAACCTCAAAATCCTAAAATTCACAAGCTCAAAGAACAGGGCATTGAAATTATGGAGGGTGATCTTGATGATTTTGACAGTCTTACGCATGCGATGAACGGGTGTTATGGGGTGTTTAGTGTGATCAATTTTCAGGATGGAGGAGTCGCAAAAGAAGAAGCACGAGGCAAGCGTGTTGCTGATGCTGCTAAAAAGACGGGGATAGAGCACTTTGTCTACTCATCAGTTGGGGGGGCAGATCGCAGCAGTGGTGTTCCCCATTTTGAGAGCAAATGGCATGTTGAGGAGCACATCCGAACACTTGCTTTAGCATCCAGTATCATCCGCCCGACAACCTTTATGACAAACCTCATGGAAATGCCAGCCGCTATGCGCTTTATTGCTTTATCCATGTCCCGTGGCTCTTTTGCTGAGAAACCATTACAAATGATAGCGGTACAAGATATTGGCGAATGGGCTGCCCATATGTTTTTGCATCCAGAGCGCTATGTATCTAGAGCAGTTGAGATTGCTGGGGATGAAGTCACGTTTTCTCAAATGGTTTCAGGGTACAAAAAGGTCTACGGGAAAACTCCAGCCAGTATGCGGTTCCCTTCATCTCTTTTCTCAATGGGAGATATCGGCAAGATGTTTACCTGGATTACCACATATGGCTACCAGGCAGATCTTACTATGAATCGTGCTGAAATTCCTGACCTGCTTACCTTTGAGCAGTTTCTTGCTCTGAAGAAGCCGGTGTGATCTACTAGTAAGGCAAGGTTCAATTGTGAAGAAGCGTCCTTAACAGGTTGAACAGTCACATCGTGTCACCCTGAGCCCATGCGCTTCGCTCAGGGTAAACTCCGCGAAGGGTCTGTCGCGATCGGCGGAGAGATCCTTCGCTGCGCTCAGGATGACAGGGCTGGACCTTGCTGCTGGTGAGGAACTGTCACGTTCATTTGAACCATGCCTAAGGAAAGGAGGGGGAATGAGCGTAACTCTCCCACTTGGGATATATTTCCCGAAGTATCAGTGCGCCTCATGGTTTTTCCTTTGGTGATCTGGTACTGACGAAGCCTCAGATCACTATTTTCTTTTTCGTAGGTCATCATCGAGATGGGGTATCGGTAAAAGATATTGCCAAATTCCTCAATGTGACGAAAGGAGCTGTTACTCAGTTTATTGATACGTTGGTTGAAAAAAATCTCGTGAGACGTGAGGAAGATGCTCGTGATAGGCGGTTGCAACGCATCACGCTTACCGAGTTTGCAGAAAGCCGATTTGACCAAGTTAAACAAGCCTATTATCTCTCATTGAATACGTTATTTGATGCTTTAACCGATGAAGAGGTAGAACAACTTGTTTCACTTCTTGAAAAGCTGAGTATGTCAGATGCTTCAAATTCCTGTTGAATATGTTCTTGTTTGATGTGTTCCCCACCGAGATGAGTTGCCTGACCATCGTCTGGACGACCATCGAGGGCATTATCTTGGCGCGTGCCCGGTAGCGGAGTTGTCGCTTGGTCGAATGAGGCCGATCCAGATGCAGTTCTTTTCATCTCGTTATTTCTCCTCGGAGGGAACAGGAGGAGTGGCTCTCCAAGGGGCCCGATGTTTTCCGTCGTGTTCAGGTGGACGCAACCACAGTGAGATATGCGTGGGCTGCATTGTCTCCTGAACCACCGCTACCAATTGCTCTCGTAACTGCTCTAAGTCCACCTCATTGCGCAAGGTGGCACTGAAAGCAGCAAGAGTGACGGCAGCGTCGTACTTGCGACGGTAGTGGTAAATTGGGTGAAATATGCACGGGTTTTGAGGTGAAACAGAGGAAATCGGCGTCAATCATAGGAATCGACCATTCATCGCCTGGGAAAACCGCTCCCCATCTGGCTTCTTCCATCGACACCTTGTACATTGGCATCCTTTGGGAAGAGCAGAACGAGCTTCCTCACCAGTATCTTCTCCGTGTCAATTGCTCAGAGCCTGTTGCGGGAAAGCAGCGAAGTGCGGAATCTGATACACTGTGATAGACGAGTACCATCTATCCAAGCGATCTTCCTGATGGTGATGCGCTGTTGGCGCATGGCTTTTTCCAGCGGCACCGGGGAAATGGCTTTGTGCGAAAGCGGAAGCATGCTTTTGGCAATGCGCCAACAGCATCAAAGTGAACCATGAGCTCCTTTTTGAACGTATACATGACAAGAGGAAAGAGCGTGTCTAAAAAGACAAAAGCTACGCCGTCCACATCTGGGGGCGTCACTACAACGTACCATCCCTTTCACAGGAGTTGAAGCATGAGTCTAGCTCAATCATATGATGTCATTGTCATCGGAGGAGGTGCGGCAGGAACAGCGGCAGCCATAGGCGCGGCGAGCGCCGGTGCTCGGACATTGCTTGTCGAGTCCGCCCCTTTTCTTGGTGGAGCGGCCACCCTGAAAAACGTGCTCACCTACTGTGGTCTCTTTACGAACCATCAGAGGAAACAGGCCGTCTTTGGAGTTGCCGACCAAGTGCTCCAACAGTTACGTGGGATGGGCGCGGTTTCGGAGCCCATCCAGTTTCATGGAGTAGCCGTTCTCATCGAGCCTGAGTCCGTGAAATACACCTTAGACCAACTTTGTAAGCGTGCGGGCGTTCATGTCTGTTTGCATACCATGCTCCTTTCCGCCACACGCAACGGAGATCACATCACCTCCGTCACTCTCCACGATCATAATGGAAATCACGAGGTCAGCGCGAAGGCATTTGTCGATGCTAGTGGAGAAGGAGACCTTGCCTTCTTTGGTGGAGCCTCCGTACGCTATGGGAACCACGGGACGGTCCAGACGGGGACGTTAAGTATGCGTCTTGGTGGGATCACGGCAGATGCTGATCTGACGCCGCCAAGCTGGACAGCAGCCATTCAGCAGGCGAAACAGCGCGGGGTCAAACCGCTTGTCTCCGAGCACGGGTTATTCTTCCGTGTTCCCATCACAAACGACGTGGCAACCTACTTCATTGATGAGAAGTACGACGCCAGAGATGCACAAAGTCTGACCGAAGCGGAAATCGATGGGCGAGAGCAAGCCAGAGCCTATTTGCAAGCCATTCGCACTCTGCCTGGTTGTGAGAACGCGTATATCCTGGCTACTGGACCAGAAATTGGAACACGTGAGTCCCGTCACGTGAATGCACTCTATCAGGTAACGACACAGGATGTCGAGAACGGAGCACACTTCGACGATGTGGTGTGCCTGGGAGCGTGGCCGATGGAGTATCATACAGAACCAGGGCAGCCGACCGTCTGGCGGATGGTCCACGAGAATAGCACCTATGACATTCCTTTGAGGACACTCTGCAGCAAAGATACGCCCAACCTGTTTGTTGGAGGAAGGCTGACGGATGGTGATAGCTATGCGGGCGGCTCACTTCGTGTCATGGGGACCTCTTTCGGCACAGGACATGGGGCTGGTGTGGCTGCGGCACTTTATGTGCAGTCACAAGAAAGAGATTACACATCTGTTCAGAAAGAGCTTGTGCATCAGAATGCGCATATCAAGCTTGACTAGGAAGCTTGATAGCAAACGGAACCTTGTCGGGCTCAGCACGCGCAACCGGGTTAGAGCCCGCCCGCGTAGCCGCTCATTTGAGCAATCTGGCTTTTCTGATACGAGTTCTTGCTTGTCATGCTGGCTGTTGCTGGTAATTAAGGCGACGAGTGAGCACTGGTACGAATGTACCTGGGAAAAGCGCTCTCCATCTGGTATACTCTCTGTAGCGGTTGTAAATTGCGTTCTTCACCGCAGGCGGTACTTCCCGTAAGAACGCTTCATCTACCGCTCGCGCAGGAGGGATGCTGATGGTCGCACCGGCTGTCGAAGGCATTGATCTGTTCAAAATTGCGGGCCGCTCCATTTCCGGGTGGGTGCCCAGCCTCAAGACGGGCACGAGTTCTCATGTCCGACAGCCATTCTGTAGCCAGCTCGAAGAGCGCCTCCTCCTCTGGCTGGAATACAACCCCCGCTGCGGCCAAGATATGGTGTTTTGGGAAAATCCTCCACGAGTTTCCATGGGTGTTCCTACAAAAATAGGTACACAGCTCTTCTATTCATAGAATTTGATAACTGTTCTGTTAGTAGCTACGTGTATGCTCCATCCAAGATAACTTCTCTCATCGTAGAAAGGATCCAAGCTATGAAAGACAAGCAGATGCCCGCACATTTAGGAACAAGCAAAGAGGAGTATGCCCGCCTGGGCCTCAAGCAAGGCCAGATAGAACAGTGGGAAGATGGAATGCGCACCGATGGGAGTCCCAACACCTATGAGTGGTGGTATTTCGATGCTCATTTGGATGATGGCTCAACGGTGGTGATTACGTTTTTTACCAAGCCTATCTTCGATGTCAAGAAGCCACTCTCACCACAGATCACCTTCAATCTTGACCGCCCGGATGGGACAAGCCTTGAGAAGATACTTCATGCGCCGACCCAGGAATTTACCGCCTCAACCAAAGGGTGTGACGTGCGCATCGGCTCCAATAGCTTTACGGGAGATCTCCATACCTACCAGATCCATGTGGAGATCGAAGACGTGGTGGCCGATATCCAGCTGACAGGGACCGTTCCAGCCTGGCGTCAGGAAACTGGCCATCTCTACTTTGGTGATCAGGACCAACATTTCTTCGCATGGCTCCCATCTGTCCCACAAGGGCAGGTCCAGGCTACTCTCACAGTGGGTAACCAGCAGCAACAGCAGAGCAGTGGCATAGGATATCACGATCACAATTGGGGCAACATCTCCATGCTGAAACTGATACATCACTGGTATTGGGGACGTGCTAAGGTTGGTGACTACACCGTGATTGCATCCTATATTACGGCTGAAGAGGAGTATGGCTACCAGGAGTTTCCCATTTTTCTCCTGGCCCGCTCTGGTCAGATCCTTGCCGATGATGGACGCAACGTCAGCTTCTCCGCCAGCGACATTTATACTGATGATGTCACAAAGAAACCAGTGGCTAATGACCTCGTCTATACGTATCAGGATAATACACAGAAGTATGTGGTGACATTCCACCGCCAGCAAGATATCGTGCGCCAAAAATTTGTCGATGCGTTACAAGGCATCAAGGCCTGGGGGGCACGACTTGCTGGGATGGATGGCGCATACCTGCGCTTTACAGGCGAGGTGAAGATTGAGCGATATGATGAGAAGATGGTCGAGTCCCGGCAGGATGAGGCAATCTGGGAACTGATGTACTTCGGCCATGTCCACTAAATTCCCTCTCCCGATTGCGGTCCGGACAAGCGTCCTCGACGCTGGCGCTGACCACGCTCTCGTTGCTGATCACGCTTCCCATCGCCTTCTCCCTAATTGGAGAAGCATGAGGAGACCATTGGCGTCTTCATCGCCCGGACATTCGAAACACATCTCTTCACAAAGGTTCAGAGTTCGCCTCTGAAGAGGAGAAAGGAGTCCATCACCTATGACACAGCAAAACACTCAGGCACAACAGCATGCCCAGGCACCGCACGTGCAGGTTCCCCGTCTCTGACGCAGGTCCAGGCTCTGGCCAGGTATGCCGCCCGTGCCACCTTCGACGATCTCTCGCCCGCCTCGCGCCAGCAGTTGCCGGTCCACGTTCTGGACTCGCTGGGCTGCTGCATCGCCGCCCTGGGCGCCGGCCCGGTCCAGGCCTGCCGCGAGCAAGTCGCAGACTTTGGGGGAAGCGACCCTTGTGCGCTGATCGGCGGCGGGAAGGCCAACCCGGTCTACGCGGCGTTCTGGCACACGGCCCTGGTGCGCTACGTCGACTTCATGGACAACTTCCTGGCCCCGACCGAGACCTGCCATACCGCCGACAATTTCGGGGTGGCGCTGACTGCGGCCGAGTATGTGGGCGGCAGCGGGCGCGACCTGATGCTGGGGGTGGCGCTGGCCTACACGGTGCAGTCGCGCTTTGTGGATCACGCCAACTTCATGACGCGCGGCTTCGACCACACGGCACAGCTTGCCTTCTCGCACAATGCCGCGGCGGGTCGGTTGCTCGGTCTGAGCGAGTCGCAGATTGCCAACGCCATCGCGATGGCAGCGAGCAGCGACGCCTCGTTTGCCATCATCCGAGCCAAGCCGCTGTCGCAGTGGAAGGGCCTCGCCTCGGCGCAATCGGCGCTTGGCGCCATGAACACGCTGTTTCTGGCCCGGCGCGGCGTGCAGGGACCGCTGCAGGTGATCGAGGGCGCGGGCGGCATCGACAACCTGCTGCACATGCAGGTGCGCATTGAGTGGGACACGCAAGGCTACGAGGGGGTCGTCGAGAGTACGATCAAGAAATACAACGCGGTAGTCCACTCGCAATCCACCATTTACTGCATGATCGAGCTGGCCAGACAGCACAAGTTCGACTCCAGCAAGGTGGTCTCGATCGAGGCGGATGTGACCCGCATCCTCTACGACTTCGCCGGTGGCGGCCTGTACGGCGTGGACAAAGAGGTGCGGACCAAAGAGCAGGCGGATCACAATCTCCCGTACCTGCTGGCCGTGGCCGTGCTCGACGGGGACGTCATGCCGGCGCAGTTTGAGCCGGAGCGCATTATGAGAGCTGACGTGCAGGCCCTCATGAAAAAGGTCGCGGTCCGACCGAACCAGGACTACACGGAGCAATACCCGCGCAACATGCCCGCGAAGATCACGGTTCGCCTGCAGGACGGGACTACGATCGAGCACGAGGTGCAAGACTACCCAGGCCTCGCTTCGCATCCGTTTACCTGGGAGGACGAGGTCGAGAAGTTCGACCGCCTCGTCGCCGGGCGCGTCGACGCTGCGCTGTCCCAGGAGATCAAGGAGGCGGTGCATTCGCTCGAAGGCATCCAGGTCAAGGACCCGATGGAACTGCTCAGTCGCGTGCAGCAGTTGAAATGAGCAGTTCATCCACGAGAGAGCCAGTCCTGGCAGATCAGCAGGGCTTTATCGCCGTCTACCCTCAAGGGGTTGTCGGCCCTGATGGGCGGACAGAGAAGAAGGAAAAGCGACCGTGCGCAAAGCGCTTGAACTGGGTATCAATTTTTTCGACACAGCGCAGGCCTATGGCTTTCTGAAATCTTCTTTAGGTCAAGGGTGAACAATATCCAAAAAATGGTATATTTTGATTGATACTCAGAGGAGCATGTTTGTCGTGCGTTGGTGCGATATCGCACCGAATGGGCTCTTAGGTGTGATAACCTGCCAGTTATTGTCAAATGGCCCATTTTTTATCGAATCGTTGTCATACCCCCCTGTCTTTAGGCCATGGGGAGTGTCACAAGATGCAAGGAAGAAAACAGCATGACAGAAACCAGTGATGTTTGGACTGGCAAAGCCAGCAGCTACGATCGGGCGCGTCCTACGCCGCCACCAGCTTTGCTCGATCTGCTGACGCAGTTGATTCACCTGCCGCATCCCACCCTGGTGGTGGATTTGGGCAGCGGGACCGGACTGTCCACCGCGATCTGGGGTGAGCGAGCCGAGCTGGTGATTGGGATCGAACCCAATGCCGACATGCGGAAAGAGGCCGTCCACAAAGTCGAGGACCATCCCTACGCAGCACATATCGAGTATCGAGAGGGAGTTGCTCATCAGACGGGCCTGCCTGATGGGTGCGCTGATATCGTCACTGCTGCCCAATCGTTCCACTGGATGGAACCGACTGCGACCCTGGCCGAGATCGCTCGGATTCTACGACCCGGAGGACTCTTTGCTGCGTATGACTATGATTGGCCACCAACACTCCATTGGGAGCTTGATCGGCTCGCCCAGGAGGTTGGTAAGCGCTTAGTGGAGCTTGTCCGGGAGCGCGGACTTGCTCACAGCCTAAAGATGTGGTCGAAGGAGCAGCATCTGGACCGCATGCGCGAGAGCGCTCACTTCCGCTTCACCCGTGAGGTGTTGCTTCATCATATCGAGCAAGGAGACGCTGCACGGTTTCTTGAGATGATGCGGAGCAATGCGTTCAGCCACCAGTTCCAGTTCACCGAACAAGAGATCGGTTTTGATCGCCTCAGCAGCGCTGCGTTCCAATCTCTTGGGTCCGAACCCATCCCCTGGTATGTGAGTTACCGAGTCCGGATCGGGATCAAGTGAATGCGGGGATGTGAAAAAGAAAGCCCATCGTGCTTCGCCCGCATGACGGGCTTTTCTCTCTTCTTTCCTTGAGTGTATCTCGTTGCGCAGCCCGTGGGCACTATTCAGATTCGTCACGGCCTATTAGGCCGGCAGACGAAATTTACGAGCGCTTTGGCTCCGCTACTGGGGAAAGAGTTTCACTTCTCCGCTCCTGTTCCCATCTCCTTGTGCAATCCGTGGGTCTTTGCTATACTCCTTGGTGTTGGGAGGAACGCAAGCGCAGTTGGGAACAACACAGACACAGGAAGGGCCA
>WNFG01006383.1_pt1 | contig 12794 bp, 10 predicted proteins | sample 5400431 | NCBI WGS metagenome assembly WNFG01 (sample SAMN13153346, study PRJNA577476) | soil metagenome | isolation source: 120 cm saprolite under Douglas fir tree site 2 hole 3 replicate 2 | place: USA:California | collected 2015-04-18
TGAATCGCCCGTTGCACCTGGACGGGCGCCGTGCTTTGCTTCTTTAACTTTTGATGGAGGCTAGTGATGGCGAAGAAGAGAAAAGCCAAGAAGGCAGCGAAGAAAAAGAAGAAGTAGATAGGAGAAGTCGCTAGAAAACCCGCAGACCGCCGGAAGGAAACGCGGTCGAGAAACGCAGGGCTGGGAAATCGGCCGGGAAAGCTGCGGCGAAACCGGCAGCGCCGATGACGGAAACGGCGGTTCGACTGCCGTCTGTTTAGGTCGCGCCCGGGGCAGGACCTGCCCCGAACCCCGCAGCAGCTTGGTCGTTCCCATGAACTCCACGTCCTGAGCGGGTTGCGAATGGGCTGCGGTCGGTCCGGGGCTCCGTGCTCCGGACTGAACCGCAGACATTCGGATGTAGGTTATTTCTTCAGTTTTTCCAGAAAATGCTTCCGGAATTTTGCGACTTTCGGCCTGACGATGAAGGCGCAATAGGGCTGCGCGGGATTGCGCCGGAAGTATTCCTGATGGTAATCCTCGGCCACGTAGAACTTTGAGGCGGGCACGACTTCGGTGACGATGGGGTCGTCGTAGATCTTGGCCGCGCCCATATCTGTAATGACTTGTTCCGCCGCCGCCTTCTGCTCGGCAGAATGGTGGAAGATTGCCGAACGGTACTGCGTGCCGACATCATTGCCCTGGCGGTTGAGCGTGGTCGGGTCGTGGATCACGAAGAACACCTCGAGGATTTCCTTGAATGACACCTGCTTCGGGTCGAAGGTGAGTTGGACCACCTCGGCGTGGCCGGTTTCACCCGAGCAGACGTCCTCGTAGCTGGGGTTTGCCGTCTTACCCCCCATGTAGCCGGACTCGACCGATTCCACGCCCTTCAGGTCGTCAAATACGGCCTCTAGGCACCAGAAACAGCCTCCGGCAAGAGTGGCGATTTCCTTCCCCGCGTCGGTCATGTCGTTTGCCTTTTTTTACGGTTAGCGTGTTATTTTGTCGGGTCGAGGCCGACCACACTACAGTATGCCGAATTCGGGTGCGCGGCCAAGCCCGGCTCGCATCGTACCGACTCTCGGAGGAATCGAAAATGAGTCTCTTACGCAGGCTGCTCGCCGCCGTCCTCGTCGTCCAAGCACTCACCTGCTCCGCCCAGCCTGCCGGGCTGGGAGTAGCCACGTTTGCGGGCGGCTGCTTCTGGTGCATGGAACCGCCCTACGACGCCTTGCCGGGCGTCATCTCCACGACCTCCGGCTACATGGGAGGAACCAGGAGAAACCCCAGCTATGAGGAGGTGTCCTCCGGTGCAACGGGGCACGCGGAGGTGGTGCAGGTCGTCTACGATCCGAAGAAGGTGAGCTACGAAAAGCTCCTCGAAACGTTCTGGAAAAACGTAGATCCGACCGTACGAGACCGCCAGTTCTGCGACATCGGCAGCCAATACCGAACGGCGGTCTTCTATCACACCGAAGAGCAGAAGCGTCTAGCCGAAGCCTCCAAGGGAGCGCTGGCGAAGACGAAACCGTTCAAGGACGACATAGTCACGCCCGTCGTGCCGGCCGGGGAGTTCTGGCCCGCCGAAGACTATCACCAGGATTTCTACGTCAAGAATCCGGTGAGGTACAAGTTCTACCGAACCGGTTGCGGGCGCGATGCCAGGTTGAAGCAGTTGTGGGGGAGCGTACCGCATTGACTCGAGTAGCCGATACGCTTCGGTCGAGACCGTGAACGACCCTCGTCTCGAGGTCATACCCGGGTCCGCCAACCAGCCGCCGCCCCTGGTCGGCTACAACGCCTGGTCGGGGGACGAGATCCTCGTGGAGGCGGTGAAACGCGAAGGCGGCGGCTGGATCTCCGAGCGCGCAAGTCGTATGGGAGATCTCGTCGGCAGCGAGCGGATGCAGACCCTCGCCACGCAGGCGAACCGTTACGCGCCCGAACTGAGAACCCACGACCGCTTCGGCAACCGCATCGACACGGTCGAATACCACCCGGCGTACCACGAGCTGATGGCGCTCGCTTTCGGCGCCGGGCTGCACTCGCTCGCCTGGACGGACAAGAGAGAAGGCGTATGGGTCGCGCGCGCAGCGCTCAACTATCTGTGGAATCAGGGCGAAAATGGCGTCGCCTGCCCGGTAACGATGTCCTTCGCCGCGGTGCGGGTACTGCGCCACAACGCGAAGCTCGCCGAGGAGTGGGAGCCGAAGCTCCTTGCCTGCGACTACGATCCGCGCCCGCTGCCCCTAGCGCAAAAACGAGCCGTCACGATCGGCATGGCGATGACCGAGAGGCAGGGCGGCTCGGACCTTCGCGCCAATTCGTCGCGGGCGGTGCCTCTGGGCGAAGGCGAATTCGAGCTCGCCGGGCACAAGTGGTTCTGCTCGGCCCCGATGAGCGACGCCTTCTTCACCCTTGCTCGTACCGAGACGGGGCTGACCTGCTTTTTCGTGCCGCGCTCGCTCGCCGACGGCTCCCGCAACCCTTTTTTCATCCAGCGTTTGAAGGACAAGTGCGGCAACCGCTCCAACGCCTCCTCGGAAATAGAGTATCGCGGCACCCGCGCGCGGATCGTCGGGGAAGAAGGGCGCGGCATCGCCACGCTGATCGAGATGGCGCACCTCACGCGCTTCGACATCGTCGTCGCCTGCGCGGGAATGATGCGCGCGGCGCTGAATCAGGCGCTTCACCACGCCGCGCACCGCGAGGCCTTCGGGCGGCGGCTTGTCGAGCAACCGCTGATGCAGAACGTGCTGGCCGACCTGGCTCTAGAGACCGAAGCCGCGGCGCTGCTGGTGTTTCGACTTGCGCGAGCCTTCGATCGCGCCGAACGCGACGAGCGCGAGCGGCTTTTGATGCGCTTGATGACACCGATCGCGAAGTATTGGCTGTGCAAACGCCTTCCTCCCCTCGTCGTGGAGGCGATGGAATGCCTGGGGGGCAACGGTTACGTGGAGGAGGCGCCGCTCGCGCGCCTATACCGCGAGGCGCCTCTGAACGGAATTTGGGAAGGCTCAGGGAACGTCATTTGCCTCGACGTGCTGCGCTCGATCCAGAAAGAGCCTGCGAGCCTCGACGTCCTGCTCGAGGAAGTCAAAGTTGCAAGCGCGCCGAATCGTCGAATCCATCGCGATCGCGCTCCAGGCGAGCCTCATGGCGAGGCACGCGGCGCACGAAGCCGCTGACGCTTTCTGCGGCTCGCGCCTGGCGGGCGACTGGGGCCGCGCGTTCGGGACGTTGCCTTCGACGGCGTCCTGCGAAGCGATCGTCAGGCGAGCGCTGGCTCTCGGCCCACGTCCTGCCTCGAGGAATCGCCGAGCGATCCCGAGGGCGGTGTCTGCGTCGAAGTCACCAGCGCCAAATTGAGCAGTTCCAGGCTGCGCTTGGCCGCGTACATCACCTGTCGTTGCATCCGCGGGGTAATGGCGTAGTGCTTGACGATTTCCAATGCGAACTTCGGATGCTCGTCGTCGTAGTGGGAATGCTCCCGTATCCACTTGTACGTCCTCGGGTTCATGTCCACGCCGGGTTTATCCCGGTAGGCTTCGAAACCCGCGCAGACCTTTCTTGCGATAGCGCCGGTAACACCCTCGATGGCAAAGCTCGTCGCGGCCACGGCTTCTGCAAGAGATCCCTTGGTGTTTACGCGCCATACCCAGTCGGTCAGCGACTGCACGTCGCGCAAGGGGGGAGTCCCGCCCTCCGCCAGGTCCAGCATCTGCTGCCGGTCCAAGCCGAAGCCCTCACCCATCCATAGCCAATGCTCGGCGTGCGCCTTTTCGATACGGATGTTCTCGATCAGAAAGGTGCGGGAGAAATCGTCCTCCACCTTGATCAAGGCTTCGGCGAGAAACTTCGGGAAATCGTAGATGAACGGGTAGATGTGAAGGATCCACCCTTGCATCTGTTCGACGCTGAGACGCGTCGAAGAGATCGATTCCGCCCATGGACCGTTGACCAGATTGTCCCAATGGGGAGCCACGAATTCGTACATGGTAGCGACCCATCTCGGGTGCGAGGATATTTTGTGTACCGAACTGGTGTTCATGTTCATGGTTTGTTCTCTCAGGTTGTGAAATTAAACTCTCAAGTTGTGGAATTAGGAATCGTTGCGGGAACGGCCCAATGACGGGCTGAATCCTTCCCGGTACGCGCCAGTCCTGCAGACACTTGTGCCAGGAACGGACCGGGAGGAGAAAGCCAATGGCCTTGTGCGAAGTCCACTCCGATCTCGCGCAGCGCAGCCAGGCCCATCTCTCCGTCCACGGCCTCGCCGATTGTTTTCTTGCCCATCACGTGTCCAACGTCGTTGATCGCCCGCACCATCGCGAGATCGACCGGGTCATGCGCCACGTCCTTGACGAAGCTCCCGTCGATCTTGAGGAAGTCCACGGGTAAGTGCTTGAGATATCCGAAAGAGGACATTCCGGCCCCGAAGTCGTCCAGCGAGAACAAACAGCCAAGCGACTTCAGTTCGCCAAAAAACCGCGCTGCCTTGTCGAAATTGGCGATCGCCGCCGTTTCCGTGAGCTCAAAGCATATGGTCCCGGGGCGCATGACGTAACGCCTGAACTGCTCGCGAACGAACTCGAGGAAGCGTTCATCCCCGATCGACGTGCCCGAAATATTGATGGCATAGGTTCCGCCGGTTCCGCCCTTGGAACCCAGGGAGTTGATCTTGGCGAACGCGTCCTGAATGACCCATTGGTCGATCAGGGGCATCATGTTGTAGCGTTCAGCGGCCGGAATGAACGCCATCGGGGGAACGATCTTGTCGTGCTCGTCGAGCATGCGCACGAGCAGCTCGTAATGGTTTTCCCGGGGGGATTGTTCCCCGATCGAGTGGATTTCCTGTGCATGAAGCACGAAACGCCCTTCCTGGAGCGCTCGTTGCAGCCGAGACACCCATTCCATCTCGCCCCGGCGTAGAAATACCTCGCTGTCGTGCGGACGATAGAACTGAACGCGATTGCGTCCTTTCTCTTTCGCCATATAGCAAGCGGCATCGGCCGCGCCGAGTACATCGGTGAGGGTGAGCATTCCATCCGCGATATGGACTACGCCAATGCTCGCGCCGATGGTGAACGATCTGCCTTCGCTGACAAAGCGAAAGTCGGCTATGCACTTCTGCAGTTCATCGGCGATGCGAATGGCCTCATGCATCGGGCAGTTCTCGAGAAGTACGCCGAATTCGTCGCCGCCCAGACGGGCAAGAGAATCTCCTTCACGCACTTGCTGCTTCAACAACGCGCCCACCTGCCGCAGGAGCTGATCGCCGGCTGCGTGTCCGCAGGTATCGTTGACGATTTTGAACTGATCGAGATCCAGGTACATCACCACGTGCTGTCGCCCCTGATTGGTGGCTGTGTGCAAGGCCAGCTTGAGACGGTTTTCAAACTCAGGGCGGTTGACCAAATTGGTCAGCTGATCGTGGCTCGCATGATAGGCGAGCTTCACCGCGTATTCCTGCCCTAGCTTGAGTTCCTTGAGCTCCCGCTCCGCTCGGTCGACGCGACTGACCATGCGCTGTGTAAGAAAAATGCCGATCGGGACCAGAGTTCCCGCGACCGTCACGATCACGAGAAACAGCGTGGAGCGGATCCAGCGTGTGGCCTCGCCCAGGGTGTTTGAGAACCGGTTCTGCCAGGGCCTGAGTTCTTCGTTGACCTGGATAATGCGGTTCAGGATGAGTCCAAGTCCGGGCGGGTCCACGCGACCGGACAGGTGAAACGCGTGGAGCTCTTCGGCGGCCGCGTCAAGTCTCGCGAGGAAATCATCTCCGGTCCTCCATATGTCGAGGACGCTCTTCATGTAGCTTACGCGGTGAAAGCGCTGATACAGGCTGATGACGCCGGGAATGTCGTCCGGATGGGTTCCACCTTCTATGAAGCCGGCCCGCACGGCGGAATAGTCCGGAGCGGATTTTTCAAGCTCGAACCGGGCCCTTTGGAAACCCAGGGGCACCATGATCGCCTTCCGATAGCTGAGGAAATCGGACTCGGATTTGGTCTCCGCGAAGCGCAACAGGTGAAACACCGCTTCCTTCTGGTTCTTCGACCACAGGCTCTCGCCTTCGACGTACGCCCGACCCGCTGTGAGGATGTCGATGCTGACAATGGCAAGCCAGACCAGCACCGCGACGATCGCCAGGAACGGCGAGACGATCAAGAGCATGCGCTTGCTCGTTGCGAGCCATTGAGTGACTTTTGCGACCGAAGTCACAAGGGCCTTGATATCAACGTAGGCCATGATTCTTTGCACGTTCTCCCTTTCTTTCCTCGGAACCTTTGAGGTTCCGGAAAAGTTAGCACTCGCACTTATCAACAAACCGAACTGCTTCGAGACCTAAGAGAGCACGTTGTGTGCCTGCGAGCGGAATAAACGGGACGCCGGGGAACCGTGCAAAATTACCGCAGGATGCTGAATCTTCCTTCCATTCAGCTTTGACAGGCGACGACTTCTCGCCAGGGACGCCAGAGTTTCAACAGCTCACGAAAAGTCCGAGATTTTCTCTAAGTGGCTGAAGAAGAACACCGGGAAACGCAGCCGGGGCGTGTGAACCTCAGGAGTCGTAACCCGGTGAGCGATTCGTCGCTCACCGGGTTCGCTGACCTGCCTTTCGGCGTCGACGACTCTTAGAAACGGTACGCGAATTGCGCGCCGAGAATGTCGACCGAGCCCTTGTAAGTTCCGACAAGCTGCCCAGTGAGGAAGGGGCTTGCACCATTTGCCGGTTGATTGATGGGGGCGTCCTTAATAAACAAATGCGCGTAGCCAAAGTCGAGCGTCCCGTCCTTAAACAACCTGTACTGGCCTCCGACGGACAACCAAATGCGGTTGTTGTCCGGAAGTCTGGCGGTACGATCGGTGTCGTTGACTGGGGTCTGGTCGTAGGCGAGGCCCATCTTGATCGACCAAGCATCGTCGTAGCGATACGTTGCACCGGCACCGACTCTCCAAGTATTTTTGAAGTTCTCGGGCGTCGTGCTGAGCGTAGTGCCGTTGTCTCGCGTCACAACCAGTTGCTTGATCTTCGACCAGCCGGTCCATGTCACATCGCCGAGTAGCGTCCACTTCGGGTCCAACTTGTGTTGCAGTGCGACCGAAGCGGAAGCCGGCAGTTCGATATCTAGGTTCACATTTCCGTCTGAAAACGCCGCAGCAAGCGCAGGGCTAATGCCCGTGAGGGTCGCGGTGGGAACCCCGGAGAAACTCACGGTACCGCTCACGTGATACTTGATCGACGATCGGTAGGACAAGCCCATTCTCGTGTCTGGCGCCACTTTGAACATCGCGCCAAAGTTATATCCCCACGCGTTATCGTTACCCTTGACGGAAGCCGTGCCTTCCTGGCCAGCCGCCGCCACGGCGTTAGCCGCTGCCGCGCTTCCCGTCGCCCCGAAGGTTGCCGCGGCAAAATTTACCGCATTCGTGAGTTCGGCCTTTAAGTGCTGATAACTCAGGCCGAAACCGAGAGAAGCATCTTCGCTGACCTTGTACGAGACGGAGGGATTGACATTGAAGGTCTCAATATCCGATTTGATTGCCTGGAACCGCCCCATCCAGTCCGGGCTATATTCGGTCTTCAGTCCGAAGGGCACACTTATCCCGACGCCGATTTTCAAGTCCTTCGCGAGATCCGTCGCAAAGTAAAAATTAGGCACGGCCGACAAGCCGCCAGCGTCCCCTCCGGTGCCGCCCAAAGGTGCCTGAGTACTAGGGACAGCCGGAGTGCCTGTCCGCGTCGAGCCGGAATCGCTGAACTTCGCGGACAGGTTGATGAACGCAAGGCCGGCAGAGACCTGCATTCCGCCGGGCAGCAGGCTCATGCCGGCGGGGTTGTAGTAGATTGTGCTCGCATCCTCGGCAGCCGCTGCGGCACCCGCATAGGAGTTACCCAGACCGCTTGCGTTCTGTTCGATCAGGGCGAATGCCGAAGCGTGCGCCTGCGAAGCGCCTCCGGCGAAAGCCCCCGCGACCGCGAGTGAAAGGGCAGTTTTTCTGATTCCGATACGTATCATGAGAATTTCCTCCTTGCGTTGTTGAGAGCCGAACTAGCAGCTGTCTTTGGCCGCCGACACGATAACACAACGTCATAGCCTAGCAAATGGCCCGCCGCGACGGCAGGCCGAGCTCACATGCGCGACCGGCCCATCAGGCAAGGGTCACCCGCGCGAACTTGCGCTTGCCTACCTGGAGCACGACCGTGTCCCCCCGCTTCACGGAAAGTCCCTTGTCGGTGACCCTCTCGCCGTTGATACGCACGCCTCCCTGCTCGATCATGCGCAGGGCCTCCGAGGTGCTGGAGACCAGCTGCGACTCCTTGAGCACCTTCATGATCGCCATCTCCGGGATTTTGGACGAAGCGGATTTTCCGCCGTCGCCCGGGACCTTTACCGTGATTTCCGGAATGCTCTCGGGCGTCGCACCATGCTTGAAACGCGCCTCGAAATCGGCCTGGGCGCGCTCCCCCGCTTCGGCGCTGTGAAAACGGGCGACGATCTCGCGCGCAAGAAGCACCTTGATGTCGCGCGGGTTGCGGCCGCCGGCGACTTCCTTCTTCCACTTGGCGAGCGTTTCTAGGGATTCGAAGGAGAGCAGCTCCAGGTAACGCCACATCAGCTCGTCGGAGATCGACATCAGCTTTCCGAAAATGACTTCCGGGGATTCGCTTATACCAACGTAGTTGTCGAGCGACTTCGACATCTTCTCGACGCCGCGTATCCCCTCGAGAAGAGGCATCGTCAGGATGCATTGCTGTGGCTGATCGTAGTGTTTCTGCAGCTCGCGCCCTACCAGCAGATTGAACTTCTGATCGGTCCCCCCGAGTTCGACGTCGGATTTCATCGCCACTGAATCGTAGCCCTGCATGAGTGGGTAGAGAAACTCGTGTATGGCGATGGGCTGGTGGGCCGCATAACGTCTGCCGAAATCGTCGCGCTCGAGCATACGCGCGACCGTCCATTTTCCAGCCAACCCTATCAGACCGGCTGCGCCCAGCTCGTCGGACCACCTGGAATTGAACAGGACTTCAGTCTTATTGGCGTCCAAGATCTTGAAGACCTGGTCTTGATAGGTTTTCGCGTTCCGCAGGATCTGCTCCCGCGAAAGCGGCGGTCGTGTCGCGTTCTTGCCGCTCGGATCACCGATCATTCCAGTGAAATCTCCGATCAGGAACTGGACGTGATGGCCCAAGTCCTGAAACTGACGCAGCTTGTTGATCACCACCGTGTGCCCGAGATGCAGATCGGGCGCAGTCGGGTCCAGGCCGAGCTTCACACGTAGTGGTCGTCCGGATTTGAGCTTTTCGCGCAGCTCGGCCTCGACGATCAGTTCATCGCAGCCGCGCCTGATGACTTTCAGTTGGTTATCGATGTCGCTCATGGTGTGCAATGGCTGATCGGGCGGTTATTTGTTAGACTTTTTCGATTCAACCCGCTGCGGAACATGGATAACGACGAGATTGGAATTGTAACGCTGTCCGGCGGAAGGCGCCTCCGATGGTCGGCTGCCGCCGTCGCCGTGCCGCTGTTCGGCGTGGTGGCTGCGTTCGGTACGGTCGAGCACGGGCCGGAACCGATTCCGACGCGGATTGTCGTCGACCCGCTCGCCCTGTCTGCCACCCCGACCGGCGACCCAGGAACGATCATCTACTTTCAGGAAGACCGCTTCAGAAGTGGCGACACGGTCGCCACGCTGATCGAGCGGCTTGGAGCAGACGAGGACGAAGCGGCGCCCATTTTGCGTTCTTCGCGTGCGGCGCGGCCGTTCCGCCTTTTACTTCCCGGAACGACGGTCAAAGCCAAAGTCGACGACGCCGGCAAGCTGCGCTCGCTATGGTTTCTCTCCGACAGGGACACGATTCTCTCTGTGGACCGCTTCGGCGAGAGTTTCGGTAGCTCCGAGCAGCAAGCCGAGGTGGCGCGTGAAATAGAGATGAAATCAGGCGAGATCAAGACCTCGCTCTTCGCCGCAACCGATGCGGTGGGGATTCCGGACGGCGTCGCGGTCCAGCTTGCCGACATCTTCGGAGGAGACGTGGATTTTCACCGTGATTTACGCCGTGGCGACCGGTTCGGGGTCGTTTTCGAAACCTTTTACCACAGCGGCCAAACGATCCGATCCGGGCGAGTGCTCGCGGCCGAATTCTCCAGCCAAAGGAAGACCTACCGCGCGGTGTGGTTCCAGGATCCCTGGGGTAGGGGCGGCTATTACACCCTAGAAGGCGACAATCTGCGCAAGGTATTTCTACGCTCGCCGCTCGAGTTCTCGCGCATCACCTCGGGATTCGGCATGCGCCGGCATCCGATTTTCCAGCAGTGGCGCACGCATCAGGGAGTCGACTATGGAGCACCAGTCGGGACCAGGGTCAGGTCCACCGGTGACGGCGTCGTGTCGTTCGCCGGGTGGCGGAACGGTTACGGAAACCTCATCGTGCTCAGGCACTTTGGGGGATACAGCACGTACTACGCACACTTGAGAAATTTCGCGCGAGGGATGAGGGCGGGAAGCCGCGTTGTCCAGGGCGAAATCATCGGTTACGTCGGGCAAACCGGCTGGGCCAGCGGCCCTCACCTTCATTACGAGTTCCATCTCCACGATCAGAATCGCAATCCGCTGACCATCGTTTTTCCGGCCGCGCAGCCGATTCTCGCGATCGAACGAGCGGCGTTCAGGCGTACCGCCGAGCCGCTCGTCGCGCGACTGGATCTTCTGAAAAACAGCAACCTCGCGCTGCTCGAGTGAGCGGTTCCACGAGATCCGCGTCTTCCGAGATCTACATCGGTTTGATGTCGGGCACAAGTCTCGACGGTGTCGATGCCGCACTCGTCGATCTGCGGGTCGGGCCGTCTCTGATAGGCGCCGGATTTCTGCCCTACCCCAAAAGCCTGAAAACCTCCCTGCTGGCCCTGCACGAGGCGTCCAGGGACGAGCTGCATCGAGCAGCGCTCACCGGGATTGAACTCTCAGGGCTCTATGCGAAGGCCGTCGATCGCCTGCTGGAGAAACACGGAATTCCCGCGAAGACGGTTTCGGCCATCGGTTGTCACGGCCAGACGGTGCGTCATCGGCCGGGGTCCGGGTACAGCATTCAGCTCGGCAATCCTGCGTGGCTTGCCGAGCGTACCGGCATCACCGTGGTCGCGGATTTCAGAAACCGCGACATCGCCGCAAATGGAGAGGGTGCCCCGCTTGTACCTGCGTTTCACGCGGCTACCTTCCGGGACTCGCGCCACCATCGCGTCATCGCCAATCTCGGCGGCATTGCCAATCTCACCGACCTTCCCCGCAAGGGACCCGTGACAGGCTTCGACACAGGACCTGGCAACGTCCTGCTTGACGCGTGGACGCACGAGCGATTCGGCCGCGATTTCGACCGGGGCGGGGCGCTTGCCTCACGAGGACGGCCGGTTGCGTCCTTGCTGAAGGCGTTACTTGCCGATCCTTATTTTCGCCGTTCACCGCCCAAGAGCACGGGCCGTGATCACTTCAGTCTCGATTGGTTACGCCGGTTCAGCGTCGGAAAGCACAAGGCCGAGGACGTGCAAGCCACGTTGGCCGAACTCACGGCGCGCAGTATCGCCCAAGCGATTGCGAGGTTCTGTCCAGGCGCAGAGGAAGCTTACTTGTGCGGCGGTGGAGTGCGCAACCACGATCTGGTGATGCGCATTACCCGGGAACTGGCCGGCATGAAGATCGCTTCGACCGAGCCGCTCGGGATTCACCCGGACTGGGTAGAAGCGATGGCTTTTGCCTGGCTCGCACAGCGGGCCCTGAAGCGAGAACCTGGAAATCTTCCAGGGGTCACCGGTGCGAAGGGGCCGCGAGTGCTCGGTGCGATTTACGCGGCCTGATCCACCGCGAGTGTCCGGATAAGACTCAAAATGAAGCGGATGCCCAACGCACCCGCCCAGTGACTCCCGATGGGCTTATGCGGAGAACGACGAACCGCAACCGCAGGTGCTCGTCGCATTGGGATTTTTGATCACAAACTGTGCGCCCTCGAGACCTTCGGTGTAGTCGATCTCGGCGCCGGCGAGATACTGGTAGCTCATCGGGTCGATGAGCAACATCACCCCGTTTTTCTCCATCACCGTGTCGTCGTCGCTTTTCATCTCGTCGAAAGTAAAACCGTACTGAAATCCGGAGCAGCCACCGCCGGTGACAAACACGCGCAGCTTCAATTCGGTGTTGCCTTCCTCGTCGATCAATTGCTTGACTTTGTTTGCGGCGCTGTCGGTGAAAACAAGCGGGGCGGGCATCTCTGCGATTGCATTCATGTCTCAACTCCTGTTGCAAACTGCTCAATTATCGGGCCGGGACCCGGGACGGTCAACCGCGCCACCCAGCTAGATGGGGCTGCGGCGCCGGTATTCAAGCCGAAAGTCACTGCCGCTAATCATACTGCGGGCTTGCTCGTCGCGAGCTTCAACTCCACGGTTTTTGCTTCGCCCGAGCGGTGTACCAGATGCCCCTCGACTATGGCGCCGAGATGCATCTCCAGGCTGTTGTAGTGCACGTCTCCTTTGACCCGTGAGCGCGACTGGAGTTCGAGGAACTCGGCTACGTACACCGGCCCCGTGATCTCGCCGTTCACGACCAGGTGCGATACGCTGATTTCCCCTTCGATGCGAGCCTTTTCGCTGAGCACCAAGGTCGAAGGCTCGTCGGAAACCGCCGTTACGTTTCCAATGACTTCGCCGTCGACGCGAAGGCCTCCGGTGAAATTGACATTACCCTCGATCTTCGTGCCGACACCAATCAGGCTGTCGATGCGATTTTGCGGCTTGCTAGGCTGCTTGCGAAAC
>WNFG01012502.1_pt1 | contig 12789 bp, 8 predicted proteins | sample 5400431 | NCBI WGS metagenome assembly WNFG01 (sample SAMN13153346, study PRJNA577476) | soil metagenome | isolation source: 120 cm saprolite under Douglas fir tree site 2 hole 3 replicate 2 | place: USA:California | collected 2015-04-18
AGCCCTCATCTTGGTCAGGTGAGCTGGGAGAGATCAAGTTCAGCTTCGTGCCCGTCTGCGAACCGGACAATCACGCTGGCGTGCCCGCCCACGGCCTCAAGGTAGGCGTTGAGAGTGGACAGGAGCAGGTCGTGGGGCTGTTCCATGCGGCTGACCGCTGCCTGGGTGACGCCCATCCTCTTGGCCAGCTCGACCTGGGTCAGTTCGGCGGCCTGCCGTAGCGCGGCCAGGCCCATCGCGTAGGTGCGGTCGGCGTCTTCCATGTCCCGGCGGACCTGTGCGACGCCTTCGGCCAGGTCTGGCCGCTGGGCGAGCTGGCTGATGCGGTCGTTGCCGCGGATGAACCTAACGTCCTCGGTCATCGGAGTTTCCCTTCTGGCGCAGCCAGGCATCGACGAGCGCTTCCCCGCGTACTGCCGCGCTTGTGTAGAACACGTCCCCGATCGCCTTCTTGTCGAAGCCGATCAGCGCGATCACGACCTGGTCGTCGGCGAGGAACCAGCAGATGATGCGGACGGCGACCTCGGGATCGAATGGGTGGGCGACCCGCCAGAGTTCGTGCCGGCGGGCTTGCCGGACTCGCTTGAAGGTCGCGGACTCTTCGGCCGGTTTCGCCGGCAGGTCGGTGAGGGCTTGCAGCAGCGCGACGGCGATGGTCAGGAGCCGGCCGCCCTGCTTTTCGGCGTGGTCGAACCAGCGGTCGAACTCGTCTGTCCAGTCGACGATCACGTCTCTAAGTATGAGTTACAGTTAATATAACGTCAAGTTTGTATCTGCTGGTGGGCTGGCGTTCCCGGTTGCCGGCCCTGCGCATCAGCGGGGCGGCCGCGACGCACGAGGCGGTCCGCCTCGACGCGAACGTAACGAGATCCCTGCGGAGTCTGCCGCACGCGCGGTTGGCCAGTGCCGCGGAGAGCGCGCCGGTCACCTGCCGGTCGCCCCGGTGCAAGGCAGATACCAGGCGGCATCGCCTACGCGACAGTAGCAGTTTGCCTTGCCGGATGATCACAAGACGGGGCGGCGGGCCTGATGCGGGCCACGGGTTCTACGGTCTGGTAGATCGACGCCATCGCCGGGCCGCTGTTCAGTCCGGCTCCGGGACTGGCTGTTCTGGCGAGGCCGGGCGAGTTCGCGGCGGGTCGGCCCAGTAAGCGTCGGCGTAGGTGTGGGCCTGGCAGGCCCGCAAGGCAGCCGAGAAGGCCGGCAGGTTTGTGGTGGGGTGGATAGGCTGGCGGTCGCTGTGCGTCGGCCGGCCGGCGCGATCCCGGTTAGCCGATGACCAAGGCCGGACCATCGGCGCGGGCGCGGCGGACCATCTCAGCCCAGACCTGATTGCGGGCGTGGGCGCTGGTGGCCGGGTGCAGCAGCAGGGCCCGCAGCTCGACGAGGGGAGCAGCGGGTCCGGCAGGCCTTCGGCCACGCGCGAGGTGCGCACGGCCAACGGCTGCGGCCTGGTAGTCAGCAGCCAGAATGTGGCGTCGAGGTCGTCCAGCGGGTGGAACACCGTATCGATCCGTGGGGTGATCCGGGCAGGGCTCCAAGTGCGGAAGGCGGCGGGAACGGGAACTCATCCAGCCAGTCGCTTGAACCTCCCACAGTCCTGCGGCATCCGGCGCGCGACCTTCCGCACGCCCGGCCGGGTCGGCGATGTGTCCGGCACTGACTCCGCGGCGTGTCCGGCGGGTCGGCCCGGCCGCGTCGGCCGCCGGGGCTTATGCGCCCGGAAATGTCAGGGGGACCGCTTACTGTGGCCATGCCACGACACGACGACCGGAGCCTGCTATGGTCCGCTGGCGCTTTGATGGGCAGCCGCTGCTGCGGTATGCCACTGTGCCTGATGCACCGGTGTACCGCGAGATCATGGAGATCTTCGCCCAGGCTGCGGCAGGTTACACGGGGCGGCTGTCTCCCGAAGATGTTCACGCTGCACTCTCAGCGCGCCTGGATCCTGGCGTCGATGATCTCGGTGATGACATGCCCAGCGTCGCCGACGTTAAGAAACGTCTTGAACAGCTGTTCTTGTGGGGGAACCTGTCACAGGACTACGACACCACCCGCGCCACGAGCCTGGAGAGTTACGAGAAATCAGCTTACGTATACGACCTGACGCCGGGCGGTGAGGCCGCTGACGAGGCCCTCGCAGCCCTCGGTGATGCACTCCGGCGAGTGGGCGGACTCCAGGCCGTCGCGCTCCGGCAGATTGAGGAGATGCTAGGCCAGCTCGTCAGCGTGCTGTGCATGCCGCAGCCTGACGGTGAGCGTGTTTATGCACTGTGCGAGGACCTGCACACGCGATTTAAGAGCCTGACAGCGAACGCGGCGTTGTTTATGCAGAAGGTGAACCGGCTGCTGGCCGCACCGGTCCTCGACCCGCGGGATTTCTTGTTGTTCAAGGCGGACACGATCGCCTATCTCAATGACTTCATCAAGGACCTGGACATCCTGGCTGGTCATATCCGCGCGCGCCTGGATGCACTCGACAGGATCGACTCCGCGGTTCTCAAGGCTGCACTGGCAGCAGGCCAGGCAGCATCTGGCCAGATTCTTCTTGACAGCGGTGAGGACTCGCTGACCTGGGCGTTCCTGGCACAGACGCACCTGACAGGCCTGGCCGAATGGTTTCGCGGTGAAGCAGGTGCGAGCACGGGCGCCGGGGCACTATATGAGAAGGCACGCGCCGCCGTCCTCGGAATCACGCGTGCCGCTGAGCGCATCCGTGAATCGTCTTCCAGCCCGTCCAGCCGCTCCGCTGATCTGCTGAATCTCGCAGCCCGGTTCGAAGCGGCCGAAAGTGATGACGACGCCCACCGGCTCTGGCACGCGGCATTCGGCCTGTCGCCCGCCCGTCATCTGGGGATCGTCCTCGACGATGACACGGTCTCTGCCTCGGCTAGCTGGTGGGAAAACCGTTGCGCGGTCACTGTGGCGCGCCAACTCCGCGCATCCGGTCACACCGATTATGTGCGCAAGGCCAGGCAAGTTGCAGATCGCTCCGCCGCCAAGCAGGCTCTGGCGGCCTCCGCGCGTGCCACCCAGCAGCGCGCCGAACGCGCCGCTCACGCCCTGACACGGCTTGGGGTGGTCAGCATCAGTGAGATCAACACCCAAGTAGGCGGCCCAGTCGATCCCGCCATGCTGCGTCTGCTCGCCTCCCTTCTATACCGTGCACTGCGGGGAGGCCGACGCCGGGACGGCACCCGCCACGCTCTGAGCGTCGACGGCACGATGCAGATCGAGGTCGCCGAGCCGTTGCCGCCCCGCGCCGCGCGGCTGGAAGCATCGACGGGCACCTGGACGCTGCCCGACTACCGCATCTGCGTGGAGTGGCGGGAGAACGTGGTAACTGCCGGGCGCGCCGCGGCGGATGCCACCCCACCTAGCATCCTCGACCAGTCACTTCATGCCCGGCGGGAGACGCTATGACGACCGTAAGCGCACAGGAGGCCGCATCAGTCCGGGCCAGGGCCATCCGTACGCTGCTCGCCCGTCCCCTGCTCGACCGGCGTTCTGGCGCTGACTTCAGCGACGTCATCGCCCATGCCGCCTGGCTCCAGCGATGGTTCGACGAGAAATGCGGCTGGGCCCTTGTGGTGGACGCCCGGCACGGGTTCGCGCGGCTGCGCAAAGTCCCAGCGCGCCGGAGTTCCCGCCGGGGAGCGAGGACCAAGCGCTCCACGCCCCGGCCGTTCTCGCGGCGCCGGTACAGCCTGCTTGCCGTGGTCGCAGCAGTGTTGTCCGATACGACCAGGCCGCAGATCAGCTTGCGTGATCTCGCCGAGCGAGTGCAGGCGATCACCGCGGACGCCGAGGACATCACCGAATTCACTCCCCGCCGGGACGAGCGGATCGCGCTGGTGGACGCGGTAACCCTCCTGGTCGACCTAGGTGTGCTCAGCGTGGTCGAGACACGCGGGGACTACACCAATGACCAGGAGGCCAATGCTCTCTACGACATTGATGATCGTCGGCTTGGTCATCTGATCGCCGCCCCTCACCCGCCCAGCCTCGCCACCTCCGTCGAGCACCTCATGCACGAAAGCCGTTACGGCCCCTGGATACCGCCAGATGCCCCAGGACAGGTGCAGGCCGAGGCGGTCGGCGAGGAAACACCAACCGGTCACGCCGCAGGCAATACCGGCGCCATCGAAAGAGCGCGGGCGCTCGCCGCCACCGGTACCCCAGGGGCCGGTGAGGAGCAGCTACGCCGCCGCGCCCGCCACCGCATCATGCGGGTCCTGCTCGATGATCCCGTGCTCTACCTCCACTATCTCGACCCTGTGGAGCGAACTTACTTGCAGCAAGCCATTGGCGGAATCGCGAACTGGGCGGCTGAGGCCGGAATGGTGCTGGAACGCAGAGCTGAGGGCTGGGTGCTGATCGATCCCGACAGCATCGCGACCGATGTGCACTTCCCGGAGGGAAACAACCTGGTGAAGTTCGCGGCGCTGCTGCTGCTGAGCGCGCTGCAGCCTGGGGCGGTCCCAGCCGGACCGGTTCGCCATCCGCGCCACAGTGCCGAACGGGTAATCGCAGGGCGCCTGCGGGCGAACCCAACCTGGGCGCGCGGCTACCAGACCACCGACGGCGCGGTCCAGCTGGCCTCGGCTGCGCTGGACCTGCTGGCTGATCTCGGCCTGGCGGCGGTTGATCACTCAGGGTTCACCTTGCTTCCAGCCGCCGGCCGCTACCGGCCCCAGGTCGCCGATATCGCGACTGCAGGTGAGATGAATGCCGCTGCGCCAGCACGTGCCAGCGACCAGCAGGGCGACCACCGCGCAGAGCAAGTTTACATTTTCCCGGACATGGACCAGGAGCCCACCCCGTGACTGCGACTCTGCCGATGGACATTATCCTCGGTATCCCCGAGCCGACCCGGAGCCGATGGCAGCCCCTGCGGGCGGGAATCCTCAACCTTTTCCTGTACGACGAGCAGGTATTTGCGTTCCACAACGGCCGGCTGCTGCTGCGCGGGAACAACGGAACGGGCAAGTCAATGGCACTGGAGGTGCTTCTTCCCTACCTGCTGGACGCCGAGCTCACGCCCTCCCGGCTGTCAACCTTCGGCGGCAGCAACCGGAGCATGCGCCTGTGGCTCATCGACTTCGACAAGACGGGCGCGCGCACCAGCGAACGTGGCTACACCTGGGTCGAGTTCGGCAGACGCCTCCCCGACGGCAGATGCGAGTACTTCAGCGCTGGAGCGATGCTGGAAGGCACCCGCGAGAGCCCGGTCAAGGCACACTACTTCACCACCGCGGCGCGCATCGGCATGCATTTCTCGGTGGGCAGGCCCGGGGCTGAGCCGCTGAACGCCAAGCAGCTAGCAGCGGCTCTCGCCGAGCAAGCTGCCCTCGGCCGTCCCAGCCTGCTTCACGCAGACCCTGCCTCCCACCGCTCCGCGGTCAACGACGCCCTCTACCGCCTCAGCGACACCCGGTACGCCGCCCTGCGGCGGACCCTGCTGCAGCTACGACGGCCGAAGCTCTCAGACAAGCTGGACGAGCGAGGGCTCAGCGACATTCTCCGGGATAGCCTCCCGCCAGTGTCGGAGGTGATCGTACGCGACCTCGCCGAGGGGTTCGAGCGTCTCGACCTCAGCCGGATCCGCGATGCCTACCGCAGCTACGCCCGCGCCGCGAGCGCCGCACGTGCTGACGCCGTGGCGGCTGCCGAATCCGCGATTAACGAGGTAGGCGAGAAAACCACGGCAGCGCAAGACGCCCGCAAGTCCGCGGCTCTCGCCCTGGCAGCCATCCGGACCCGCCGGGGCGACATCAATATGGAATCCGCCCGAATCCGTGGCCGCATCGCCACGCTGACCCGGCGTGAGGCCTACCGGAAGGGCCAGGACGTCGAGCCCCTGCGCGAGCTAGTAGGCTCCCTGCACGGCACTGTGACACACGCCAAGGAGACAGCGCGGCGAGCCGAGGACACCAGCAGCAAAGATGCAGACTCAGCCGCCCAGGCTATGGACGACGCTGTCGCCGCCCGCGATCACAGCGCATTCGAACGTGAACAAGCCGCAGCCCATGCCCACCATGCCCACACCCAGGCACTGGATGCGCAGCTCGCCACCGCGATGGAAGCCCTCACCGGAGCTGACATCCACGATGGCGGCACAACCGAGCAGCTGCTCGCCAGCGCCCGCGAACTTATCAGCCGCCTCAACAGCCAAGTCAGTGAGTGGGCAGCCGAGGTGAAGTCTCTCGCCGCGCTCAGCAGCGACGCCCGCCAGCATGCGGCCGCGCTGGCAATTGCTCGCGGCGAGACCAGCCGCGCCCGCACCGAGGTCGATGACGCCGAGGAAGCCCTCAACAAGCGGCTAGAGGCAGACAGCGAAATCACCCTGGCCTGGATTAGCGAGCTGGGTCGCTGGGCAGAGCGCAGCACGCAGCTTCGCGCAGGCCAAGCTCCCCCGGTGCCATGGGACCCGGCTACCGCGCTCGAACACGCGCCACGGTGGGCGGCCGAAGCAGCAGCAGCGCGAACCGCGGCTCTGATTACCGAGCAGAAAGACCATCTCCTCGCCGCGGGCGAACGCGACACCGCCGCGGCGGTCGCCGCTGATACTGCCCGCCGGGTAAATGACCTCGCTGACCTGCTGGTGGCTGCCGGACGCGCCGCGACCGCTCACACCGAAGCGATCACGGCCTACCGGGAGACCGTCGCCTCCTGGGCGGCCACGGCGCTCGAGCTATCCCAGGGAGAAGCTGCGCCTGCCCTGGCGACCTGGCCCCTGGAAGGCATCCGTGAGGCTGCCATCGCATGGGCGGACCGGGCTGGGACAAACCGCACGCGGACGCTTCTGGCCGAACGGGCCGCCGTCACCGCCGAGATCGAGCGCATCTCTGAACTCATCACGGACTTGTCAATAAAGGAACGCCACCTGGCTGAAGGCGGGCTCGCCGAACCTGCTGCCCCGCCAACCCGGCATGCGAGTCGTGACCGCCGGCCTGGCGCTCCCCTGTACATGCTCGTCGATTTCGACCCGTCAGTCAGCGAAGCCGACCGGCTGGGGATCGAGGCAGCGGCTCTGGGCAGCGGGATAGCCGATGCCTGGCTCAGCCCGCAGGGCCGGCTGCTGGCCGGCGACGACGGGGAGCTGCTGCTCGACACCCAGCTCGACGCCTGGGCGTCCTCACACCCAGGCCCAACCCTCGCTGACGTGCTGGTAGCCGATGAGGGCGGCACGACAGCGGGAGTGCCGGCAGGCATCGTAACCTCAGTGCTCACCCGGATCGGATGCGCCGCGTCAGCCCAGGCAGCCAGGCTGGGAACGCACCTGGTGATCGGCCGTGATGGGTCCTGGCGGGCAGGTGCCCTGACCGGCGCGTTCCAGGTGGACACCGTCACCCTGATCGGCGCCAGCAACCGGGAATCAGCGCGGCTGGCCGCGCTCGCGGAGGTCCGCCGCCAGCTGGAGGAACGGCACGACGAACTGCGGCACCTTGAGGACCAGGACGCCAGTATCGCCACATCGCTGGCCCGTCTTGGCAGTGAGCGCGCCAGCCTGCCCCCAGATGACGAGGTCCGCCAGCTCCGCGATCAGGCGCAGGACGCGGCTTCCCGCGCGGCTGCTGCCGCCTCCGAAACGGGGGCCGCCATCACACGAGTTCCGCTTAGCCCGCCACCGGTCACAGGGCTGGATGAGGAGCTTCCACAGGCCAGCGCGGCAGATCTCGCCGCGTCGCTCGGGCTGCTGATCGGTGAAATACTCGCCGCGCCCGCCGCCGCCGAACTTGCCATACCCCTGCGCAGACTTGTGGAACGAGCCGATGCGCTCCGAGCGACCTGGTCTACCGCGGCGGCCTCGCTCCGTGCCCACGGCGAGACCTGCGCTGCACTCTGCGCAACGGTCGAAGAAGAGCGCGCAACGATCCCGGACGCCACGCCAGTCCGGGCCGCGCGGGCAAGCATCGCAACCGCAGCCGCAGAACTCGCCGGGACGCGCGGCCGGCTCGCGACGCGGGAGGAGGAAGAAGGGTCAGCCCTGCAACAGTCTCGAACCAGCAGCGCCGCGCTGCGCGCGGCGCTGCTGGCGAATTCACTGCCTGACGACTGCGATACCAACAGGCTGGCGGATGCGGTCAGGCGCTACAAGTCCGGCGCGGAACAGTGGCTACGCGCCGGGATCGACCAGCTCCGGACGGCGGGCGCAGCTCAGCTCGCACACGCCCGCTCTATCGATAGCACGCAGTCCGCCGAACGAGAACGTGGCGAGGTGAACCGCCAAACCACGCTGCTGCTTGAAAAGGAAACCGAGCTGACGGAGCTCACCAGCAACTACGGCAACGACTACCGGCAAATCGTTACCGAGCTAGAGCAACTCCGCGACCAGCAAGAGCAGCTCGAACAAGAGAACCAGGGTCTCGGCGCCAAGGAGAGCGCACAGATCAAGGCACACGCGGACGCGGAAGCGGCCCTTAGCAACCTGGATCACCGGCGCAGCGAGGCTGAAGGGGTACGCGCCAGCGCCACCGCGGCATTCCTGGCCGCGCACCGGCTGGGCCTGCTCGCGATGGCCGGACTTCCCGATGCGCCCCCCGGCGCGGGCACTGCCGGGACGGAGACCAGCCAGCCTGGGATGGTTACATCAGTCGGCGTGCGGGTCGGCCGCGACTGGGCCCGCGCCGTCCGCGAATCCGCCGGTGACCGGATAAGGCGAGACGCCGCAGCCGTCGAAGCCGCCGCGAACCGGGTCAACGAGACCCGCTACCAGCTAGAGCCGGATCTCGCGGGGAAGGTCAGCGTCCGGGACGAGCACCGCGACGGGCTGCTGGTCCTGCACGCGAGCCGCGGAAACCACGTCCTCCCACTCCTGGACATGATCGCGGTGCTGGCCGACGAGCACGCCCAGGCCCAGCAGTTGCTGGCCACGCACGAAGCCGAGCTATTCCGCATGTTCCTCGCCGACACCACCCGCCGCGAGGTTACGACCAGGGTCCGAGATGCCCGCACCGCGATCAAGGCGATGTCCGCACTCATTTCCGGTCACCCAACGGGCAGCGGAATCCAGGTCCGCCTGAACTGGGTGCCCGACGAGAAGAACGCCCCCGGCATGCAAGACATCGTGGCCCTGATGGCCAAGGACGCGCCGCTGGAATCCGAGAGAGAAAGACTTCAGGAATTCTTCCGGTCCCATCTCGCGGCCGTCCGCGCCGCCCCGGACGCCGACTACAAAGCCCAGATGGAACGCTTGCTCGATTACCGGCAATGGTGGCGCTTCACGATCAGCTTCAGGCGCAGCCCAGATCAGCCCTATGAGCCACTGACAGGCAAAGCACACGGATCCCTGTCGGGCGGGGAAAAAGCCGTATGCCTGCACCTACCACTATTCGCCGCCGCAGCTTCATACTGCAACTCAGCCGGACTACGCGCCGTTGAGCCCGACGGGTCCCATGTGCCCGGCTCGCCCAGGCTCATCCTGCTCGACGAGGTATTCGCAGGAGTCGATGAGGACAACCGCGGCGACCTTTTCGAGCTCATCCGCTCGCTGGACCTTGACCTGGTAGCGACCAGCGAAAGCGAGCAGGGCTTCTACCGGCAACTGGATGGCCTGGCGGTCTACCAGCTAATGGCCGCGGCCGATGCCATACTGGGCACCCGCACCCTGTGGGATGGCAATGCCCCTCACCGCATGCCCGCCTCCGGACCCAACATGAGTGAAAACGGCAGGCCGGGCGATGGACACCAGAAGTGAGCGTCCCCCTATCTCGCAGGATAACTACCCAGCCGCTGATGATCTCTTCCCGGCTGAGACCCTTGACGATGCCGTGATCCGGCGCATCAGGGACGTGCTCAGTGCTCCCTCGTGGCGATGGCTGACTACAACCGTCCGTGATGCCTGGGAGCGGAATCTGTCACGGCGGCGCATCAGTATTGACCTATCAGCCCTTAGCGACGCCGAGGCCGCCGCAATGGCCGACTTCTTCCGCTGGCCCACCCACCGTTCGGGAATCACCACCATCAGCCTGACACGGCTGGATGCCCTACTTCGCGCCAGCGGCCTGTCGGCTGGGCTCGCAGCATGCCTGACCGCTACGGGCGGGCCGCTGCACGATGAAGCGGGCCGCCGCCGGGCCGACAAGGCAGCGCTGCGCGCAGCCAATGACGACCTGTGGGCCGAAGCCGCCGTACATCCGGCGTTCCAGCGCCATCCACCGCTTGAGGCATGGCTCGCGGACGAACGCCGCACCGGCCGACTGCCTGCCGACCTTCCAGTACGCCGCCACGTCCTCTTCGACGCGCTGTCAGTACTCGCTGCGTTGCCTGATCCAGGCACAGGACTAGCCGGGTTCGCCACCCGCATCCTGGGGAATGCGCACGCACTCGATGACGGCCCCGTCCAGGCGACCGTATTGCGTGCCCTCGCCTGGCTCAGCGATCAACAGCACGTTCCTCCTGGCGCAGCACGCAGGCGTGCGCTATGGGCAAGCGCCGGAGTCGCTCTTGATACCGTGTCATCAACCGTGCTGACGCTGGCCCTCACCCTGCCGGGCCGGGGACCCGTGGTGACCACCCTCGCCGCCAATGCGGAGGCCGGCATGCCGGCCAGGTCCACACTCGGCCAGATACGGCACTACCTCGATGTTGAGCGCATGGAGAGTGTCGGCGCACCTGCCAGCGTGTTCGTCTGCGAGAACCCGAGCGTCATAGAAACCGCGGCGGAGGTCCTCGGACCCCGGTCCGCGCCGCTGATCTGCGTAGAAGGCAGGCCAAGCGTAGCCGCGGGCCTGCTGCTGCAAGAACTCCGGGATGCCGGGTCAGTGCTGCGTTACCATGGCGATTTCGACTGGCCAGGCCTCGCCATCGCCCAGCCTTTCCTCAGCGTCGGCGCACTCCCATGGCGCTTTGACGCCTCGGACTATCGTCGGGGGCTCGCGGGCAATCGCCGCTTGAAGCGCCTTCCGCTTCCCACCAGCCCGGTAGCGACACCATGGGATCCCGGCCTGGCCGCCACGATGATGGAACACCGCATAGCAATAGAAGAAGAAGCCGTCATCGATGACTTGCTCTCGGACCTTTCCGTTGATCATGAATGACCCTTGAAGTGGCCTGTACCTGATTCCATCTGCGCCGCCGAAGCCCATTGCCTGACATGCATCCTGCGACGCACCTTCGGCAAGCCCCGAGGAGGCCCCCACCCCAACAGCCGGCTTCAGAGCAAGCTCCCCGCCGCGTCGAGACCCACAGCGGGTACGCCGAAATCTGCCCGCTGGATGTGCATCCGAAGGGCAGGCAGGGGCGGTTGCCAGCTCGCCTACTGAGCGGTAGCCGCCGGTGGGGTGCGTGGCCGTCGGCTGCGGGGGCTGTGGGCGGGTTTGTGCTGGTGGCGGTGGGTCATGGTCCGGGTTAAGGATCTTCATCCCTGTCTGGAGGCACATCATGAACAGCAATCGCGATATCGTGTTCAAGCGGTGCGGCTGCACTGTGCGTGCCGAGAATCTCGTCCGCGGCTGTGACCAGCAGGGTTGCCCTCCTTGCCGTCCGGTCGTGATGATCACCGGTCATGTGCCTGCGGTTCGTCTTCCTCCTGAGCACGCGGATGACCTCATGGCTGCGGCTGTCCCGGCGCGAGGAAGCATGGAAGACCGCGGAGATCCTGCTCCTGCGCCACCAGCTCGCCGTCCTGCAACGGCAGCTGCCACGCCGCCCGAGCCTGGACTGGGCGGACCGGGCACTCCTGGCGACCCTGCTCAGCGTGATGCCGAAAGCCCGCCGCCACGGGCTTCGGCTGCTGGTCACCCCGGACACGATCCTGCGCTGGCACCGCGACATCGTCCGCCGCCGCTGGGCCGCGAGGTCCAAGCGGGCAGGACCGGCAGGCCAGCCACCTGCAGGAACATCAAAGCCCTGGTGCTCCGGCTTGCCCGCGAGAACCCTGGCTGGGGTTACCGCAGGATCCACGGTGAGCTGGCCGGCCTGGGAGTGAAAATAGCGGCGTCGACGGCGTGGGAAATCCTGAAGAGTGCCGGGATCGACCCCGCGCCGCGGCGGACCGGGCCAGCCTGGTCACTGTTCCTGCGCTCTCAGGCCGAGGCGATCCTGGCGTGCGACTTCTTCACGGCCGACCTGCTGGACGGCACCCAGGCGTATGTCCTGGCCGTGATCGAGCACGCCAGCAGGCGTATCCGCATCCTCGGGGTCACTTTGCATCCAACCGGGGAGTGGACCGCCCAGCAGGCCCGGAACCTGATCATGGACCTGGGCGAGCAGGCACACCGGGTCAAGTTCATGATCCGCGACCGCGGCTCGAACTTCACCGCCGCATTCGACGCGGTCCTCGCCGATGCCGGGATCCGGACTGTGCTTTGCAACGTGGCGACGCCTCGCATGAACGCGATCGCCGAACGCTGGATCGGGGGATGCCGCCGCGAGCTCCTGGACCGCACCCTCGTCTGGAACCAGGCCCATCTGCGGCGGATCCTGCGCGAGTATGAGACGCAACAACCAGCACCGGCCGCACCGGTCACTGGACTCCGCTGCGCCGCTGAAACCGCTACCCGAACGGGCCGACCTTGAGCAGTACCGCGTCCGAAGGCACGCTCGCGTCAGTGGCATGATCAACGAATACCGGCTGGTCGCATGACATGGACGAGGTTCTCGGCACCCACAGGCGTTGCGTGGCTATGACCCCGGTCACCTGGGCCGGGGTCATAGCCGCCTGCGGTACCCGGGCTGCTGTCAGCTCGCGGCTTTCTGGGCGGCGTCGAACGGGGCCTGGTCGAAGACGAGCCGGCTTTTGGTGATCTTGCCGTCCGTGACGGTCACGCACTCGGCGGCGGGAGC
>WNFG01008945.1_pt1 | contig 12786 bp, 29 predicted proteins | sample 5400431 | NCBI WGS metagenome assembly WNFG01 (sample SAMN13153346, study PRJNA577476) | soil metagenome | isolation source: 120 cm saprolite under Douglas fir tree site 2 hole 3 replicate 2 | place: USA:California | collected 2015-04-18
TGTTTTATTAGACTTTTCGCCAAAAGCTGTTTCCTACGCCAGAATATAACATAACTCAACTTGTGCCCGTTTTACGGAGGTTACTTGAATTTTCGTCTGTCGCCTGTGTCACCTGCGTGTCAACGAGCAGATCAGTGAGTCTGCGATTCTTATTGGCGTGGCCGTAGGTTCGCAGCACTTGGCCAGCATCTTTCCAGCCGCCGAGCCATGCGACGGTGAGCACGTCAACGCCGCGGTGTAGAAGCCCCGTAGCGAACCCGTGGCGGCAGCAATGCGGTGTCAAATATTTGATGCCGGCCCGCTTGACCGCATCCTCCCATGCGTGCTGGAAGGCGCCGTAGCCCTTATAGATGAACACCCCGCGGCCTTTGACCTTCGGAAGATTGGCCATGGCCACGAAAAGCACATCCGGCAAATGCGCGGTGCGCTCGGTGCCGCCCTTGGTCTCGCGAAGGAGGACCGTGCGGGCCTTCATGTTGACGTCATCCCACTGGACGTTTATGCCCTCGCTTGGGCGACATCCCGTCAGGAACATGAATAGGGCATAGGTTCCGAGATGGACCGGAGCTGCGGCCGTGAACGCGTGAAGCCACTCCATCGTGACTGGGATTTTCTCTTTCGTCTCTACGTCGAACTGCTTCACGCGGATTGTGGGGCACAATTCGAGCTCGGCGGCATGGTTGATGATCGCCTGCGCGGGCACGATGGCGACCCGGTTCTTGCTGGCACCGCTATAGTGCGGGAATAGCTCGATCGCCATCTGCTTGATGGTTCCAGGCTTGATGTTCTTCACCAGCGTGTCTTTGAAATAGTCCTCGACCGGGGCCAGGTTCAGGGTGGACTTGCCGGCCTTACGATACAGGGCTGCGGCCTGGGCGAACGTCAGGACGGCTTGCGGTCCATCGAAACTACATTTCCACTCGCGGGCTTCGATCTCGGCAATCTGACGCGCCGCAATGGCTTTGTTCGTTGTTTCACAAGATCCGCGTAACCGATTGCCGGCAACCGTGCCGCGATAGTGCCAGATTTTGCCGCGAGGGTAGAGCTTGAGGGGCATTTGGTAGCCTCCAGAATGGTGTGAACATCGTCCTTGGTGAGGGCCATACGATTGCCCAAAATCCGGCACGCGCCAAGGCGTCTGGCGAGGTCGCGCACACGTCTTTCCGACCAGCCTATGTGCTGCGCCAATGCCTCTGGCGTCGTGATCTCGGGTAGCGTCATGATGTGCCCGCCTGCGGGTTAGCGACGCATGCGTCCACAGGGTGGTCAGCCAGCCAATATTCGAGCCAGCGCCTGGATACGCGCAGGTCCTCGGCCGCCTCGATGAGGGTCAAGGCTCGCGTCACGGCTTCCTGCCTTCCGCCGTCTTGCTCCATGCGTCGAGCCATTTCGGATTTTTCTTGCAGCTCATTTCCCATCGCCTTCCTGCAAAGCTTCGCTGGCGATCTGCTGCGCGTATTTCTGGACGTTCTTTTCGTCCAATGACCTGATGCGACGAAGTGCGGTCATCAGCGCTTCCAAATCATCAACGACGCATTCGACCGCTCGATCATAATCGTCTTGCTCCCGGCTCATCAATTCGCGAATCCGATCTCGCATCGCCTGCGTTGATTTCATGCCATCCTCCATTTCAGATGATTGCGTCCATAGACAATCCAGAGCGCTATATTCATCGGCAGAAGGCCACATGCACCAACGGCACAAATCCAAACCAGCCATAGCATTTGATTGCCGAGCCCGATTAGCCATGCGTTTCTGTGCTTATTGCCAGCCATCAACGTCATCCAAATCGTGATGACCGAGAGCAGCCATGGGAGATAAATTGCAATCATGACATCACCCAAAAAACGAACATCATTTCACCTCTAGCCGTAAGCAAAAGAATGCCCGTGCAGATAGCCGCCATCAATGGATCGGAATGCGGTCAATCATGGTCAGCGTACGGCCACCGCTCGCTGCATGGGAAGAATTTGTTGCAGGTATCCTCAGCGGTTGTCGTGAACCGTGGTGACGCTCTGTTATGGCAATCGCCGTAAGCACTGATGGGATTGCCTTCCTTGGTCAGGCCGCCACCATCATAATATTCACAGTTGCGGCATAATGGCTTCGGTTCGATATCTTGATCGAAGAATCTTTCCAAGTTCATGGTCCCATCCTCATTGGCTCTGCGGCGGGGCTGGCAGCGGCATCCATCGAACCGGACAGGCAAGCTGGTCCCCATGCACGTCGTACCAATTCTCGCCGCTGTCATCCATCTCCCAACGCAAATTGAATATGCGACCATCGGAATCCAGACCGATAATCTCCGTATCCTTCGGAGCTATAATCATTGGCCGCCATTCCTGCCCCGTTCCTAGATCGGGGCGCGATGTTCCGGGCGTGGAGGCGGAAAGAGCGCGATTTCGCATAGCCTGCAATTCGAGCATCCGATTCCAAAGTTCACCCGTCAACTGAGGAATTTCCCGACCTTCCCAGCATTTATTTTCCATGATGAGATCAGCTTCCCATTGCTCGTATGCTTTGAGCACATCCGCTGCCAATTCCCTCCCCCGCAATGGGGGGGCCGGTGGGATGGCGAGAGCGAGAATCTGATCGGCTAGTTTACGGCAATGATCGCGTTCAAGCTCGCAGGTTTTGCAACCGCAAGCGTCGTCTTCAAAGTCAGCGCAGTGCTGCCCACCAATAATGGCCGCGATCTTATCGCGTGCCTCCACACCAACCGCAGGCGTGGCAGCGAGAGCGGCGAGGCATACGCGAGCCTTGGTTACGCGCAAGGCGATCAAGTCAGCCTCTCGCTGAAACATGATTGGAGGAACGTCATCGGCAGCCATTCGCTTAAGCCGATCCACCGAACGGTCTATCGCGTCATGGATGATAGTCAGCGCCTTCCCACCAACCGCAGGCGTGCAAGCGCGCTTCTTAAGTTCAACCATAAACTCCGTCTCGCTTGCGGATATTTCTGCATCCTGCGCATGGGCATTGGCGATGTATCTTGAAATATCGTCGGCTCCCGCAGGCGTGGCAGCGCTGTCAATTTGGTCAAAGTGGTCATCATCGAATTCTTCAACCCATACTACTGCAGGCGTGGCAGCGAGAGCGGCGGGGACATCGAACTCCCGCAGAATTTCTGTGGCTACGTCATCCGACGACTTGCCGGAGCTCCAGCCGGCCTTGATGATCTGCGCAATATCCGCCTGCATTGGTTGTCGCTCGGGCTGGCTCATGAACGTTTATCCTCCAATTCGCCGCGCCGACGAAGCTCCGCAATCACTTCTTTCAGTACTGGGCTGTTGAAAATTAACATCCTTTTGGTGACCATGCTTTCGTATACGGCCAGCAGGTTCTGGAGCACTTGGGCGTCGGTCATCAGGCGGGTGCCTTCAAGGATTCGATGGCGCGGGCGACACGCGATTTCAGTTCCTCGAACGATCCTTCCGGCCAGTCGGTGATCTGATCGCGGATAAGTTTTTCCGCGTTCCATTTTTTGCCCAGGCGGATCGCGTCGGCTTCCTTGGCGGCGTTCATCATGTCGATGCGCCAGCCTTCACAATACGTGGCTGCGTTTGGGATGACGTCGGTGGATTTGAAGGTCTCGCGCGGCACTAGCAATGTCGCGGTGTCGCGCTGTTCGTGATTGATCATCGGCGCGTCGTCGATCACCTCGCCCTCGATCTGCACGCCCTTGTCCGGATCGATCCACGCGCTTTTGCCGCGCTCCTCATACACTTCATCGAGCACGGCAGCGCGGTGCATGACATTGAGAGGCATCGAACGCGCCAGCCGACGCTTAGCCGACTTCGCGCACATGGCCGGGAATCCGATCGCCATGTCATTCCACGGGCTATCGCCGCGGGCTGCTCCTGGCGACTTCGCCTTGATCTCCATCAGATCATCGATGCCGAGCACAGAGATGATCGCCGGTCGATCGAGAGCGGACGCGGTTGCCCATGCAGCAATGATCGGCGAGCGGTTGCCGAGCTTCGGCTTGTGGCGCACATATCCCTTATCGCCGAGCTCGTATTCGAAAAAATCGCCATCGCGAACCACTTCGCCTAGCACCGTGTAGCCGGAGCGGGCGGCCATCGTGTTCATGCCCTTGTAGCCGATGACGAGCTGCGCCCTGCCTTTGAATGGGATCAGGAACGCTTGCCCAGTAACGCCGTCGACCTCCAAGCCCAAGCACGCGGCCGACATCGCGGCGTTGAGCAGGCTTTGCCGGGTGCACTCCAGCAATTTCGGCAAGCGTTCCACGGAGATCACGATCGAGCGCATGAGACGTTCGACGGGTATCGCGCCGGCTAACGCTTGCTGGAAGTGCGGCCATGTGCTCGAATGCAATGAGTTCGTTAGACGCCATTGGAAGCCTCGATTGATTTGAGGTGCAGATAGACGCGACGGCATGCGATCAAATCGACCATCGCGTCATGCGCGCCTTCCAGTTTCTCATTGAAGAAATGCTGAATGCATTCCTCCAGCTTTGGAGGTTTCGGTTTGTCGAAACCGGCCGCGCGCATCTTTTCTGTTGGCGGTAAGTTGACGACAGGAGAGGCCGCTTCCATCGTGCAGAACAGCGGCTTGCGGAGCGGCATGGTTTTGCCGTAGTGCCGAGCAATCGCCGTCTCGATCACGCCCTTGTCGAACTTGATGTTGTGAGCGCAGACCAGATCAGCGCGCCGGTACAGATGCTCGAAAGCAAACATCGCATATTCCGGCTCAATGCCAAACTGCGCGGCCTTCTCGGTCGTGATGCCATGCACCGCAGCAGCCAGCTCGGGGATATCGACGTTGTTGGCAACGATAAAACAGAAGCCGGCGACCGCCGATCCATCTTCCCCGCACAACTGGGCGGCGAGCTGCACGATGTAGGGCTGCGCCTCGTGATCGACCGGCAGACGATCATCAAAGAATCCGGTCGTCTCCGTATCAAAAAACAAAATCATTATAGCTCTCCGAATGAACCGTCCATCTGTTGCGGGATATGAGCCTTGACCACGACAGCGGTCGTGATCGATGCAAGCTTGGCCTTGTTGTTTCGGGTCTGCACCTGGCGCGTCACTCGGATACCCTGTGGCAGTTCGATCTCGTCGGCATCCTTGAGCAGCCCGAGCAGTTCGGCCTTGACGGTCTCCTCGACCTTCTCCGCAGCAAGGCGGACGACGCGCTGATAGTCAGCATCGCAGACGCGTTGCGCCAGCTTGGTGGCCTCGACTTCGCCGAGCTTCTCGACCGCGTTGATGACTTCGCCTGTCGGCTTGTCGAATAGTTGCTTGAGCAGCGGCACCTCGATTGGCGAGCCGAACGGCGCGGGCTCATTGCCGGCCTTGATGTCGGCGAAGAACTGCAACGCTTCGACTTCGAATTTCGCCCACAAATCCAGCATCGGTTTGCGCTGGAAATAGGTCATGTCGCCGCCGCACCACAGGGCGATGCAACCCCACTCGAATGGATCATGCCCGTTGCCGACATACATCTGCTGTTGAAGCTGGATCTCATGCTGGCGGGGAGGGGTCTTGCCGCCGTCCCATTCCTGCATGAGCACCTTGTAATCAAAGCAGCACTTGGTTTCTAGCGCGCCAGGCCCGCGCTGCGGATCGTAAATGTCGGCGTCGCGCGAACAGCCAAGCAGATTGCGGCGGACATAGACCTGCGAGCCATCTGGCTGGCGATTGGTGGTGACCTCAAGCCGCAGATCGGCCGCCGCCTGCTCAAGCAATAGCGGCTCCATCTTCGTGCCCCAGTCGAGACGATTGTGATCCGGCCCTGGCGCCTCGACGCCGTTCGCGAAGCGCTGATACAGCATCCACTTAGTTCCATACGGTGATACGCCAAGCAGCATCGACATCTCGGTTGCCGATATCGTTTTTTTCAACGCGTCGGGCATGCAAATTCTCCATAGGCTTCACGGGAAGCGGCGACATAAGCGGCGTGTGCTTCCTCAGCCGTGTCAAATCTACCAAGGTGGATATGCTTGCCGTTGATCGTGATCCGCGAATACCAGCGGCCGTCGCGCTTATCGATGAACCGCGCGAAACGCGCCAAATCAGGTCTCCGGTTTCCGGCTCATAATGGAGCAATTCGCGCAAGCGCTCGTGGGTGAGATCAGACATCAGGCCGCTCTCGCCGTAACTGTACCAAATTGTCGCCCAGCCCGGTTCATGATCATGCGCAGCGCGCCGGTCTGGATCAGCGAGTGCACGGTGCGCACGTCGTAGAAGGGGCCGAATCGGCTGCGGGCATAGCCTCGGCGAAACGGAATGAGCGGATCGATCGTCGCCGAAATGATGCATCTTTTTTGGACATCGCTGAGCCGCTTCATGGTCGGATAGCCCCCCAGATGCACTTGAAGCCAAGCCGCAGCAATTCGAGCGGCGTCATGGAGAAATTGATATGTTGCTCGGGATTCAAATCATCGATTTCCAGCCATTCGCGAAACGCATCGCGATGATAGGAGATTTTCAGGCCGGATGGATGCCAGAAAAGTGTCATTGCTTTCCCTCGAAAGATGGATCGTTGATGATGCGATTGAGTTCCGGATAGCATCGCGCGAGCTGGCGCAGCGCTCCAAGAGGCACTTTAACCATCACGGAATCATGTGCGCCCTCGAAAAGCCGCGTAATACTGTCAATTTCCAAGCCATTGAGAGCCAGTTCAATCTCGTTGATTGCATCACGCATTTGCTGATGTTGAGATCGGATCATGCGCGCCTCATCAGCATCACGCAGACGGCAACGGCGAGGATCGTGATCACGTCAAGCGATGTCGCGAGGAGTTGCAACGAGGTCATGCGGTTTCCTTGATTGAAGCGAGTGCATCTAACGCGACCTGATAGGCCTTTACCCGGAAGTCGACGTGGTTGACATCGTGGTTGTCGTAGCCGTCCGCGATGAACTGGAGCGCCTTCACGAGAAGGTCGTGAGCATTTACGGCCTTGCAGATGAAGGCGGCGTTGGCGTCGGCCTCATATAGGCCAGCAAGTAGCGATATCGCCGTGTTCTCCTACCGCGCTGCTGATATGAGCGTGACTACAATCCGCAACGCTCTCGTGATGCCACGGCGTTGGCGTGCGCTTGTCCATCATATCGCCCCCGTCTTGATACCGGCCCACACGATCATGCACGCGATGAACCCGCACAGCGCTGCGACCTCGGCCGCGTCCGTCCACTCCAGCGTGCGGAGGTCGGCTTTGAATTTTTGGATCATGTCAAGCATCCAGCATGATGTGAACGTGGCTCGGCAGCGAGGCGCACTGTATCCGCTCAGGAGCGCCGTCGAGCGTCGGATCGCCTTCACGGCGAATGTGCGCCGGTCAGAGCGATATCCGGGTTCATGTCGACGCAAAGGATTGGAATGAATGTTCCTTCGTCGCGCAGTTCGAGCGTTTTTACTTTCATGCGAACACCAGCCCGCGAGCTTCGCCGATCAGCTCGAGCGTGACGTCGTAAACATTGCCGTCACGGATCTCGTGGATGAAATCCACATCTTTGTAGTCGCGAGTTTTGAGCCGGCGGATAATCTCCGCGCGATCACGCTCTGGAGCAACGATTGCTTCCTGGCCGGCGGACCTGAAGTCCTCCATGACCACGAAATAGTGCGGCGTCGCGGTACGCGGGGCGAGAGGACTGCATTTGCACGACATCACGCGACCTCCAATTCGGTAAGTGCGAGCCATCGAATGGCCGGCACCTTCATTTCGATAAGGATTTGCACGACGCCTTCCGCGAAGTCTGCGAGCGATTTATCGCGAGCGGCGGCGGCGGAGGCGTCGGCGGCGGCGTCGGCGGCGTAGGCGGCGGCGGCGGCGGAGGCGTCGGCGGCGTCGGCGGCGGCGGCGGCGTAGGCGGCGGCGGCGTAGGCGGCGGCGCCGGTGGCGGCGGCGGCGTAGGCGGCGGAGGCGGCGTCGGCGTCTCGTCGCGCTGAGCGCGCGACTTCGCGGGCATCCAGCACTGATTGCCGAGAGCCCTCGGTCTCGCAACGATTGGCAGCATCGCGCAGCGCCTGAACGTGCTTCGGATCTTTGTGGATAGAAGCAGCCGCGCGCAATCCGATCGGCACGGAAGTCTTGATGGCCAGCACCGCACAGCGCGTTGCAAATTCCTTGGCGTTGAGATGTCCCTTGCTGCCGAGCTGGATCACGGCGAGCCGCCGCAGACCCTTTGCGCGCGCTTGATCGGACGACCATCTGGAATCGTTCAGCCGAATTTTCAGCGAACGCAGCGCAGGCGCGACGCACAGCGGATCATCTCCATGCGGCAGGCCGAGCGCGTAACAGACGGCTGCTTCCACACAAAACCTGCCGGGCTCTTGAACACCAAGGCCATTGGTGAGCCCAGCATCGACGATGCCGAGAAGCTTGATAACAACATCTTTGGTGATTTCGGGTTGCATATATGTTTCCTTGTGAGTCAATTAGAGGGCTGAGCGGCCGGGAAATTCAGGCGCGGAGCAGTCGGGTGAGCTTCCCGGACTTGATCGCATAAGCGCAGCGCGCGCGGACCCGCAGCTTTAAGCGGTTGTCCGACTTTGCCACATAGTTGAGGTGGTAAGCCCGCTTGAGTTCTGGGGTGATCGTGTAGGCCACGGTGATCTCCGGTTGCGACGGAGATCAGTCAAGCACGCCTTCACATGGTTGTCAAGCGGGGCTTCACGCCTTTTTTGCGAAGGCGCCCAATTCTTCTTCTTGTTGCCGGAGAAGGGTATCCGCCATCAAATCGAGAAGTTCCCGCCGTGCGGGGCTTAGGAGCTTGATTTTGACTTCTATCGGCTCCGGAGCCTCAGCCGGCCCATAGAAGTACTCCACGGGCATTCCCAGTGCCTGGGAGAGGCTTTCTATATGCGTGCGGGGATCTGATTTACCATGTTCCCATTGCCAGACGAGCTGGCGGCTCACGCTCAACTCGTTCGCGAGCGCCTCAAGAGTTAGAGGCTTGGCCTTTCGCGCTTTCCTGATGAGGGCTCCTAGGGACATTGGAACAGCATAAAGCACAGCTTGACGCTGTAAATGAAGTCGGTCTTGACTTTGACGTGAAGCCGTGCTTGACAATACAACCATGTCAGAAACACCCTTAGATCGCGCCATCAATGCCGCCGGCGGCCTGACCAAGCTCGCCGCCTCCTTGAACATCACCAAACAGGCAGTTGCCCAGTGGGAGGAAGTTCCTCCGCTGCGAGTGCTCGAAGTTGAGCGGGTCTCGGGTGTGACCCGCAGCGAATTGCGCCCTGATTTGTACCCCTTGGAAGCCGAGCGCGCCGGATGAGTCAGAAAATCGACGACGACATTTTCCATTTTTTTGTCTCCCCGCCTTCATTGGCGCGGCGAGCACCAAGCACAGATTGTGTCGCTTTGACGACATACAAAAGGCGATCTGCGATTGGAATTCAATCACGAATAGTTGCGATGGCGAATTGCTGCTCTTGATTGACCGAAGTTGCGGTTCCAATTCCAGCGACCGTGAATAGCGGGGTACGCACATGAAACTGATACTCTTTTTTACAATCTGGACCGCCGCCGGTTTCATTTTAGGACCGCCGATTGGGCGTTTCTTGAAGTGGTCGCGTGAAACTCAAACGAATCACCTTCCGCCACTGCCAGAAGGTTCCATCCTTGGCAAGCATTCAGAGCGGGTATCGCAGTAATGGCACAACTGCCCAATCCGTTCCTGAATTCCACGGCATTAGCCCCCGCGTCCGTGGAATCGGCCGTCGCGTTTTCAGATCCCTCCGGTTCGGACGCGACGGCTGCCCCCTTTGCCGAATCTTCCATGACGAATGGAAGTGATCAAGGAGCACCGGCGGCTGCGCCCACCGAAAACCCGAGCGCCGATGCTTTGGGGAAATGCAATTGCGCTTATTCGTATTGCGAGGATTTCGACAGGCCGGATTGCAAGGCCAAGGCGGCTGGATTGGATCCGTGGCCCGACGGCCCAACCGACCACATCGGCGAGATATTTTTCTACGCGCGAAAGCTCTCTGCGGAGGCCCGTACATTCGTTCCCGACTATCCCGGCATCTATCAGGCCATGCTTGATCCCAACGCACCACGGGCCCTGGAAACCGATCCTGTATGGGCTGACGAACCGCCGCTGTTTTTGCAAAGGCAAGCCTGATGAACTGGACCGAGGATCAGCTTGCCAATCACCTCGAAAAGACAGGCATTCCTGCGCCTATGCCGCGCGTCGATACCAGCAATCCAGCATTTGCGCTTGGTCGCCTGAAAACCGGCGAGATGAACAAAACTGAAGCCGCCTATGCCGATTTTCTTGAGATGCGCCGGCGCTGTGATGAGATTTGGTGGTTCAAGTTCGAAGCCATCAAGCTTCGGCTCGCCGACAATACATTTTACACCTGTGACTTTGCCGTGATGGCAGCCGACCGCACGCTTGAGCTGCACGAGGTCAAAGGTTTTTGGCAAGACGATGCGCGCGTGAAAATTAAGGTCGCGGCGTCGCTTTATCCATTCCGCTTCATCGCCGTGAAGCCCCGCGCCCAGAAGCACGGCGGCGGGTATGAGGTGGAGCAATTCTGATGACCCGCAAACTCCTATCCCCCGAGGCCAAAGCCGCAGCCATCGCGCGGCTCAACGAAGTCATGCGCAAGGCCTGCGAGCGGATGGAGCGGGGAAAGGTGCTGGTCGGCGTGCTGGCGGCGCTGAGAGACGAACCGAGGGAAGCATGACCGCACCTCGCAACATGCCTAGCAAATCCGATCGGGCGTTGGAACTGGCCGAGAAAGGGCTTGCCAATTGGCAGATCGCCGCGCGGCTGAACAGCAATCCGCGTTCGGTCGCGGCATTGATTCACCACGGGAAGGTCAAGCGTGAGCGGGAAATCGAACGGGCGGGCAAGCTGGCGGATGCGATGGGGGCGAATGTATGAGCCGTTGGTTTCGGGTCGACGACGACATCATCAACGATCCGAAAATCTTGCTGTTGCCGGAAGCGATGCGCTGGATCTGGATGGCGTTTCTTTGCATCGCGTCGAAGAACTCCGGAACTCTGCCATCGATCGAGATCATCGCGCTCAGCCTTCGCGTCAAGCCGCCGAAGGCCACAGAGTATATGGGAAGGCTCCGCGCTGCCGGTCTTATCGATCAAACTGAAATTGGTTTTGCTCCGCACAACTGGGCGGCTCGCCAGTACAAGACCGATACGGTGGATGAAACGGCCGCCGAACGGATGAGGCGTTACAGAGAACGTAAGCGTAACGAGCGTAACGCTGCCGTAACGGTGACGCGTACCAGAGAACAGATAACAGAAACAGAAACAGAAAAGAAAGATCCAGCAGCTAGCGCTGCTGGCGCTGACGCGCCGATCGATCATCGAAAACGGCTGTTCGATGAAGGGCTTCCAAAGCTCGCAAGGATGACCGGCAAAGGCCCCGATGCCTGCCGATCGTTCGTTGGGAAATGCCTGAAGGCCGCTTCCGACGATGCGGTGACGGTGCTCGGATTGATCGAAGAAGCCGAGCGAAATCAAGCAGTAGATCCTTCGGCTTGGATAGCCGCCCGCCTCAAAACTACGGAGATTGGAAATGGAAAAGCCAAGTACGGCATCATGGAAGCAGCTGACAGTCTCCGTCGAAAAGTTGCCAGCTTCGATGGGCCAGCAAGCGAAAATCTCGACCTACGCGACGGAGCGCGCCCAGTTGTTGCTGGGCTGCTACCGCAGCGGTGAGGCCAACGATCCGGACACGTATGTCGCGGCAATCTCGGCAACGCTGGCGAGATATTCGCAGCAGATCATCACCGATGTCACGCATCCGGTGAGCGGATTGCCGGCGAAAAAAAGCTGGCTTCCAACGGTCAAGGAAGTCTTCGACGCGTGTGAGGAACAAGCCGACAGGACGCGCCAGCAAACCGCGCGCGAACGTCGCATTCAGGAACAGTTTGCAGCTCGAGAGGAGCAGGATCGCCTGGACGCGGTGAAGCCGAGCCTCGAGCAGATGAAAGAAAAATACGGCGCGAACTGGGGGCTGACACCGAACGAGCCGGCGAAAAAATCCAGCTTCAAGGCCCCGAGTTGGCAGGGAATCGTTTCGAGCTACAGCGCGGACCCATCGCGCCTCCAGCGGTTGATCCAAGCGGCCGACGATCAGCAACCGCAGCGACGGCGTGATGACGAGGCAGCCGAATGACCACACTCACCTGCGACCGGCCGCTTGCGATCGATCTGTACGCAGGCCTTGGAGGATGGACCGACGGACTTTTGGCCGAAGGATGGGACGTTATCGGGTTCGACAATGTACGGCACGTCTACGGCGAGCATCGCTACCCGGCGCAATTGGTCTCGACCGCAGGCGCGGTCAGGAACTCGTGCATCAGCTTCGCCAGCTCCACCGGATTCCCAGTACCCGCCATCTTGCAGGCCTGATCCAACGCCAATTTCCGCAGCTCGACGTCGCGCAGAATACGATCGATCGTCGCCGCCATCTGCTTTTGCAGCGCGGCCAGTTGCTGACCGCTAAGCGGCTGTTCCTGTTCCGACATCCGCCTTCTCCTTGTTGCTCGCAAAATCCATGACCATGTAGAATAGCAATTCCGACTGGTCGGATGGGCTCATCGCCCTGAACAGCTTGACATTCTCGGCCACGAACGGCACCGCGGCCCGGCGGTACAGCTCCAGCATCAGCGTTACGTTCATCGCTTCAATGCCCTCACGTCCTGATACGCCCGCTCCAGCGCATCCTTGACCAAAAGCCGGCCCGCCGCCCGTACCTGCCGCGCCAGCACGTCCGACGCGGTCGAGATCGCCTCGTTCCACGCCAGCATCCGCTCACGCTCCAATGGGCTCAT
>WNFG01010457.1_pt1 | contig 12786 bp, 11 predicted proteins | sample 5400431 | NCBI WGS metagenome assembly WNFG01 (sample SAMN13153346, study PRJNA577476) | soil metagenome | isolation source: 120 cm saprolite under Douglas fir tree site 2 hole 3 replicate 2 | place: USA:California | collected 2015-04-18
AGTCTCCCGTCAAGAGGATAACCCATCCGCGTTCCAATTAACGAACGTGCATCATTGAACGTTGCCGATAAGTGCGATGTCCCGCACTCGATGGATGCGGCTGACAGCGAGCATGTGACCGTCTAGAGACCAATGAAAGTTTCCAATCGCGTCAGGTTCCGCGCTGATGATAAGTCTCCCTGGGGAGCCATCAAGCGGTTGCGCCCAGATTGCGATACCACGATCCTCGCGAACCTGATATGCAATCGAGCGACCGTCAGGGGTGAAGCGAGGTTGTCCCGTGTACTCCTTGTTCGGCTCCAGGATTTGGTTGGTGTCACCGGAATCGGCAGATATAATCGCCAACTTGTGGCTGTTTGCAGTGGACACATCGGCGGCGAGCCATTTCCCGTCCCGTGACAAATCAAGCCAGATGTCCGTAGGAATCAGTTTTGAAAACTGCTGCGGTCTACCTCCTTCGAGGCCAACCCTCATGATTTTCTGGCTTCCCTTCGTAGCATCTATGTAATAGACCCAGTGGCCATCGTGCGAGCAGACTGGTCCGAAGTCATCATTCCCCCGTGTAATTTGGGTGGCGTTGTTGCCGCTAGCATCCATTCGCGAGATACCAACAGTACCTAGGTAAACAATGTGCTTTCCATCTGCACATGCATTTGGAGGGCCGAGGGCGATGTCTTTGAAATCAACGGGTGCGGTGCTGCCGGAGGTTAATATCAAAAGCTTCGGGTACTGCTGGATGAGTAAACCTCCATCTTTTGTCCAACTAAAGTTCCACCACGGGCTATTCATGGGTGATACCAATTGGGACTCGGAAATACCCGTACCCTCAACCCCGGAACCCACCTTTATAGTTGAACGGATTTGAGAAAGCACAGCTGCCACAAGATTTCCGTCCTTCGAGACACTGAAGCTACGGTAGCCGCTGACATCATTCGTGATCCGCCGAAATCTTCCTTCAGGGTAGGAAACGATACCTATTTGGTGCCTGCCGCCCATAGTCTTATCCGACTCAAGCACAAGCAATCCGGTTCCGTCAGGCAGCCACTTGGGATTTTGGAAGATTCGATCAGCGTCTAATAACAACTGCTGTTGGCCGGTAGAGGAATCAACTGCTATCAGTGGACCGTTGAATTCGCTCTTGGGATCCTGGATATTGAGAACGATTGTTTTGCCATCCGGCGACCACGCAGGGCTTGGTTGAATCGCTACGGGCCGCTGCACAGTCATCAGCTTTTTTTCTTCTCCCCCGTCTGCAGAAGCTGTGATCAGAGCAGTCTCGTTAGTAGATGGGAGATAACGACAGAATGCCATTCTTCGACCATCAGGCGAGAATGTAATGTCACTTGCTACGTCGTGCGCAACCTGCTTAGGGTTTCCACCAAGCGCTGGAACCTGAAAGAGGTCATACATGTTTGGGTTGTTGCTCTCGGAGCGAACGAAGAAAATGTAATTGCCGTCCTGGGAGAAGCTGAGGCCGGAGTAATCAGTGCTGGAAGGCAGAATTATTTGGGTCTTACTGTTGGTGGCTATGTGACGCATCCATATACTGCTCATGCCATCCTCTGCCACAACATGAACAACATATTTCCCCTCGGGTGATACCGCGACTAGGTCAGCGCTCCCGGTATCGGTCATCTTGGTGATTGTAAAGTGTTGAAATGGCACATCGCGGTTACGCCCGAGAAACGAGTATCCGGCGACGGCTACGGTTAGGACGGCAAATATCGCTCCCGACCAGACAAGTTTTCGGTTCGTGAGGGATGAATACGGGATTGTAAAACCTGCAATTGTGGCAGCTTCGGGCACTACTACACGTTGCGATTCCGTATCGCACTCCAGCCTTTGTAGTTCCGCCCGCATCTCCCCAACAACCCGATGGTGCGCGTCGCGCTCAGAGGAGAAATCGTGGTCGCCTGCAAGAGTAGAAGCGTCACCCGGCGGCGCTGCAGCCAAGGCGGCAGCCAGACGGTATCCTTTGCCCGTTACGGTTTCCACGATGCGCGGCCGCTCCGAGTCGTCGCGCAGAGCGGTGCGAAGTTTGTGCACGGCGGTGTTGATTCCGTGCCGGGTATCCACGAAAACGTCATCCCCCCATAATCGCTGAATTATTTCATCGCGCGTCACCAACCGGCCCTGTTTCTCCACCAGAAGAATCAGAAGCTCCATAGGATTGTTTTCGAGCTTGATGATATGATCGCCACGGCGCAGCTCGTAGCGACCCAAGTCTAGATGGAATTCTTCGAACTGGATGATTTGGGTGGGCAGACAACCCCCCTAAGATTGATTCGGGGCAGTATGAGCCCTTCCAAAGAGCCTGTCAATCCTTAAGTTTCAAGCACTTGCAGGTTCAGCAAAGCTTCAGCAAGTCTTTATCAGCCAACGATTGACTGCTTGCACTCGACCACATAACGTGGTGCCGACTCTAGTGCGGCACAGACAATGCCAACCGGGAGTCTTCCCCCACCCGGCGACTGGATTCCGAAAAGCAAGCCTATGAAGGGCAACCGGAGGAGGAGACACTATTAAACACTGCCCCCTAACTTCGGCTCTTCACCGGAGAAACTCAGGTTGCTCTGACGAACACTCTACTCGACCCCAATGACAACTACCAAGTGCTTCGCGTGTTCGGACGGGTACTACCAATCCCAATTGTTTGGCCGCCCTTGGTCGGGGACACCACCTTTGTAAAGGAGGAAGTCATGAAGTCCAAGATTCCGGTAATTCTGATTCTAAGTATCCTTTCTGTCGCCTTAGCTCCAGCCCAAAAATCCACGAACACCCCAACTACAGCTCCCACCACCAGCACGCCCGTGGTCTTCGGGCACGGGACGCCACACTTCGTTCCTATTTGGACTAGCGGTAGTACATTGGGGAACTCGATTGTGTTCCAGGCAGGCGACCGAGTTGGAGTCCGCACCGCGAGTCCGCAAGCAACGCTGGATGTCGAGAGCACCTTTGTCTCCGGCATTTGGGGAAGGACGTCCAGTACTGAACCCTTCGCCACCGCCGCCACCGCAACTACTGGTAATGCCTACGGCGTATTCGGCCAGACCGCGACTACCGATTTTGGCGCAGGCGTGATTGGCACTACAAGCGCAACTACTGGTAACGCGTTCGGCGTATTTGGCAGCAGCGCTGGCACAAGTGGCAACGGAGTATTTGGATACGCATCGTCGACCTCGGGTTCCACGATTGGAGTGTCCGGATTTGTGGAGAGTCCGACCGGCACAGCAGGGCGGTTTGTCGCCCATTCGGGGTTGGGCCTGATCCTTCAGGGAAATTCGGGGAGCAGTCAAACCCAGGTTTTCTCCGTTGACGCAAATGGCAATGGTTTCTTTGCCGGCAACCTCAATGTTACGGGTAATGTGAGTAAGGGCAGCGGTTCCTTCAAGATTGATCACCCGCTAGATCCGGCAAATAAATATCTTTCACACTCATTCGTCGAGTCACCGGACATGATGAATGTGTACAACGGCGTTGTTGCGCTCGATGCCCGGGGCTCAGCATGGGTAGACCTACCTGATTATTTTCAGACCTTGAACCGTGACTATCGCTATCAACTCACATCAATCGGCGCACCGGGGCCAAATCTCTACATTGCCAAGGAAGTCTCTGGCAATCGCTTCAGGATCTCTGGTGGCAGGCCTCACGCCAGAGTTTCATGGCAGGTTACAGGGATTCGTCACGACGCATACGCCGACGCAAACCGCATTAAGGTTGAGGAGGAGAAGCCGGCGAATCAGCGAGGGACCTATCTGCATCCAGAACTTTTCGGCGGGCCCGCAACCCAGACCGGCGGCATGTCTGCGCCGACGGTCGCCGCCCGGGCGACTCGCTAACCTTGACGCGGGCTGCCTCACCGTTCATTTTTTGCTAGGGTGGCGCGCCGCACAAGATAAGGGAACAAGCGCATGAGAAGAACGACCTCTGTTTTTCTGATAATGTTCGCGTTGATCAATCTCAGCCTTGCCGAGGAAACCGCGTTTCGCGGCGTGAAGTTGGCCGACGCCAAAGGCAAACAGGCGGATGCCAGCCTGATCTTCAGTGACAATAACAAAAATGTTGTCGTGCGCCTCGCTGACCGCGACTTCGTGACCGTCCCCATGAGTACACCAAGAAACACCGGATTACACAGGGCGCCATTGTGATGGTGGCCTCGCTGGGAGCCGGCGCCATTGTCATGCTTACAAAGTCCAAGAGTCATTGGCTCTACATCGACTTCCACGAGGAGAACGTCCCCAAGACCGTCGTTCTCCGCATGGACAAGAAGGAGTACAAGAACATCTTCGACGCGGTGAAAACCCACACCGGCAAGGAAGTCGAGTTCCTCGGAGATGCCAAGGTTAAGAGAGAAAAAGAAAAGATAAGAACGAGCGGCAGTGACAAGTAGCAATTGACTCATGCCTAGGAGGAAGCCATTGAACCCAGCTCTCAAAGTCGTGCCGATCGTTGCTCTGCTTGCCGTCCTTCCTTTTTCTGCCTCCGCGCAAACGGGCTGGGGCAGGATCGGCCCCAGTGGCGCGCAAGTGGCTGGAGCCGCTATTGGCGTTGCGGCCGTCACAGTCCTTGTTCTTTATGTAACCTTGCACAAACCGTCCATCACGGGCTGTGTCCAATCAGTAGACGGCACAACCAGCGTGATGGAAAAGAAAAACAATCTAAGCTACACGCTCGTCAATGCAAATTCCGAGCTCAAGTCCGGAGACCAAGTCAAACTAATCGGTAAAAAGAAAAAGGACAAACAAGGCAATCTCACCTTTCGAGTGAAGAAGATCAAGCACGACTATGGTCCCTGCCAGCAGTGACCTGGTCGGCATCAGAGGAGCTGCCCTTCTAGCCTTTTTGAGTTTACTGATAACACATACGCTGGCTTGTAGGAGGATCCCGACGATGATCCGCAAATCCATTGTCGCCATACTGCTCCTTATTAGTCCCCCGACGGCCAACGGCGCAGATTTCCCCTTAGGCGCCGTGCAATTTACCGCCACTGGAACATTTGACAAGGCCCCGGCGACAGTGGCTCCGCTGACTGCGACTTGGTCAATATCCCCTTCTGGCATTGCGAGTATTGAAACCAGCGACGGCTTCGCGCAGTGTATTTCAACAGGAACGGCCACGATTACGGCAAGTGCATCAGTTATTCAGGGCTCTTCCACAATGGTTAGCGGCACGGCGACATTGACATGCCCTTGATTGCTGGAACACAAAGAAAACGACAAAGAGAAGTAGTGGATGGAAATGGAGGTTCGGGCTCCGGCACCGGTCCATGTCGATAGGCGTTAGACAATGCCGAGGATTCTGTCCTCCTGATCTGCTGTCCGTGTGTGATCGCACCGCCAGAGTCGGGACTGGCAAGAAAGTCGTGCGCATTAAGGGAGAAGCGAGAAGGACGAGGACAACCCTGAACACAGACCGAGTTGTCACCAAATTTGTCCGACATTGAGAGAAGCATTTATGAAGTAGCACGTTATGGTTCTAGTCAATTCTGTAGGCTTCACGAAAGAAACGGCAGGCCGTTTCCATTGACCTGGGTAGCTGCCAGTAAGGTTGAAGATTTGCTGAAGGAGGAGAAGTCATGCAGTCTAAGATTCCGGCGGTTTTGCTTCTATGTGTCCTGCTGATTGTCATCGCTGGCTGTGGTGGTGGTAGCGGGCTTGATCTCAATAAAGTGGGCTCTGAGCAGGAATCAGTAACACCTCCTGATTTAATGGGCATTTTGATTTTGAGGAATTCTGGTTACACTCGGCAGGATGAGAGAGACCGACTGGACCGAAGTACTGGGGTGGCCGGGGTATCGGGTCTACCGACACGAAATCGAGGAGAAGGCAAAAACCCTGAAGCTGTGGGTTCGGCGCAAGCGGGGAAACCGGAAACTGGTTTGCTCAGGCTGTGGGCGGAAGCTGGCCGATGCCTATGACACCTACGAGCGAGAGGTACGAGATCTGCCCTGTTTCGAGTTTCGGACGACGGTGGTGGTGGAACTGTACCGGGTGCGCTGTCCGGACTGCGGGGTCAAGACGGAGAAAGTGCCGCAGTTGCCGAGCAAGGCGCCGTTCAGCAAGCGCTTCGAAGAGGCAGTGGGGTTGGCCTGTGAGAGTGCGGCGGTGCGGCGGTGCGGCGTGTGGCGCGACCGTTTGGGTTGTCCGGCAGCACGGTCCGAGCCATCGATCTGCGCTATCTGAAGCGCTGGGCGGAGGGATGACGGAAGCCGGCGTTGCGGCAGATGGGGGTGGATGAGATCTACCTGGGGAAGAGGCAAAAGTTCCTCACGGTGGTGAGCAATCTGGAAACGGGTGAGCCGCTGTGGTTCGGGCGGGAACAGAAGAAAGAAACGCTGGATGAGTTCTTCCAGAAGCAGTTGAGCGCTTTTCAACGGAGTGCGTCCGCGCCGCTTCCGTGGATATGCATGAGCCCTTTCGCTTGAGCCTGGAGCAGTGGGTTCCGCAGTGTCGCCTGATCTACGACAAGTTCGACGTCATGAAGCACGCCAACGAAGCCGTTTCCGAGGTCAGGCGCGCGGAATTCTTGCGCAAGGGTGGGGCCGCGCGTGAGTTGATCAAGGGAAAGCACTGGCTGTTGTTAACGCATCTGAACACCAACAAGAAACGGCAACTCAACCAAGGAGCCATGCTGCGTTACCTACAAAAGCTGGATCGACCAGTTGCGCTGGCAGCGGCTCAAGCCCTTGGAGAAGCTGGCGCGGATGTTGCTGAATCATCTGGAAGGAATCACGATCTCACCCGGAATAGTCCGGCACCCGGCATAGTGCCGCATACTGTGAGTACCGAGTCCGCCGAGACCTGCCTTGCCTGCCGCCGTGGTACGTGCGCCAGACTTGATCGTAGGACCACGGCAAGCTCTACCAGGGAAGCAAACATCCAATCCTCAGCAGCGAGGTCAGATCCCTCTGAGTTCAACAATCCGTTTTCCTTCACGCGCGACCGGTAGAGTTTCAGAAGTATTAACTGACGGCACGGAATTCCCAAAACTGTCACTAGCCCCTGCCTGAATGCTATGTCGACGGAGGAATGTACTCCCCTCTTCTAACCGAGGAGAAACCTGATTGCGGTCGTTCTGAAAAAGCTGACGGTTTTCGGACTGAGATTACGGACGCAGTGTAACGGTCGCCACGCAGCAGGGACACGCTGTATTCAATTGCGACGTCCTCCTCATCGTAGGTGGTTTCTCTAATTATCAGGAGAGCGCTGTGCGGTTCCGTTTGGAGCAGGTGTGCATCCTTCTCCCCGGCCTTTGTCGCCCCAATGACCTCTTCCGCTCGCTGCAATTTCCGCTTGTAGGTATTCTCGACGACATCGTAGAGCGACTGATTCTCCAAGTCCTGACGGTCAATTCCGGGAAAGATTTTTGCGGGCAGATAACTGGTGACGACTGCCACTGGTTCTGCGTTGACGAAACGCAGCCGTTTTAGCCGATAGACGCTTTCTTTCGGAGCAAGCCTCAGTGCCTCAGCAACCTCAGCCTCGGGTTCCAGCATCTCGCACCCAAGCAACTTAGCGGAAGGAACCAGTCCCCTGCGACGCATCTCTTCGCTGAAGCCCCGCAGTTCCTGAAAATTCCAGGATACGCGACCGGTACCGATCACGGGTCGCTTGCCCCTGGCAATGATCAGTAGACCTTCGGCGCGGAGCTTCTGAAACGCTTGCCGTACAGGCATCTTGCTGATGCCGAGGGATCGCGCAATTTCTCCCTCAGAATAATAACTTTGACCAGCGACAAGGTGGCCGGCGCGAATCAGGGTTCGAATGTGCTCGCTAATCTGCTCGTAAAACGGGACAAAGCTCGTACTCTCAAGGACCAGGCCCACATCCGGGGGCCGGGGAGGCTCAGGGGAAGAGGTCATGAAAATTGGCGGATTAGCCATAACGTTTCTGGTTAACTATATACGTTAACTTGGCCCGATATGCAAATATTTTTCTCTGCCGGACCCCAAACAACGTCTCATACGCGGAGTAAGCACCAAATACATCAGTCACATAACGGAATCTAGCGGGCTGCTCTCAAAAAAATAGAAAATACTTGACAAAGTCAAACATATATACATAAGATGTCATGCGGTTTAGATGTTATGCCAATGCGAACATGCTAAGACAAAGAATCTTCCCCTGCCAACGCCTAAGGAGCTCCGTATGATGACCAAACGATATGCACGATTTCAGAGTGTGTGCCGGCCGACATGCCTCGGTCTGATCGCGCTGATGTTGATACTGGCGCCCGCGTCATTGTGGGCGCAAGTGGATAAGGCAACCATCAACGGCTCGGTGACCGACCCATCCGGAGCCTTCATTGTCGGCGCGAGCGTAATCGTGACCAACGTCGAGACCGGGGTGACCTACACGGGAGCGTCCAATGATGCTGGAATCTACCGCGTGTCGGCATTGCCGGTGGGAACATACTCGGTCGAGTACCAAAAGAATGGCTTCAAGAAAGTGGTTCGTTCCGGTTTGGCACTCGCTACCGCACAGGTGGCAGAGGTCAACGTCAAGATGGCGCCCGGAGCAGTCTCGGAACTGGTGCAAGTCACCACCGCGCCCGTGTTGCTGGATACCGAAACTACCGACATTGGCACGGCCATGACTGCCAACTCGATGAAGAACCTGCCGCTGGACATCAACTCCTCGGGAGTAGGGCGGGACATAACGAGCTTTATTTATTCAAACATTCCGACCACCGAAGGCGGCAACTGGCAGGGGCACATCGCGGGATCGCAGAACGTCACAAAGAATGTGATGGTGGACGGCGTGGACTCCACTGCGGGCTTGCAAGGCTTCATCCAATCCATTGGCATGGAGGCGGTACAGGAGATGAACGTGCAGATCAGCGGCGTCACGTCGGAAGGCGCTTCGACCGGCGGCGGCACGATCATGTTGGAAATGAAATCCGGCACCAACCGCTTCCACGGCAGCGGCTTTGGCTTCTTGCAGAACGAGGCGCTGAACGCGAATAGATGGGACAATAATTTCCTGCACATCCCGCGCCAGCGAAATCGCTTTGAGAGTTATGGTGGCAGTCTCGGCGGACCAATTCGAAAGGACCGAACTTTCTTCTTTGGCGCGTACGAGCGCTTCCACAACTCGCAGCTCGCTTTTGCGCCCAATCAAAGCACGGCTCCGACTCCGGCCTTCCTGCGTGGCGATTTCAGCGCCCTGCTTGGCGGTCCGCTGGGCATCAACGACGCTTGCGGACGTCCAATCAACACCGGAGAGATCTACAACCCTCTGAATCCTGTGGTGAGCGGCGGCAACACGTGCTATCAGCCGTTTGCCGGGAATATTATTCCGCAGAATCAGCTCAGCCCCATCGCCGTAAACATCGCGCAAAAGCTCTATGCAAAGGGCTATACGCCAATCGGCTCGGGATTGGTGAACAATTTTCCCGCCTTGTCCGGCTATTCCAACGTTACCAGCACCCACTGGGACTTCAAGGTGGACCACAACCTCAACGCGAAACAGCGGCTTTCCGCAGGCTTCAATTTGTGGAATTTTTACTCTGTGTTCCCCGGACAGCTCTGGCAGACCGGGAGTTCAACTGGTGGGCCGCTGAGCACCGGCGATAATCAGCCGCAACGGGATTGGTCGGCTCGCCTGCAGCACTTTTATACGATTAGTCCGACACTGCTCAACGCCGTATCGGTTGCCTACAACCAGCACATGGCCGCGGACAGACCACCCGCGCAGTTTAACGCGGATAACCTGGGAATTCCGGGCACGAACGGCAGCAACTTCCCCACTATTAACTTTGTTGACGGCGGCGCGGGCGGGGGATTCTCCGAGGCCAGCATTGGGCCACCGTATAACGACCGCTATACTCCCTACAATTTCGTCATCGCCGATACCGTTTCGTGGGTGCGCGGGCGGCACAGCCTCAAGTTCGGCGCCGACGTGCAGATGCGTGGCATGAATGCTCTGTACGACGGAGGCGTTCGGGCCTACAACTTCACCAGTGAGACCTTGGCGCCAAACAATAGCCAGGTTTGGCCCTCCGTGGGCTTTGCCTTCGCCAACTTCATGCTCGGCGAAGTACACGATGGAGCGCAAAGCGTCACCTCGGCCCTGTACGGGCGCCGGAAACGCATGTCGCTATTTGCCTCCGATGATTTCAAGGTTAACAGCCGCATGACCCTCAATCTTGGCTTGCGCTGGGATGCCAATGGCCGGTTCCATGAGAAGAACGGCCATTGGTCCAACTTCGATATTGGCGTGAACCGCGGGATTTGGGGTCCTTACAACGGTGGCTGGGATTGGGCGAGTAATGGCAGTTCCTCATTTGAGCGCAACCAGAACCTTCATCAGTTTGGACCGCAGGTCGGCGTATCCTACCGGGCACTCAACAACCTCGTGTTGCGCGGCCACTACGGAATCACGTACGCGCCATTGGCGATGAATCAGTGGAATGGCGTTCCGGCGTTCTATCCGCCCGGATTTACGGCGGGTGCCTTCGGGTTCGCGGGGTCCAACACGGTTGTCAACAATATTCCGGTCGTGCCTTCGTTCAACTGGGATGCCGCATCGGGCGCGTACACAGGGCAGACGATCTATCCGGATCGCGTTCCTACCCAATCCAATATCAGCGGCGGCGTGGCCTACGTCTGGCCCGATGCGCTGACCATGGGAATGATCCAGAACTGGAATGTAGGCGGCGAATACGAACTCGGCAAGCGCACAGTGCTGTCATTGAACTATCTGGGAAATCACGGCAGCCATCTGCATGATGGCAACATCTGGCCCAATAACTTCCCAACCCAGAGCACGTATCTGAAGCTGTTCAACTCGGGTCACGCCTCAGACTTGGTGACGGATCCGGCCAGTGCCGCTGCGGCCGGAGTTTCCTATCCCTTCCCAGGGTTTTCGGGACCTGCCTACACGGCCATCTCGCCCTACCCGCAGATCCGGTCCCAGGCGCCCGCAAACCTCTTCCTTGTGAACGCCGATATAGCTGTCAGCAACTACGAAGCCATGGTTGCTGAAGTCAAGTCGAACAACCTCCATGGGATCACGATGGATGTGAACTACACGTTATCTCGTACTACAGGCAGCGCCACTCCAAACGGCGCTTTCGCCGACGCTAATTCGAGTTCGATCCCAACCCAGGATCCGTACCTGCTGCAGCATCTCACCAATCAATTGCAGCCGTGGGATTACACGCACCAGGTGAAGGGCTATGTGCTTTACGATCTGCCGTTCGGAGCGGGGCGGCGATGGAAAACAAACCGCGACTCGGTGGACAACTACCTGCTGGGCGGATGGAAGATCGGCATGGAGTTAGGCTATCGCACCGGTGCGCCCTTGCCGACCATCATGGCGCCGACACAGTATCCAGGTTGGTCCGGCGTGTTCGCGCAGAGAAATACGGGCGTGAGTTTGTCCACTGGCACCTTCAAAGCGTACAACCCGGCTTGGGTCAACGGCAACGGGGCAGGATCCGACCCGGGAAGCGCCTACTTCAATGGGAGCGCGTTTTCCCAGCCTGCACCGGGAACGTTCTCGACTGAGAAGTATTCCTACATCGGCTATCTAAGGGACTTTGGTTTCTCGGACGAGGACTTGAACATTGCCAAACACTTCCGCTTTGGCTCAGAGGAGCGCTATCAACTCAGCTTGCGGGCCCAGTTCTTCGATGTCTTCAACCGTCACCACTGGGGCACTCCTAATCTGGACATGAATAGCCCCTTCTTCGAGCATGTCACCAGCGTCTCTGGAAATCGCTACGGCCAGCTAGGCGCCCGCTTCGAATGGTAGTCCTCCTCCCCAATCCGGGCTTGGACCGTTAGGTAAACGACGGTCCAGGCCCGACGGGAACGTCTCCGACCCTACGTCCACGAGAGGACTTTACGTGCGCAAAATTGCGAAGACCAGCGTTTTGTACTGCACTCTGATCGTCGTTCTGTATGCAGCTTGTTCGGCGCAAACCCCGAATTACCGCCAGAACATTGCTCTGACAGGAAACTGGATAGTGTCGAGCGCTTCGTCGCTGCCGGATGGGGCGATTCTGTTTACTCCCGACAAAATCAATCCGTACTTTTCAAATCTGGCTGCCATCGGTCTGACGAAGGACAAGAAGTATTTTCCGCAAGTGAAGGTGTGGATGCAGTGGTACATCCGCCATTTGAACCATGCCGACAAGTGGGGACTGCACTGCACGATGTATGACTACGCGGTTTCGGGAATAGCCGAGACTTCCCTCAACGACGCCGACTCCACGGATTCCTACGCCGCCACGTTCCTCTCACTGGCCTGGGCATTTTGGCAGACCGGGGACCACGATGCGAGAGCCTACATCAAGACGTTTTCTCATCAACTGAACTGCATCGGAAGCGTTTTGGTTAAGACCCAACAGAGCAATGGGCTGACCTGGGCAAAACCCGACTATCAAATCCAGTTCCTTATGGACAATGCCGAGGTCTACAAAGGATTGCGGGATGTCGCCAGTCTGTTCGATGCGCTGCAAAATACTAACGCGAGGGATTGGTACAGCGCCTACGCCGACAACGAATTTAACGGCATACGGGACAATCTGTGGGACTCAACAAACAACGACTACCTGACGTCGGTCGGATCTCCACCGACTGATTGGACAAAGTGGTATCCGGATTCCACTGCTCAGTTGTTTCCTGTCTTGCACGGCGTGATTCCGCCATCTGATCCGCGGGCCCAGACAGTGTATAAAAGGTTCAACAAGAGTTGGCCCAATTGGCCGACACAGTTCGCTGATGCGTTTCCTTGGGTCCTGGTATCGGGCGCGGCCGCATTGATGGGCGGCACCGATCCG
>WNFG01016348.1_pt1 | contig 12785 bp, 9 predicted proteins | sample 5400431 | NCBI WGS metagenome assembly WNFG01 (sample SAMN13153346, study PRJNA577476) | soil metagenome | isolation source: 120 cm saprolite under Douglas fir tree site 2 hole 3 replicate 2 | place: USA:California | collected 2015-04-18
ATATTGAATATAATTCCTATAAGCAGCCGCTGTACCAGGCATCTGCGACACTACCCTCGTTGTTTGTCCGTGGATGTTCATATTGTTCCCATCGTTTTTAATGAACTTGACCATCGGCTGGTCGGGGCGCAATCCAGCCGAACAGCGGTTGCGAACGGGTCCACAACGCTGTGCGGATTCGCTCGGGACACTTGATCCAAGTCTATTGAAGTGCCCAGCGATCGGAAACTCCGACGAGACCACACTGGCAACCCAGTGCTTGGTTGGCTAACTAAAATTCCGTTGCGGCTGACGCGACGGGCGGAACCCCCGCAGGAAGGATCTGTTCTCTTAGAAAGTTTTGTCGAAGCGATGTGTGTTCAAATCACACACGCCGCACAAAAAAATTACGTCGCGCTGGGTTGAACCAGCGCGGCGCACTAGCGTAATTCGACGAATGCAGCTCCTACATGCCGGGACCAGCGTGGCCCATCCTTACCTGCAGATCTGGATCTTGCGCAAGGACTCCTTCTGTTGTGAAGCGACCCGTTTGGTCGATCTCTCTCCGGTTGTAAATCCGCACCGGTGAAAATGTCGCCGTTCCAATTGATTTGATCTTCACCTTCTGCGGAATCAACGACCCGGTGACGAAGACGTATTTATTTCCGACTTGCTTGTTCTGAGGGTCATCGGCCAAGGCCGCGGTTGCTCCACTAATCGCCAATACCAACATCAGAGCTGCTCCTCTGAACAGATTTGATGGTCTCATGCACCAACAATACGGCCACGATAATTGAATTTCAACTTTGCCTTCTAATCGCTTCACATGATTCCTTGGAGTGCAGCAAAAGAGGCTGCGTCGAAATCACGACCGCCTGAACTCCGCGCCGAAGAGCGCGACGTTTTTCGTCAGCTCGTGGACCTGTGGCAAAGAGGTCGTTCGTTTAAGCGATCGTGCCGTTCGGGATGTGTAGAAATCTCGTCCGAGAAACGGATTTCTCAGCGCGGTATCGAACTCTTTATCCGAAAACGACTATCCCATTCCTGCGCGCGTCGAAGGTTTTTCGCAGCGTCGGCGTTGTCGGGCTCGAGGCGCAGCGCCTCGTTAAATTGCACAATCGCCTGCGAGACTTGTCCATGACGAAGGTAGACAAGACCGAGATTGTTGTAAGCCGGCGCCCGTTTCGGATCCAGTCGCAGGCTCGTGAGGTAATGGGTTTTCGCCCTTTCGAGGTCGCCCTTCGTAAAAAACGCATTTCCCAGATCGTAGTGCGCCTCCGCGTAATCCGGTTTGTTATTTAAGGCGGCCTGAAACTCGATGATCGCTTGATCAATCTTCCTTTCTCGCCCAAGGAAAATGCCGTAGTTGTAATGAACCAGGGCTGATTTTGGACTCAAACGTATCGCGGTTTGGTATTGCGCAATCGCCTCATCTTTCCGACCGAGACGCTCGAGGAGGTAACCATAATCAGAGCGAAACTCACCATTGCGCGGATCGAGTCGAATGGCTTGCTCAAAATGGCTGGCCGCTTCATCCACCTTCGACTGCTCAAGGAGAATGTGGCCCAAGTCATAGTGCGCATTCCCGTCATTTGGATCAAAACCCAACGCGATCCGGTATTGCTCAACTGCTTCCTCAAGGCGGCTAGCCGTTTGTAAAGCGATCCCATACTTCAAATGCTGCCGTGCGCCGACCGGCAAATCGGCTACAATCCAACCGTCACGTTGCGCTTCCGGCACCGGGCCACGCATCTGTCCTATCCAGAGAGCAGTGAGAGGGATTACAAACACCCCCGCCCACTTCAATCCGTGCAAGAGCCAGCTTGGGAGAAAATTATTTGATCCAGCAGAGGTGATTCCTCCGGTTAATCCGAGAGATTCACGGGTCGACCGTTCTCGAACTTTCCAAATGAACCCGTCATAATAAAAATGGAGCAGACCAGATGCTGCCACGATACCGGTGAGCACACGTTTGATGGTGTCCACGTCGACACGCTCCTTAAAATAGGCGAGCGAGCCATAGGCGAAGACAAGCCCAATGTATACCCCAACCAACGAACCGCTCCGTCGAAAAACAAACCGCATGAAGCCGCCGATCGAGCTGTCCTTTTCCACCCGGTTGCGATTGTAGATCCAGACGAGCGAAAGGTACTGCACATCATGAAAAACTTCAAAGAGCGCGATCCCGGCAAGAATGTTAGTGACGACGTTATTGCAATACCACCAAAACGCGATGCTCGTAACGAGCAGCGCCAGTTTCACCGGATTGGGACGTTTCCCTAGTACCCACATCCGCGCGAAATTTACCAGAAACAGAACCGAAACTGCGATGGCGACGAATAGCACCCCCCGCTGTACGCCGTGCAGGAGCCAGGGTGCAATGTAGGGCGCGCCACTGGCATAATAAATTTCGAGCGTATCGGTCATTCGTTTCGAAGAGAGAAGCACCGCGGCCGCGAACCAAATTGCACAGGAGGCGAAATCGAGCCGACGCGTGAGCGCGGCAAACGAGCCCATTTTCGCATCGTAGATCCGGCAGAAGCCATAGGTTTGCATCATCCCGTGCCAAACACCCCAGAAAAAAACGACGAGAATGATCCCTTTCAGATCCCACCAAGTAAAAGCTAGGCAGACAGCGAGTAAAAAAATCGGTGCAAAAACGAAGCGCCACCGAAATCGTTCGAAGAGTGCACGGTCTCCATAGGCGCGAATCATCCCCGGCAGATGGTGTCCCATGGCCCCGAAGGCGGCCACAAAAACGTAAATGTCTTGCGCGCTCCATCGCGCCTGTGCCAGCGCGAACATCGGCACCAGCAAAAGTGGCGTCCCGACGTAGAGAATCAGATCCCGCCAACTACTCAGAATCCACAAATTCTTCCGCGGCGCGGTCGCTGGGACCGGGGGCACGGTTTGTGGTCGGGAAAAAGCGCTAACGAGTTGCATTTGTTGAGCGGGAAATAAGATTCCCGCAACTGAGCGGAAAAATCAACGCCCGTCTGCGGGGTGAGTGGCGGCGGTTGGCAATCGGTTTCACCTTCATTTTCTCCGGAATCATCAAACCCATACAAATATGTATTTATTTTCGAATTGCGCGTTGTGGCGCCGCGAATACCACGGCGGCGAACCAGTCGCGGATATCAACACTAGAGCTGTTTCCTTTAATAGGTTTGACGATCTCATGCGTAACACTAGCCGGGGTCTTTCGATTTCAACTTCGCCCGCAGGTCGGCTCGATCAATGCCGATAGATGGGGACATAGGCCGATTGTCGGTACTCCATAACCATCACCCCTGTTACTTCGAGTCGATCCAATTCGATTGATCATTTAATCAAAGGTATAACCAAAGCGCTCGATCTCGGGAGCGAAACGCTTCCGTACTAATGCCTGAAGTTCGTCATCGTAATATTTCAAATAATGTTCGCGGCTGGAACGATTATATTCCGGCAATGGCGCCGGCGGGAGACCCAGTTCCGTGCAGACAGAGCGAAAGTCATCCGCCAGATTCTCAAATCGCATTATACGCTGCACGTTAGCGAATGGATCCTCCTCAGCTCCCAGCCGCAAATAGTCTGCGACCGACAATGTCTTTAGCACCATTTTTTTGAATGCCTGCCGGTCCCACTCCTCCAACTGCCGGCTGGGCCTAAAATAATACGAGACCATTCGGTCCCAAGGATTGCGCACACAGGCAAATTTATAGAGGTTGCGGAACTGGTCGTCTCCCACGGCCGCGCGGTACTCGGCCAGCGTCGAGTGTTTTCTGATTTTGTAATTTGGATTCCGCACTTCGAAACGCTCAACGCCATCTTGATGGCGATGCAGACACACGATTTCATCCTCAGAGTACTGGCGAAGGATACTTTGAATGGAATTCCCAGCGGTTTTCGGGATATGAACGAAAAGAAAACGTTTCTGAAATGAGATCATCGAATCCCTAAGTCATCAAGGTCTTCGTTGCGCTTCCGCGAGACGAGATTCGATCATCGAATCTAAGAGGCCTGAGCGGAATTGCAGGAACTCTAACCAGCAAGGCTCGAAAGTCGAATGCTTCGTTCCTCGGGCGCTTTTGCTTGACCAGCATCTCGCAAATGACACGTTTCTTATTAAGTGATCTCCCACACGTACAAGTGCATTTTTGTCGAAGTACCTAAAACTGGTTCGACCAGCGTGAGAGCTATTCTGGGTAAAGCGATGAGACCCCATCTCAATTTATGGGAGAACAAACGGCTGATGGAAAGCTATTGGACTCAGCGAGGTGGAAGAAAAAACCGGATTCTGGAGTGTTTGTATCTCGCCTTATCCAAAGAACGCAGAATGGAAATCGGGCAAAGGCAATTCGATAGTTACTTCAAGTTCGGATTTGTTCGCAACCCATGGGATCGCGTTGTCTCTCTCTACGAACGGACAGAAGCTCAGCAAATGAGGAACGAAATGACTTTCACGGAATTTGTCGAGTGGATCGAGTATAGCAGCAGCACATGTGTTCATTCATCTCCACATCGATATCAACTCGACTGGTTCGTAGATCCCAACGGCAAAGTCCTGGCGAATTTCATTGGCAGGTTTGAAAGGCTTGACGAAGACTGGGCATACGTAGCGCAGAAGCTCGGCATCAAAGAAAGCTTAGCCCATCGCAGAGCTAGCTTCAGGACACGGCACTATACAGAGTATTATAACACCAGAACGCGAGAATTAATCGCACAGAAGTTCAAAGTAGACATCGAACGTTTCGGTTATGAGTTCGCCGGCTAGGCCGGAGCAGCCGACGACATGAAGGCAATAGTCTTAACGTGCGATAGCTATCGACCTCTCACCGAACACATGATCCTGCAATACGAGCGGCTGTGGCCCGATCACCCGTTTGTCTTTAGGATTCCCTATCAGAGCCTTCGCGGGCCGGATTCTGAACGACACGAATATATCAAAGCGCCTGGAGGTATCCCGCCCTCGGTTCTCCAGTTAATTGCGGACGTCGATGACGAAGAGATGATCTACTGGTGCGCCGACGATAAGTATCCTGTTCAACTCGTTACCGACAAGATCACAGGCCTTATGTCTTATGCCTGTCAGTCGCCCGATATCGGCGGACTAATGTTCTGCAGATGTAGAGTCACATTGGAACGCCCTGACCTCGCACTCTACTCGCGTGAATGGGTTACGCCTTTGGGCGAGATTCTTCTTGAGCGGCGAGCCTGGTATCAAATATGGATCCATCAGTTCCTGAGGGCGAAGGTGCTGCGGTACTTCTTCTCAGAAATGCCTGACTACATCGCGAGCGCGAAGGCGATGGACACTTTGAAAAACGATATAGTTAAACTGGCCGACCATCGCTTGTTCGTGACAAAGGAAAATTTCGCGGTGTTCGGCGAAAGCACACAGCACGGCCGCCTGACCCGGAACTGCTACGAGAGTATTAGAAACACTAACATTCAGGTGCCGCAAAAGTATCGGCGTCCGAGTCGAAAACGTATCACCATGGGAAAATTATAGAGGGCATCACTTGACGAACCTACTTCGATCTCCGGCGCGGCAGAAAGTACCGGTTCGATTCGAGAGGATTTGTGCAGATCTTTTGTCTAGATCCTAAGCGTGTCCTTGACGCTTTCCTGCCAACAGTGGATCTCGTCAGCATACCGGGAAATAATTGCAGCGCATTGCCCATCGGAGTAAAGATTACGCGTCTCGAAGGGATCGTCGGCTAAATTGTATAGTTCGTTCAAATCCTTGTCTCGAAGAGATAGTTTCCAACCATCAGGGGAAATTACCGTCCGCGTAGATTCTTCTACGGCTCGCTTAACCATGCGGCGCGGCGCGAGTGATGTTCCTTTCTTTATCTTCGTCCGGTTTGGCGCCCACTCGATGAAGATGCTCTCTGGTGCCATCTCTTCGCCGCGCATTAGAGGCACTCGGCTCTTGCCCGCGCATTGACTTGGCTTGGGCTCGCCAAGCAGATCAAGTAGCGTCGGAACGAAGTCGATGTGACCAACTGCCCGTGAGACTATTCGACATCGCCGTTCGCCGGGCAATCGGATCAAATATGGGACGCGCACGGCTTCCTCAAACATTACCTCCTTCGCGAACAGCTGGTGAGCCCCCATAGAATCTCCATGGTCGCTCGTATGCACGACAATGGTGTTGTCGGTTAAGCCTGTCTTTTCCAAGCTATCAAGGATGGCGCCGATGCTCTGATCGATTAATGTGACAAGGCCGAGGTATCGCTGTTTGATGCTTCTATATTCATCGGGGGTGATTCCAAAAAAGAACAAGTCCGCGCGGCGCTTTCGGTCAAGAGCCGCTTCCGCTTGCTGCCATTCCCGCATCAGCCGGTAACGCAGAGGAATATTGTCGGTCAGCGGAACGGTAGCCGTAAAATCCAACTCAACCTCGCTGAGTGCGTGTTCATTGTTGAGCCGAAGGCAACAACCAGGATAAAAGGTTCGCCACGGTGCCGTTCGATGAATTGGATTGCGCGCTCCTCGAGAAATTTTGGCTTGGACAGGTCTAGTGGCAGGTTGCTAACCGCAAGTGTTGTAAAGGAGCCATCTGGTTTGTCCGGTGTTAGCCCCATCTCAATGAGGAATCTGCTGTAATCGCTCACACCTTCCGTGGAGACCCACTTTTGAAATCCTCTTTGCGGGATGGCTTCATCGCCCAGGTGCCACTTGCCGATGTAAGCTGTATGGTAGTCTTTGTTCTGTAATAACTGAGGCAACGCCTGAAACTGCGGGTCGAGTGGAACGCTGTTCCTGGTGCAACCATTAGCATGCGGCCACATTCCAGTCATCAGCGATGAACGTGAAGGAGTACAAACCGGATGCGTCACGTAGGCGCGGCTAAAAACGATCGATTCCGAAGCAAGCTTGCCCAGGTTTGGCGAGTGAACCTTCCCCTGCCCGTAGCAAGCGATCGTGTCGGCCCTCTGCTGGTCGGGTAAAAACACGATCAAATTGGGCTTGCGCGATAGCTTAGCGGCCAGGGGCATCATAGCTCATCAAACCTGGTTCCGGGCACCGGCCCCGCACCTTCGGTTCGCGGGAAGATAAAGAAAAATATAGGGCCGTGCACTGCATAAAATAGGTCGATCTGTATCGCGCCGAATCGCCGACTTCATGCGGCGTCGCAGCTGGCGATAAAATGCGCACGAGATCAAACTCGGTTTTGTCCGCAAGACCGTTCGCTATGACAAGCGGGTGTTGCGCCCAGCAGCTGAGATAGTAGTTAGTAGTTACTGGACGGATAACCCATAACCGCTACCTTTTCACGGCGAAGACGAGGTCGCGGGAGGTAGTTCAGTGTCTGTCAAATCGAATTGCGACGCAGCTCAGCTGTCCCGCACATCAGTTCGATGGGTCCACGAAGTCCGTTGGGTTTATAACGATCAGGCACAGCGCGGTTTCTCGCGTTCTTGCTCAAAACACGGCGAACCGTTGGCCCCGACACCGAAACCAATCTGCTGCTAATTTAATTCCCAGATCCCGCACGACCGGAGATCACTTGGAGAGATGGATCCTCCACCTTCATTACGCCTTCGGTCGTATACCGTCCCGACTGGTAGATTTCACGATGCTTGATCACCCGCAACGGTGAAACCGTCGCGGTGCCTATCATCGACCCGGTAACGAACACATATTTGTTTTCGAATTGCGCGTTTGGCGGATCAGCAAAAGCCATTGCAGACAAACTGGTCGCCGATATCAAGAGCAGGATTACTCCCTTTAATACATGTGACGACCTCATGGATTATACTACGGCGATCCGCGATATCCTTTCGATTTCAACTCTGTCCACAAACTGATCGTCCTAACAAAGCAAAAGAGGCAGCGGCCGAAACCACTGCCCCTTTGAATTCTGCGCCTAACCAGTCTTAGAACTTCTTGACCAATCGGACATACCAGGTCCGTCCCAGGTTATCAAAGGTGCTACCCGGAAAGCCGACGGAATTGCCAAACTCGAACCCAAACTCCTTGGGCGGGTCCTCGCCGAATATATTGTTCACACCTACGGTAATGGTGGTGTTGTTTACAACGTTCTTCCAGCAGGGCATTGAATAATTCGCTGTCTGGCCAGTTTCAACGGCCTTGCCGTCTTTGCCACGGACAACTTCCTTAGCATCCTTCGAGTACCCGGCCACCGGTTGGGCCTCCACCGGAGCCGTGAAGATAAAGCTGTAGGAGAGCTGCGCGTCGGTGAACCACGTCGGATGCACATAGTGCTGCTTAAAGAATCCATCAAACTGCTTGGAAAAGATCTGTTCCCAGAATCCATCGAGCAAATGCACGGTCGTGTTCAAGTCGAAGTTATGCCACGTCCAGTCGAGGTTCGTTATTCCCTTCCATTTGAGCCAGGCGTCGCCGCTGGTCACGTCCCCGAAAAAGCTACCTTCAAACGGACCGTTGTTGGCGCGCCCGGCCACTTGCCTTCCATTGGATCCAGGGAACTGGAACACGAACTGATCCAGATAACTCACCCGGGTCAAAGAAGTGAATGTGCCAACGCTCGTCTCCAGTTGGTACTGAAGGCCAAAATCAACACCGCGCGCATTCTCACGCCCACCGCTTTGAAAGGGGCTTGAGACCCCAGCGAAACCGCCTGCCGGGTCAAATAGCACCGCTGGTCCAGTCGCCGCCGTCGGCACCGCAGGACTCACTACAGCCCCAAACACGCCCGCGTTAAACCCGTTAACTACTGCCGAAGGAGCAAGGAACATGACAACGCCTGTGCGCTCGACATCCCACAGGTCAACCGACAACGTCAAAGTTCCCCGGGGAATCCACTTCGGCGTATAAACAATACCCCCACTAAAGTTACGATCATGTTCTGGCCCGAGGTTTTTGTTGGGGAGCTGCTCGATGGTTGTTTCCGGATCGGCCACGTTCTGGAGATTGTCCGGCGTATGGGGCACCCCAGGGGCAAAGCCGATAAAGTGGACCGGCCCCAGAAGGAACCTTTGAGGTCCAAACAACTCGACCAGCGAGGGCTCAAGGAAGCCTTCACCCCAAGTGCTGCGAATGGTAAGCTGGTCGTCAAACGGCTGCCAGCGCAACCCCAACTTGGGTACTGCTGCGTTCGTATTGTTATTCAGGAAAGCCTCGTACCGGCCTGCTGCGCTAAACTCCAGTGAGTGGAGCCCGGGCACGCCCATCTCGGGACTGGTGATTGGGATGAGTGCTTCCGCATAAAATGCGTACTCTTTGCGTCCAGCCTGAACAGGGACTTCGAAGCCTACACCAATGTTTTGTCCATTGCGGTTTTGGTCGTCCGGATTGATGATGAAACTTTCCCGGCTAAACACGCCGCCGAAGGCGAGCCCAACGCCGCCTGCGGGCAACTTAAACAGCTCGGTGGTGTAAATGTTCAGGTCCAATGTCGCTAGTTTGGATGTAAGGATGTCCCTCGTTCTCGACAACGCGAAGTCGATCAATGGGAGGTTGCTTGCGATCGGCACGCGGAAGTCTCCCATCGGATTGAACGGGGCCGTCTGTCCGATAAATGAAGCCGAAGTGGGATTAAAGAGCGGGTCGGCCCCATTCAAAATCTGCTCCAGGCGCGTGCTGCTGACGTTCTGGAACTGCGCAATTTGCTCGATTTGGCTGTACATGAACGCTCCATCGTAGCCCCAGTTTCCGTCAAAGAGCTTGTCGCCTTTCACACCAGTCGTGAAACGCTCGGCAATGTTTTCGTTATCGATCAAGCGGTTGCCGAAATCGGCAAGGCGTGCCTTAGTGCCGCCCGAGATGATCTGCTGAAAGGGATTAAATGGGTTAAACGCACCCGGAGCCATGCCAACTTCCGCAGCGGTAGGGGTGCCTGGCGGGGTAATTGGAACACCAGCGGCATCAAGCGCAAAGGGATGGTTGGGCGGGATGAAGAGTGTAGGACTGCCAGGAGTCTCGAATGCGCCCGTGGCGGTTGGCGCAAGTTCGTCATGCGTTTTCGCATCCACATAATAAAAGTCGCCGTAAATCTGGAGTTGATCGTCGCACACCTTATGGGTGAAAGCCGAGAAGGCGTTAAAGTTAAAGCCAGGGCGTATATCGCCGCTCCCCCTGACACGGCTCGCAGAGAAGATAAAGTCGCTGGCCGGAACCAAGCCGTTAGTAAAGTCCGGCGGACTCGCATTTTTTTGTGGATTTGTCGGGGCTGGCTCTGGGTTACCATTGACATCAAATGGATGTGTCACCACGTCTATGCTTAGCCCCCGGAGGTTCCACGGGCTGACGTTCGAGCTCAAAAATGGCGGAGCAGCGGAGTTACCGCGGTCACGATTGAACATCGAGTTGTGGTGATAGTAAAAAAAATCACCGGTGACTGAGGTTTTATCGTCGCCAATCCCGAAAAGAATGTCGCCGCTATACTCACCGGCGTCTTTATCCAGCGTGTTGCCATATTGCGTAGTCACCTGGACGCCACGGTAGTCTTTATAGAACTTGATGTTCACCACGCCGGCAACCGCATCTGCCCCGTAGGTGGTTGAAGCGCCATCCTTCAGAATATCAATGCTCTGGACGGCCGCAACGGGAACGGTAAGCAAATCGACAAAGCCGGCGCCCGAGTTGGCGCTCCCGGGGAACGGGGCAACACGGCGGCCATCGATCAGAACCAGCGAGGCGCCAGGATCGAAACCACGCAACGAGATCGAAGCCGTTCCCGACGGACCCGCCTGGCCGGTCCCATTATTCTGAACCGGAACACTGCTCGCACCCATTACCGGCTGGGTTTTGAGAAGCTGTTCCACGGTGCTGCCTTGACCCGACTTGCTAATCAAGTCGCGATTGAGAGCAAAAACCGGGTTCGGACCGACTTCTTCCGCGGTCGGAATATTCGAACCGGTAACAATCACGCGCTCCGCTTCGGCTGTTGCGCCTGGGCCCGGGGCGGCCGCACCTGCGGCAGCCGGGGCGCCCGCGCCGGGACCGGTCGGCGGTGCTCCAGGGTTTTGAGCGTAAGCGCTCAGGGCGATAAGGAAAGGAATTCCAATCGCGACTACAAGGGCCGCGCGGACAGATCCCAGCGTTTTGAATACGTTCCTAGTCATTAGTTTCTCCATGTGTTTGGTTAGGTTTCGGGTAGGCATTAGAGGAGATTTTAGGGGCTGACAAGCCTTTTTTTCACTTTTTTAAAAAATTTTTGAACGCCGAGAAACTGCCGGATGTCGTGCCAAAACACTGTCTAGCATGAATCGGACCGTTTTGTTGGGGTTGCTGACTGAAACAATTTTCGCAAACGTCAATGCCGCGCGCGAACTGGTGTTCAAGAGTTTTGGGCCGGAATTATACAGAAATCGAAAATGACAACTCATTATGAAACGGTCAACCGATAATAAATCAAACCCCCGCGAAAGCCTCACGGCCTAACGAGTATTGCGTGCGGTCTACAGCCGCCCATCATTTGCCAAACCAATGGCACTCAGTACCGACAAAATCCTTGGCGCTGTTCTCGCAAAAATTGAAGAGATGTCGCCGCGCGTTTGCGGCAACTATCTCGACATTGGTGCGACACGTGGGCACCTGATCCGGCTCGTCTCGCACAAGTTCGGGGTCACCGCGACCGCCTGTGATTATACGCGCGAACTCATCCGGATACCGGGTTTGAAGATTGATCTTGTCGATCTCAATCACGATTTATTGCCCTACCCCGAGGCCCATTTTGATTTGGTGACGTGCACCGAAGTCATCGAACACATTGAGCATTATCGGCATACGATCAGAGAAATTTTCCGCGTCTAAAGCCGGGGGCTCTTCGTCGTGACGACGCCGAATATTTTAAATCTGCGCTCGCGCGTGCGCTATCTACTTTTGGTTTCTTCAGCCTTTTTGGCCCCCTGCATGTTCGCGAAAGTGATCGCTACTTGACGGGTGGTCACATCAATCCGGTTTCCTACTTTTATCTGGCACATGCGTTGACGGATGCTGGCTTCGTGGACGTAAACGTTTCGATTGATAAGCGACAACGCGCATCGATGGTTTGGCTACTTCTCTTCTGGCTACCGATTCGGCTTTTTGCCATTTGGGCGATGTATCACGAAAAGTGGCGACACCAGGCGATTGATGCCGCGAACGAAGGATTCGTTAGGCAAATGAATTGCACTGACCTGCTCCTTGGGCGCACCATCGTGGTCGGCTGCCGAAAAAAAGCGGACTGAAACTCCGCCGCGCCACGACCCATAACCCAGTCGTTCACTCGTGCTCTCATTTTCGTTTCCAAGGCTGGGGTCTTATCGCAATGCTGGCGGCAGTTATCAGGTTGAGAATGCCAACAACAATTCTTTTAGCCGCGGCCTCTGAAATCGATCCGCATCCGCTCAGCATGCTTCCCTTTGTGGCGTTGCTGCTCTGCATCGCCCTGCTTCCCTTCATTCTCAAACACCACTGGGAACGCAACTATCATTTCATCGCGCTATTGCTCGCCGCAATCACGGCGAGTTATTACTGTTTCGCGCTTCATCGTCCTGAACGGATTCTGCACGAGGGCGTTGATTACATCAGCTTCATCGCGCTGGTCGGTTCGTTATTTGTTGTCGCGGGCGGTATTCACATTGAGGTCGCGCGAGAGGCGAAGCCATTTTTCAACTGCGTCTTCCTCGCCGCCGGCGGCGTGCTCGGGAATGTTTTCGGCACCACCGGCGCGTCGATGCTGCTCATCCGGCCTTGGATTCGACTGAATAAATATCGCTACACCGCGCTGCACACGGCATTTTTTATTTTTATCGTCAGCAATGTAGGCGGCGGATTAATACCAATGGGACCGCCCCTCTTTCTCGGTTACTTGAAAGGCGTGCCGTTTTGGTGGGTGCTCGAGCATTGCT
>WNFG01010304.1_pt1 | contig 12782 bp, 11 predicted proteins | sample 5400431 | NCBI WGS metagenome assembly WNFG01 (sample SAMN13153346, study PRJNA577476) | soil metagenome | isolation source: 120 cm saprolite under Douglas fir tree site 2 hole 3 replicate 2 | place: USA:California | collected 2015-04-18
AGATGGTCAGTGCTGTCGCCTCGAGGTGCCTTGGAACGCATTGTGCCAAAAGCCGCATGCACGTCAGATGCAAGAGCGCGAACGTTAGGCCGTGCAAGGGCTCGATCGCCGCCACCGCTGGAAGCCACGCGGTCTCGGCCATCACTGCCCATCGCACGACACCGGCGCCGGCGGAGAGCATCGCGGCGCCTGCCGGGCCGATGCGGTCGAGCAAAGGACGGCCGACCAAGAGGAAGACGACGACCTCGGCGGCGACCGAAAGCGACCACAAGATGCCAGACGTGCCTGGGCTGATTCCTGCTCTGCTCCAACGGATCATCGCAAAGGAGTCGTGCATCGCATGACTCCCAAGAATCAACATTGCGAGCAAAACCATCTTGCGATAGAGCGGCAGCCGCAACAACACTCCGACCCCGCGAGCCTGGCTCGGCGTGGCCCGGGCGTGGCCACCTGTCGCCAATAGTTGTGGAACGCCAAGTGCCATGGGTGCCGCGGCAGCAAGCAGCGCCGCGTTTAGCCAGACGATTACGACGATCCCGAAATGTCCGATGACCTGGCCGGACAGCACCAAGCCCAGAGCAAAGGCGGCTGAGCCGCACCCGCGCAGCCAACCGTAGTGGATGACCGCGCCGCCGGACCCGGCGGGAGCCGCGGCACCGAGGGCGAGCGTGTCGCTGAGTGGCGGGAGCGGCGCCAGTGCCGCCGAGTGCAATACGCCGACCGCGATCAGCAACCATGCGCCTTGCGCCGGCAAATATCCCAGTCCGATCAACGCCGCCGCGGTCGTGCAAAGCGCCAGGATGACTTTGGGAGCATCCAAACGATCCGCCAGCCGGGCTACTGCTTGAGCAGCCATCAACCGCATCGCCGTACCAGCGGCCAGCGCCAGCGCGATCGTCTCCGGACGCAAGTGGCGATTGTCGAGCAGAATTGGCAGGTAAGGCGACTGGACGCCGAACCCCGCATAGAGCAAGCCGTAGAGGATAAGAAACCGGAATAACATCGAACGCGAAGAACTAATCATCCGATCTCGCTGGCATAGCGATGCGAAGGCGGCGGATGATATGTATGACGGAACTAATGATATCATCGCTCTTACAGAAATCCTCGGGAGATCGGGCTCGTCTAGGTCGCATTTTGATCCAGAGTTACTGACGATTCCGAGTTATTAAAGAACAGCCCTTCAGAAACGATGACGAAATACGAGGCATTTCGTTCCCTTATATCACAGAGAGTCTCTAAGCCACCCTCGGCCTATGAACGAGTACGCCAATGGGTGTGCGGACTTGGCGGTTGGCCCCCGCAGCGGGGCGGAGGGTTTCACGCGTAAGTGCGTAGGTGCCGTGCGTCCACCCTCGAGGTCATCTTTCGGGCCTCTCTGGTCTAGGAGTTGCGGCGCACTCCCCTTTCCGCAGGAAAGATCGGCTCGTTCACCCCGATCCGTCGGGTGCAAGTGTCCCAGGGTCCACCAAGTTGACGGTGCCGTCTGACGTCTCAAGTGTATGAATCTGCATGGACCGGCAGTATGGAAACCGAAACCTGGTGCGTGCTGCTCGGTGCTGCGGCAGGGTTCTTGAAGGAGGCGAAGTTGGGCCGGTTTGGCGCCCTTATTCAGTCCTTCGCCTCCATGCTTGCACACGCTGTCAGGAGGTACTGCGTCGCGACTCGACCGTCGCCCTGAGCCGTTCCTCCTGTTCCCTAAGCTCGGGGGTCATCGTCTCAAAATCCGAGGCTTCGAAAACCTGGCGAATTTCGATCTCGGCCTCGCCCCCGGGAAGCGGATCCGGGCAGCGCTTGACCCATTCGATCGCCTCCTCGATCGAATTGACCTGGAACATCCAGAAGCCAGCGATCAGCTCCCTCTCAGGAAACGGACCCGTGGTAACGGTCCGCCTCCCGCCCGAGAATTTAATGCGCGCCCCCTTCGAGCTGGGCTGCAGCCCTTCGCCGGCGAGCATGACGCCGGCATTCACTAACTCCTCGTTGTACTTGCCCATCGCGGCGAGCAATTCCGTGCTCGGCAGAACACCCGCCTCGGTATTCTTGTCGGCCTTGAGCAGGACCATGAACCGCATCGCTAGGTCCCTTGCTTATGCTCGACAATGACCATCCACGACACACCGAAGCGGTCGGCCACCATGCCGAAGCGTGGCGAGAAGAAGGTCTTAGTAAGCGGCATCTGCACCTGCCCGCCCTCGGCCAGTGCGTTGAACCGCCGGTCGGCCTCGGCTTCATTGGGGACAGTCAGCGACAGCGATATTCCCTGGAAACCCGGCTTGCCCTGGCAAGCGCCGTCGGACGCCATCACAGTCGTATCGCCGATGCGCAGGCTGGCATGCATGATTTTGTTCTCCGAACCGGGCGGGACCATACCGGGCGGAGGGGGCTCGGGGCTTTCCTTGAAACGCATCAGCATCGTGGTCTCGGCACCGAGTGCCTCGCGGTAGAACTCGATTGCCTCTTCGCAGCGGCCGTCAAACGACAGATACGGTTGGACCAGCATGTCAGCTCCTTTGAAAAGGGTTGGTCTGTTCAATGTTCGGCCGGGGCGAAGCGCACCGCCGCGATCGGCGGCAGCCTCGCCTCGGGCATCGTCCAGGAATCCCCGCCGTTCTCGGAGATCCACAACCCGCCGCTGGTCGAGCCAAAGGCGAGGAGCTCGCCGGTCTCGTCGACCGCGAGCGCATGTCGCCATACCAGATCATAGGCATGGCGTTGCGGCAGTCCCTTACGGAGCACCTCGAAGCTGCGACCGCCGTCGCGGGTACGCGACACGACCACTTTGCCGTCGACTGGGACGCGCCGCTCATCTTTGATCGCAGGGACAAACCAGGCGGTATCCGGGTCACGCGGATGGGCGGCGACGGCAAAGCCGAATTTCGATGGACGGATCGCCGTCAGCTCATACCAATCAGCTCCGGCGTTCTCCGACCGGAAGACGCCATTGTGGTGCTGGCACCAGACGATTTCAGGGCGTGCGGCGCAGTGCGACAGAAGATGGATGTCCTGGACAATCGGGTCCTCACGCCGCTCCGGCGGCATGTACTCGTTGTACATGCCGTGATTGATGATCTGCCACGAGGCGCCTGCGTCGGTGCTCGCCCAGAGGCCCGCGCAGGACACGCCGACGCGGATGTCCGAGGGATTGCGCGGGTCGATCAACACCGAATTGATGCCGGGCTGCTCGCCGCCGGCGACACCGAACCACTGCCGACGCTCAGGCATATGCCATAATGCCTCGTTCAGCGACCAGGATTCGCCGCCGTCATCGGTGCGGAAAAGCCCGCCCGGCATCGTGCCTGCCCAAACCCGTCCCGGAACGCCGCCCGGTTCGATCGCCCAGATCTTGCCGAGCGACCAGGGATGGGGGTCGTCGCCGGCATCCTCGGGCTTGGGCGGGAATGCCGGCACCGGGAGCTCACGCCAGTTTCCGGTGGGGTCGCGGCGCCACAGTTTGGCTCCGAAATGGCCGAGATCCAACGCGGCATAGACGATGCCGTCGGTATCGGGCAGCACGGCAGAAACTGGATCGCCGAGAAATTGTACGTCGACAATGTCCCACACGCCCTTATGGCGCGCGAGTTCGAACAAACCTTTGTGGGTCCCGATATGGAGCCGCTCCGTCATCCCTCCTCCCACTATCCTCCGGACAGCGCCTGAAAAACGTAGATCTCGTCATCTGCCGCGACTGGATCCGTCAATCGCACACGATCGCCGACCGGCCGGCCGTTGACATAGATCGCGACATGCCGACGCAAAGTTCCCTGATCATCCAGCACATAACCACGCAGCCTCGGCTCCGACGCGAAGACCGCAGTGAGTGCCTCGCCTATTGTGGCGCCCGCCACCTGCGCCGAGGGCACAGGCAAGAAGCGCTGCAGCGCAGACGTGAACAAAACCGTCGGCATTAGAATTAATTTACCTTGACGCTTGAGTTGGTATCAACATACTGGCCCGGTGTCAAGTGAACAGCATCTTCCCTTCGCGATCACCGTAGAGGTGCGCGACACCTGTCTCTGCCTGCATTTGCAACGGGCAGCACGAGCCGTGGCGCGGCGCTTTGACGCGGTATTGCGGCCGCTCGGTCTCACAAACGGACAATTTTCGCTCTTGATGTCGCTCAATCGTGAGGACGCGCCGAGCATCGGCAATGTGTCCGCCTTGCTTGCGATGGACCGCACCACATTGACCGCAAATTTGAAACCGCTGGAACGCCGCGGATTGGTCAGAGTTACGGTGGACGATGCGGACAAACGTACGCGCCGACTAAAATTAACCTCAGCCGGACGGGCCCTTCTCGTCGCGGCCGTTCCGATATGGCGGGACACGCACGCCGCCATCGAAGACCTTTTGCCGCGGTCCAACCGCGATAAGCTGCGCGCCGATCTGCGTGCGCTCGCCTGAATCTATAAGACGCGCTTTTCCGGCCGCGCTTTGATCTCCAGCCCGGTTACTCCAATTCGGCCGAAGACCTCGGCATTGTGCTGACCGAGCTTGGGCGCGACGGTACGGACCCGGATGCCGTCGCCGATACTGTGACTGGGGTAAGCAGCTTGCGGTGGCTCGGGCGAAGATCGAGCGATCCGTGGCTGCGAACCCGAACAACGCGCATCTTTGTCCATGTTTGTTACGAGAGCGGCGAGCTGGACACGACCCGCACTTATCGGCGCCATACTCCGTCGCCTGGCGCCGTCGCGCGTCATCACCGTAGGCGGTCACCATCATGACGGGCAGATCGGGAAACCGCTGCTTGATCTCGCCGAGCAGTTGCAACCCGTCCATGCCGGGCATGTTTGATGTCCGACGGGGACAGCGCGAATAGGACAGCGCGATGGTTAGACGCTGCGGCGGCGGCTTGATAACCTGATCAGCCTTGCCCCATTTCAATCCCGCGCACACCGGCGAAGCCATGGGCTCGAGGCGCTGCGGGTCATCGACGCCTCGGTGATGCCGGCGGTCAGCTCGACGAACACCAACGCCCCGACGATCATGATCGCCGAGAAGGGCGCGGCAATGATCTCGGTCGAAGGGGTCTGCGAGGATGCTTCCGACGCCGGCGGCACGGTGACCGACGCCGGTGAACGGGGGACCACGATATTGGCCCGGCCGCTCGCGTTGCGCCGGGCGATCTCCAAATCCGATCGATGACGCGATCAAATATGGAGGTGGCGCAGCGGTCGGCGTGGCCGTCCACGCCAGTGACCGCAATTGTTGAGGGGGCGAGGTAACAATCGGCGATTGTTCAGGATCGCGCCATAGACTTCGACGGAACCATCGGATCGTGTGTCTTAGCTAAGACCTACAGCTCTCGGTACACGTCCCACGATTCGCGCGCTGCGATCGCCAGCCGGTCGCCATCCTCGGCCAGCAGCAGCCGCTCGGCGACCAGTCGATCCACGGCCTCGGCAAGCCGCGCAGCCCAGGCATCACGCGATGCATAGCGCGCTTCGAGGGAAGGTCGCGGATCGCGGGCCCGCTCCCTCTCGGCTTCGGTCTGCGCGAACGGAATCATCGAACCCTGAACGGTGAATAGTTCGCCTTCGCCGTAACCGCTTGCGCGCAGCGACCAGCCGACATGCGTGCCCAAAGGTGCCGCAAGCAGAGGGTGGCGGATGCCGCCGAGAGCGTTGCCGTCTGCATCCGTCGATTGCACGAAGACCGGGTAAGCCGTGCTCTCGCTTGGCGGCTCAACCGAGTGGTCCCGCAGCCGCAGCTCGTTCAGGACGTTCGGGAATTTCACTTCCGGCAGCCGGGGGAATGTCCGGCGGGCCTCTGCGAGCGGCACCAGCGTGCCGGCGGCGCGCGACGGGAAGCGGCTGTCGGGCGGCGCGGTGCCGTGCTCCACCCACTCGAACAGCGCGACCAGCAGCGCACGCATGAATGCGCCGTAGCCGAGCCGATTGCCGGGCAGCTGCATGACCGGCTTGGTCAAGGGTCGAAACGGCGCATGCGGCACGCCGCTCACCGTATAGACCCGCACTTCGTCCGGCATGGCGATGTCGCCGCCGCTCGTATCGGTCGCAATCAGCGAACTGCGCGCCTGCCAGAAGTCGCTTTCGGTATCGAGATGCAGCACCTTCGGGCACACGCCGGCATCGCGGGCGCGCTGCAGGATGCCGCTGCTGCGGCCGCTGATTGGATCGGTCAGCGTCGGATAGCTGAACGGGAACTGGTCGTCGCCGTAAGAGTGATCCTCATGCTGGCGCGAATAGCGACCGGCCTGCGCAAACTGCCAGTTGACGGAGGTGCGCCGCGACCCCGCCACGACGGGAAGGATGCCGTCGAACACTTGGCGTCCCGCAAGATCCTGGTTGAACCCGAGATGCACCAAATCACGAAGCACGCGGCCGCTCTGCGAGATGCCAAAACCTAGCGCGTGCCGGATGCGCGGGCGCTCCTGCGGCGCCAGCGGATTGTCTTTTGTTTCGTACCGCAGGAACGAAACAATGTCGCGGATCGCGGCAAAGCCGATGCCCATCACGATCGGATCGCGCGCGCGGTAGATGAACTCGTAGATCGCGCCGCGGTCGAAGCCCGGCTCGCTTGGTCGCGTGATCTCGACATGGCGGTCGTCGACCAGACGCCACGCAAGACCGGCCGGCGTGACGCGCGGATCACCCTCGCGTTGCCGCACCGTCAACGTCGCACCGTCCGGGTCGGCAACCGGATAGACGAGCGTGCCGACGAAGCGCTCCTCGGACAGCTCCTGGATGTTACTGTCGCCGAGCAGCCCGGTGGCCTCGGCGATGAACTCCTCCCGTACCATGCCGGTGATACCGGGGATGATCGGAAAGCGCGCAGTCAGGCGATCGGCGCCAGGCGGCACGTCACCTTGCCAGCCGCTCCACACCACGGTGAAGCCGCGCCGCATCAGAAACCCGTTGCCGGCATGCTGGGGGTGTCCACCGTCCGGCGCACCGTTGAGCCGCGGCATGATCGGCTGGTTGCCGCGATTGGGCACGTCGTATACGAGGCACCCATTGCCGCGATCGAGATCGAGCGGCTTCAAGATCCGGAAGTCGCTCCGATACTCAACGTTGCCGTGCGCGTTGCGCGCGGCCCGATCGAGGTTGACGATCCCGACATTCAGGGGATGTGTCGGATCGAGTTCGCCGAATATCGTGCCGTGCAGCCGTTCATAAGGCCCGACGGCGCCGAATTCCGTGCCGCCAAACACGGGCCTTTCCCGCTCGGTCACCTCGATCCGCCGCACGCCGCCAACGCCCATGTTGTCCTCCCGACCGAGCCCGCCATCGGCGGAAGCCTAGCAACCTCGCAGGGCCGCCGGAAGCGTGCTCCCTCGTTCCCTCGACCCGGCGGATACTGTCTGGCCCGGTTGCGTTGAGGCCGTCCCTTGCTGCCTCGCGGACGGCTGCCAGGGCGGGAAACCGTGGCGCTTACAAAACGGTTGCCCGTCAATGCCACAAGGTTTTCGTCGCGAGAGCCGCCCCTTCGGCAAGCGCTGCGAGCTTCGTCCAGCCAATTTCGGCATGCACCCGTCCGCCCATGCCACAATCGGCGCCGCCCACCACATTCTCCCGCCCGACAATGCCAGCCCAGTCGACGAGGCGTCGCGCGATGAGTTCGGGATGCTCCACGATGTTCGTGGCATGACTGATCACGCCCGGCATCAGGATCGTGCCGGGTGCGAGCTTTGTCTCTTTCCAGACTTCCATCTCGTGCTGGTGCCGCACGTTCGCCGCCTCAAATGAGTAAGTTTGCGCCTTCACCTTGAGAGCGATGTCGATGATGTGTTCGAGAGGTATGTCGTTGACATGTGCGCCGTGCCAGCTGCCCCAGCACCAGTGGTAGCGCACTTTCTCCGGCTGGATGCCGGCGAGGGAATGGTTCAGCGCCTCGATCCGCAAGGTCACGTATTTCCGGTAGTCGGCGAGGCTGGGCTCCGGCTTCAGCATGTCCCATGAGGTGGCGATGCCGGGATCGTCAATCTGCAGGATGAAGCCCGCCTCGACGATCGCCCGGTACTTGTCGCCCATGGCGTCGGCGAGCGCGTAGACGAATTCCTCGTCGGTCCCGTAATGCTCGTTATAGATGAAATGGTCGAGCCATCCCGGCGCGAGTGCGGGGACAAAAGCCTCGTCCAAGGCGACGCCGGAGCGCGCGATCGCCGCCTTGAAGCAGTCAAGCTGGCGTAGCGTCGCGGCGGTGCCTCTCGACTTGATCGGCCCGTTGACGATGATGCGGTCGCGCGTCGGCGGGCGCGGCCGCTCGCCCGGTATGCAGGCGATGGTGCCGACGCGGTCCATGTCGGCATAGAGGGTACGGAAGACGTCGCGCTCGCGCGTCGATTCGCGCATGCTGCCGACCTCGCCCGGCTTCAGCAGCCGCGTGCTGAGCCCGGTCATCTGCTGGTCGAACCATTTGATATCGAGCGCCGACCAGTATTCGCCGTCGCCGATGCAGTCGAGGCCGATTCCGACCTGCCGCTTCACCACGTCCGCGACCACCGGCACGACCTGTGCCGCCACCTCCTCGTCGCCAACCTCGCCGCGCGTAAGGCGGAGGGCTGTCTGCTCGAAGCCCTGCGGTACGGGCAGCCGCCCGACATGGCTGGTACGGGTTTTCTGTGCACTATTCTTCATCGGCCTCCTCCGGTGGCGTCTGGAGTTGTTCCAGTCCGTTCTGCCACAGCTACAATGATCGGCACACGATCTCCATCGCGCATAGGAGAACCCGGATGACAGAAAGCACGGAAGGAATCCGCAAATCCAATCGCCGTTGGCAATCCGACGTCATCGTCGATTTGGTCAAACGTTACGGCTTTCCGTACGTCGCGCTCAATCCGGGAGCGAGTTACCGCGGCCTGCACGATTCGCTGGTCAATTACGGCGAAAACGATCCGCCGATACTACTCTGCAACCACGAAAAAGTTGCCGTGCAGATAGCGCACGGCTATGCGCGGGCGAGCGGCAAGCCGATGATCGCCATCGTCCATGACGTGGTCGGACTGCTCCACGCGCCGATGGGCATCTATTACGCTTATCTCGATCGCGCGCCGGTTTTCATTATCGGCGCGACCGGCCCCTTGGCCGAACCCAAGCGGCGCCCCTTCATCGATTGGATCCATTCCGCCAATGTTCAGGGCGAAGCGATCCGCCATATCGTGAAATGGGACTATCAACCGGCCGCCATCGACGGCGTGCCGGACGCCTTCGCCCGCGCCTACTCGATCATGATGAGCGGCCGTCAAGGGCCGATCTACATGTGCTACGACGCGGGACTGCAGGAGGCGGAGCTCGATCACGATGTGCCGCTGCCCCCGCATGGATCCGTCCGCGTGCCGGCCGCGCCTGCGCCCGATCCCGCCGCGCTCGCAAACGCAGCCGATGCGCTGGCTGCGGCCGAGCGCCCTGTCGTCATCGCGGATTTCGCCGCCAGACCGCCGCATGGCTGGGCGCATGTGATCGCGATCGCCGAAACATTGGGTGCGCCGGTATGGGACTGCAATTCTCGGCTCAATTTTCCGAGCAACCATCCGCTCAATCTCAGCATGGCGCCGAAGGAGTGTTATGACGGCGCCGATGTGGTGCTCGCGCTCGATATCGCCGACTTCGAAGGACCCACGCATGTGCGCGATATCGCCACCCGCACCGTGGTCAACATGGTGCCGGAGACAGCGACATGGATCGACATCGGCTTCACCGATGTCGAGGTTAGCAAGTGGTCGATGGATTACGGCCGCACGTTCCACGCGCATCATCGCATGACGGCGGACCCGGTAATCGGGACGACACAGCTCGTCGCGCTGCTGCAAGAGCGGATCGGCCGGAATGAGGATCTCGCGGGCAAAATCGCCGCGCGCGCCGCCGAGACCAGCAAGCGGCATCAAAGATTACGGGCAGAGTGGCGCAAAGAGGCCGAGGAGCACTGGAACAAGGTGCCGATGACCGTACCCCGCCTCGCGCTCGAGGTGTGGCGGGTGATCAAAGACGAAGACTGGGTGCTCAGCGCCGGGACACTGCACGAGTGGGCGCGAAAGCTGTGGAACTTCGATCGCCCCTACCGCCACGCCGGGCGCGAGCTTGGTACCGGAACGCAGATCGGGACCTCGCTTGGCGTCGCGCTCGCGAACAAAGGCAACGGCCGGCTGGTCGTCGATCTCCAGCCCGACGGCGACTTGATGTACGACGCCGGCGCGCTGTGGATGGCGGCGAAATACCAGATCCCGCTGCTGATCGTCATGTACAACAACCGCGCCTATTACAACGACTGGAACCATCAGATCGTCATGGCGCGCACCCGCGGCACGGATCTGAGCCGCGCCCATATCGGCATGGATCTGTTTGGACCGGCGCCCGACTTCGCCGGCCTCGCCCGCTCGATGGGCTGGTGGGCCGAAGGTCCCATCGAGAACGCCGACGATCTCCAACCGGCGCTTCAGCGGGCCGTCGCGCAGGTCAAGAATGGCAAGCCTGCGTTGGTCGACGCGGTGACGCAGCACCGATGATGCCGAAATCCTGCTTTCGAAAACGCCGTGAAGCTGACAATGTCGGTTGAGTTCCTCTGCTCGTGCTGCCAAGCTGCCGCGGCAGGCGCCGCCTCGGCGCGCCTCGGGCAAATCCCTAGCGGGAGGAGACGGGCATGGCCATGCAACTCGGGCACGTCCACATCAAGACCAGAGAGGATCCACGGAAGGTCGCACAGTTCTACATCGACAATTTCGGCGCGACTGTGAAGCGGGAAATTCCCGGCCGCGGCTGCCAGCTCGACCTGCACGGCGTGCAGCTCAACGTGACGACCATCATCGCCGACCAGAACCATGAGCAGCACGTTGGCATCGAGCACATCGCGATCGAGACCGACGATTACGCCGGCGCCCTCGCGAACTTTAAGAAGAATGGCGCGCAGATCCTCGAAGAGCGCGTCAACAACGGTCGGCATGTGTGCTGGGTTGCCGCGCCCGACGGCGCGCAGATGGAGCTGATCGAGAAGGTCTAAGACGGCGCCGCCCCGCAGCTATACCCCCGCCAGTGGGTGTACGGGCTCTCGCGTCGTCAAATCCCAACTCGCCTCGCTCAAGCGGCCCATCTTTCCGGGTTGTGATCCCGTAACCCGTGCCGGCGCCGCTCGGCGCGACTGAGAGGTCGTCTCGCGATCGCATCGCGCCGGCCGGGGTGGCGCCGCCGATATTCTGTCCATGCGCGCGGCTCGCCGATTTCCGGATCGATTTCGGCGGGCCGGCGGTCGGTCACTACATCGCATAGAGCCGGGCTGCAAGGCGGCGCACGGTGAACTCCGCCTCTGCACCTTGGAAGAGATGGAGCAAGCGATCCGACGCGGCTCGCTGCGGCCGCAAGCCGACCAAAGCCGTCACGTTCGACGAGGCCGAGGAACCGGCCGAACGCCGGAGGCGTAAGAGCGTAAATCAGTAATAGTGTACGCCGCCATTGACGTGGATCGTCTGTCCGGTGATGAAGCCGGCATCCTCACTGACCAGGAACAGGCAGGTCGCGGCAATCTCGTCGACGCTGCCTTGCCGCCCGAGCGGGACGCCGGCGGCGTTCGGCAGGTGACCCTGATACCACTCCGGATTGTCGCGTCGCGTATCGATGCTGCCCGGCGAAACGACGTTAACGCGGATGTTATGGGGAGCAAATTCCGAGGCGAGCCCGCGCGCCATGCCGATCAGCCCCATCTTCGCTGCAGACAAATGAGTGCGGCCACTGCCGCGAGCGGAAATCGAGCCGTCGCCGACGAAGAACAGAATGCGCCCGTAGCGATCCCTGACCATTGGCTCGATCAGCGCGCGCGTCAGGTAGAGCGGGCCGTCAAGAACCACACTCCGGATCAACTCCCAATCCGCATCGGTCGTTTCAGTGAACGGCTTGTGCGGCCGGATCGCAGCATTGTTGATCAGGATGTCGACCCGGCCGAACTCGGACAGCGCCCTGGCGGCCAGCGCCTCGACCTCGGCCTTTTTGCCGACGTCGGCGAGAATAGGGACCGCCTGGACCCCCAGATCCCGGGCCTCACGCGCGACGGTCTCAGCCTCCTGCTGATTGGAGCGCGCGTTGACCACGACATGCGCCCCTTCGCCGGCCAGCCTCAGCACAGTCGCACGGCCGATATTGCGCCCCGATCCGGTGACTAGTGCGACCTTCCCTTCGAGCTTGCCCATGCCCCCATCACCCCTACGATATTTGCATCGGACTCCGCCTCTCGGCTCCGCCTGTGCAGCACAATGTTTCAGAACCGCGCGTTGGCCGCTACCCTCGAAGCGAACGGGGTGCCAAGGCTGGGACGGCGGTCCGGCTCAATGCGGCAAAATCCGCCTGCTGCGCTGTGAACGCCATACAGCTTCGTATCGCGTTAGCCCCGTTATTCGGCGGCCGCCCTCGCCGGCGCAGCGGCCTCGCGCAGCACCGCTTCAGCCGCCGCGGCGACGCGGCTGCCAGCGAAAAAGCGAGGGTTCTGGCGGCCAAACAGCCGCACGACGTTGGCGAACGTGAAGTCGCGAAAATCGGCCGCGCTCGCCAGCCCGTCCTCGACCATCTCATAGGCCTCGGGAACGACCTCGGTCATGTCCGGCACGTCGAAATGGCCGATGTCAGAGCTGAAGATCGCATTCAGCCTGGCGCCTAATGGATTGGCGCGCGCATTGAAGGCCCAGACGTTCGACGGGTCGTCGGCCTCGCAGCCGAAATAGAACGGCGTCACGAAAAGGTCGCGCCAGTCGCGCTTCTGGCTGATCTCACAGGCGCTGTAGTCGTCGAGATTGGCGATGCCGCCGGTCAATTTCTCCTCGCCTGGGAAGAATTGAC